>Ga0315274_10004590_pt1 | contig 20279 bp, 20 predicted proteins | sample YL17G02_20_MG_FD_203700 | JGI IMG/M metagenome (GOLD analysis project Ga0315274, IMG submission 203700) | Sediment microbial communities from Yellowstone Lake, YNP, Wyoming, USA - YL17G02_20 | ecosystem: Environmental > Aquatic > Freshwater > Lake > Sediment | place: USA: Wyoming | collected...
GTCATAGATAAGTATTGCATAGATAATGGTGGTTAAATTAACACCATTATTCCATACCAACTATGACATTTCTAATTCCCTCTACTATGACATTATCATATCCGTGTTACAGATTGTAGGAAACATTTGTAAAGAGGAATTAGAAATTGCAGGTTTTAGATTAGAAAACAATACAAGATGTCGTAACCAGGTTACGAGCCATGCCGTAACCTGGTTACGACATGACTGGATTATTAAAAAAAGCTTTTTGAGAACTCTTGCCTTCTTTAAGTGGGTATTACTTAGTAACACCCATATTAAATCGTACAAAGTGAGATCACTTGCCGAATAATTGTCTTGCCTCCTCCCACATCCGAGGGTCATTTTGTTTTTCCTTGAGCCAAAAAAACCATTCGCTTCCCCAGAGATAGAATTCATCAAAGCCAGTTCTTTTGGCAAAATTAACAATCTTCTTGAATCTTAAAGGATTCATTGTTTTTTCCTGTTCCACCAAAGGTAAATCATAAAGCAAAACTCTGCCCCAAGGTTCGGCTTGAAGCTCTACGCAAATGACCTTCTTGTGAAAAACTTTTTCAATCAGTTTTGCTTTCCAATAATAGGAATTAGCGGGGAAAAAATAGGTCATATATCTTTTGGCCGGCGCGGACCAAACTTTTCTGTAAAGCGTTGTCCCGACGATATCGCCGAGCTTGGCAGCTCTAAACCAAAAAGACCATTCGCCAGAGTCAGAAATTAAAACCGGGCGCGATTTTTTGTCCAAGAGTTTAATTAAGGCAACTTCTTTTCTCACAAAACTTTCATCCTGCCAGGGACATTCGCCAAAAGGAAAAAACGGCTCGTTTTCCGCTTGCCAGGCCCAGATTGAACTTGAATCGCGATAACGCAAGACAATTTTCTCTAGCAGAATGAGGGCTTCCTCTTGTTGTTTTTCTTGGGAAAAATCTTTGGCCCAAAGGGGAATGTGGCATTCTGGCCAACGCGGTGTTTTGACGCCAACAACCAAAAGAATATTGGCTTCTCTTTTTTCGGCTTCGTTAATTTGCCAATCTAAATCAGCAAAATTATATTTCCCTTTTTCCGACTCCAACTCGTCCCAATAAGTGATGAGTTTTATTCTTTTAACTCCTAAATCGTCAAGCAAAGCAAGATAATTTTCTTTCCAGTCCACTCCCAAGAGCGTGGCCTGTTTGGCAGAAAAATTTACCCCCCATTTAATTTTCTCGGCCTGGGGAACGGGAAAAAGAAAAAGAAAAAAGAGAAGAACGAGAAAAAGGCCGAGAACAAGCCAAGCCAGCTTGGGAATTTTTTTAAACTTCAATTTTTTAAGTTTTAGGAAAGCCATTTTTAAAGAAGGGCAAGCAACGAAAGGCCAGCGCTGATTAATAAAATACCGAGAATCTTTTGTCTCAAACTTAAAGTCGTTGTTTCTTCCCTAAGAAGCTTGGGAAATCTGCGGGAAATAAGAAAAATAAAAAACAAAAGAAAAACATAGCGCACGCCTTCCAAAGCATTAATCAAAGGAATTTGGTTTATTTTTGCCAAGGCCACAGAATAATTCTGAAGGATGAAAGCTCCGCCGCCAGTAATTTGACCGAGAAAGAAAGGAAGAATGACCTCCTTTTTCTTTTTCAACCGAAAATCAAAAACAGTCTGCCGCACCTCACTAGAGACAAGAAAAGAAAGTCCTATTAAGGCTCCGCCAACCCTCATCAGGACGAAACCAGAAAGAAAATCTTGATGAAGATAAACAACTTTTGTCAGAAAAAAACCTAGGCCAAAACTAATGGCAGTTAAAGTAGAAAGGCCAAAATTTTGGAAAAAATCAGATTTTTTCTTCAGGGTAATGACGATGCTCCCAGCCATTAAAAGAAAAAGTGCAAGAAAGTAGAAAAAATCAACCCTCATTTCTCTCGGAAAAAAAAGAAGAGAAATAAAAAAAGTACAAATGGGCAGAATGCCGCCAATTGCCGGCACCGTCCGGGAAACTTCATTTTTCGTAATGGTCAGATAGAGAAAATAAGTGGCGATGTTCCAGACAACGCCGGCACTAAGAGCGAGGACCAGTTGAGAAAAATCAGGCAAGACAAAGCCAAAAGGAAGAAGGATTAAAAAGACAATGCCGCCACTGCCAACAAGAAAAGAATAAACCTTAGGACTAAGCCGCGAACCGCGTAAAAGATAACTGTCAATTAAAGAACCGGCAGCAAAAAGAAAGTAGGCAAGAAGGGCCAGGATTAACCACGTCATTTTATTCTTTGATAATTAAACTGTTATTTTCGCAGATCTGGGCGTAGAAAAGGGCTGAAGCCCTGATTTTTCTTTCGAGCGTTTTGTAATTAATCTCTATTAAGCCAAATCTGGGGTTAAAACCATCAGCCCACTCAAAATTATCCAGTAAAGACCAATGAAAATAGCCCTTAACGTCTACTCCTTCGCTTATGGCTTGGTGAATCCAAAACAAATGCTTTTCCATAAAATCTTTTCTTAATTTATCTTCTTTATCAGCCAATCCATTCTCGGTAATATAAATCGGCAGATTATATTTGCTTAAATCTTTTAAAACATAATAAATGCCCTGGGGATAAATCTCCCAGCCCAGATCAGAGATTATTTTATTTTCGTTTTTCTGATAAAAAGGGAATTGGATTTTGCGATGAAAATAGTAATTTAAACCGATAAAATCCAAATGGCGCCGGACTTTCCTAAGAATAAAATAGATAAAATAACGAGACAGAGAAACTGAAAGTTTGTCCAAAAAATTATCAGAAAATGGCTCGATAAAAGCAATATTTTCCACTATCCCGACAAGAACATTTGTTTTCGTCCGATGAAAAATTTCATAGACTTTCTGGTGAGCCAAGATCTGGTTTTTGATCACTGATAAAAAAAGGACTGGGTTTCTTTTCTGCGGTGGCCACCTGGCTTCGAGATAAGAAAGAGAAGCATAAATTGCCGGTTCATTAATCGTTACCCAATAATCAACTAAATCTTTGTATTCTTTAAAAACCCTTTCGCTGAAGCGGGAAAAATAGAAAACCACTTTCCTGTTTGCCCAGCCGCCTAGCTTTGCCAGCCATAAAGGATTAGAAAAATGATGAAGCGTTACCATTACTCTGATTCCTCGCAGACGAAGCGCCTGAAGATATTGGCGATAATGTTCAATCTCTTTTTCATCAAACTTTCCCTCTTCCGGCTCAAGCCGCGACCACTCCAGAGAAAAACGATAAGCATTTTGTTTAAGCTTTTGCAGTATCTCAAAATCCTCTTTGTAGCGATGGTAATGATCGCAAGCCAAATCAGCGGGAAATTTTTCCGACCAATCAGAATTTTCTAGGCCGCCCTCAACCTGATAAGCTGAAGTGGCTGACCCCCATAAAAATCCTTGAGGAAATTCCAATTTTCTTTCCATAGTTTTATTATAGCAAAAGCCAAGAAACTCTGTTTGTTGAAAACTAAACACAGCCCCGTTCAGTCCCCGATATTGAACAAACTTATTGAAAAATTTGACTTTTTCTTTTTTTGGTGTTATATTTGTTTATTCTAAATGTAAATCGGATCCATATCTCACAAGCTCTTTGAAAGGAGATAAGATGAATATTGGAAAGGCCAAGGAGCTAGCTCCAACAATCGTCTGCATCACCGCTGTGGTAATTACATCCCTAATGACAGGAATAAGGGTTTACCACTGCTGGGGGATCAATGCCACAATTAACGTGGCGATTCTTCTGGCAATAGGAGTGATATCTGCTGTTTCGTGGGGCATGGTGCTTAGCCGGCGAAACGTCAGATACTGGGCGATAGCCGCTTGCGCTGGCCTCGTAGCCGGTATCGCTATCGCAAGATTTTACCCCAAAATAGCAGATGCAATCTTCCTGTCCTACTGCTTTTCCTCGGTTACCTTGATTCTTCTCCTCGTTACCTCCACAGTAAAGGAAGAATTGAAAGAATCTGGGTAGCCATCTCAAACCCCCTGGCTCTTTGAAAGGAGAGAAAGGTGACCCAAGAAAAGAAGAAGAAAAAGGGGATGAGCCTGCGTATGCGCGCAGTCCTATTCGGCATCGTAATGGCCTCGGGAGGAATCTTTATCTCCATCCTAGTCGACTGCGCAGCGCTGGCAACAGCGAGGTTGTCCGGCGGCGGAACAGATGGGGAGTGGTTCACGGCCCTAGGAATCTCTGCGGTCCTAATGATCACGTGTCCGCTATGGATCCTAGTCTTCTGCCAACTGAACAGACTAGAACCATAACCCTCCCCGATCAGAAAGGAGAAAAATGAACACCAAAAAGACCTGCCCCTGGCAGGTCTTTTTATATTTTATGCCTGTGGAAAACTGTTTAACTTACGATATTAAACACCTAAAACTGTGGATAACCTGTGGAAAAATGTTTAATATCGTAAGTTAAACAAAAAAAGGGGTTAAAGATCACAGGTTAAACGCCTAAAGTAAATAGTTGGATTTAATAATTTAAGAATTTTGTTTGCTGTTTCTTACGGAGAAAGTAAATGAGAATTGCCAGAAAAAGATAAAGAAGAAAAATAAACGAACTGGAAATTCTGATTCTTTGGCTGGCAAAAGGTAAAAGAGAGAAAAAATCAATAACCTTTATCACCAGTTGCAGTAAAAGCTGGGCAGGCAGAGAAATAATCTGTCCCAGAGTCAAAGAAACCATGCCCAAAAGAGAAAAAAGAAAACCAAAAATGGTGAGAAAAGGAATGGCTGGCAGAATTAAGATATTGGCGAGAGGCGAAACAAAAGAAAACTGGCCAAAGCTGAAAAGTAAAAGCGGGAAAACAAGAACTTGAGCCGCCAAAGTAGAAGCAAGGTTTTTTCTTAGGTCTAAAAAGTTGGGTAATTTCTGGAAAATCAGAGAGAAAAATTGATTAAAATAAATCAAGCCAAAAACCGCGAGAAAAGAAAGCTGAAAACCAATATCAGAAATTGAAAATGGATTAAAAAACAACATTACAGTCAAAGCGATAATAATCAACCTTTCCGGATCAGCTACCCGGCCGCAAAATTGGCAAAACAAAATCAAAACCGCCAAAATTCCCGCCCTTAAAGCCGATGCAGGCGCCCCAATCATAAGAATATAAGCAAAGATAAGGGCTAAAGAAAACCACAAGGCCTTTTGACGCCAAAAACCCAAAAAAAGAAGAAAATCTAAAAGCAAGCCAGTCAAAATCGTGATGTTTGCTCCGGAAACTGCGGCAATATGCCTCGTGCCGGTAATATTGAGTTTTTCTTTCCAGGATTGAGAAACATTTTGCTCCTCACCAAAAAGAAGCGCCTCAAAAAGACCGGCTTGAGAAAAAGGGACTACTTTTCCCAAGCTTTCTTTTAGTTTTTCTTTAAAACTGATTAAGGCAAAACGCCAAGGGCTGGCAGTCTTGCTTTTTGTCACTTCAATTTCAGGGTAATTCATTAAAAAATAAATTCCCTGTCTCTCCAGATAAGCCTGATAATCAAATCCTTCCTGCTTTTCCGGCTGGCGCAGAACGCCTTTAATTTTCAACTGGTCTCCGTATTTTATCTTTGGAAAGAGTCCGGAGAAAACCAAGACGTCTGCCTCAAGACTAAACAGTCTCACCCTTGCTTTTATTCTGGTTAAACCTCTCTCCGGGTCGTCAACGACTTGGCCAAAAGAAGAAATTTCTTGATTAGCAAAAGATTCGAGTTCGGGTCTCGCTATTTTCTTTGCGGCCAATTCGGCGCGAAAGAACCCCAGAGCGAAAGCAAAAGAACAAAGCGCCAGAATTTTTATTCCTTTTTTCTTAAGAAAAAAGGAGGCAGCCAAAAGACAAATAGCAAAAAAGAAAAAAATCGCGCTTTGGGCGCGACCGGATATTAAAAAGTGAAAAAATATTCCTCCGCTAAAAGAAAGACAAAGAAAAAGAAAAATTCGGGAAATTCCAATTAAAGATTTCTTCACTCGCCTCGCAGTTCGCAGGTTTCAAAAAACGGCTGGATAAGCCTTAGGGTTTCCACCAAATATTCTCTTTCGTAAGGATGTTTCATTTTGAACTCCGGCTTGATGGTTTTAGTTGGCCGGAAATCCTGTAAAAAATATCTTTTGGCTGGAGAAATCCATTTTACGATTTCAAAAATATCATTTCTGGTCAAAAGCCCGGGGACAAAGGTTGTCCTAAACTCATATTCTATTTCCCCGCCTTTTAAAAAATCAATACTCTCTTGGATGTTAGCCAAGATGCTTTCTTCCCAAAATTCCTGACCATCATGGCCAGAGGCTCTTATCTTTTCGTCCAAACCTATCAGCTTGAGATATTTCTCCCGCGGCGCTTTTACGTCCATAGCGACATAGTCAAGCAATCGATTCTTTGCTAATTCCTTGAGCATTTCCGGATTAGAACCATTGGTATCAAGTTTTAAATCATAGTCCATTTTTTTTATCTTCCGGCAAAAATCAGCCAGTTCTGGATTAAGCGTTGGCTCGCCGCCAGACAAAACCACGCCTTCCAACCCGCCTTTTCTTTGCTTAAGAAAAGCGAAAAAATCCTTTTCTTCAACTTTTTTTAAGTTGTCTTTGCCAGGCAAGACCAATTCCGGATTATGACACCAGGGACAGCGAAAAGGACAACCGACAAAAAAGACAGCGCAAGCCAGCTTGCCTGGATAATCAATCAGGGTTAATTTTTGCAGGCCGCCAATTTTCATCATAGGATTCAATTATTTTATTTTACTCTATTTTCGCGTTAAAAACTTTTCTTTCCTTATACTCCTGCATTTTTCCATCATTCCATTGGGTCACGGGACGCAGGTAACCGACAATTCGAGAATAAACTTCGCAGGGCTGTTTAATGGCGCACTGGGGACAATAAAAATGTTCACCCGACAAATAACCATGCGTCGGACAAATAGAAAAAGTCGGAGTCAGGCTGATATAAGGCAATTTAAATTTCTCAAAAGTTACTCTCACTAATTTTTTTGCTTGCTCGATATCATTGATCTTTTCTCCAAGAAAAATATGGAAAACTGTGCCGCCAGTATATTTTGCCTGAAGCTCATCTTGTAATTCCAAAGACTGAAAAATATCATCAGTGTAATTCACCGGCAGTTGGCTGGAGTTAGTGTAGTATGGCGTCTTTGAGTTGCCAGCGGCAATAATATTAGGATAGCGTTCCCTGTCTTCCAAAGCCAAACGAAAGCTTGTCCCTTCGGCCGGAGTCGCTTCCAGATTATAGAGGTGGCCGGTTTCTTCCTGATATTTCACCAGTTTTTCTCTCATAAAATCTAAAACTTCTAAGGCAAATTCTCTTCCTTCTTTACTCCCAATATCTTTCTTCATAAAATTCAAAGCAGCTTCATTCATGCCAATAAGACCAATAGTGGCAAAATGATTAGCCCAATACTGATTTCTCATCTTCTTAATGCCAGTCAACCAAAATTTGGAATAAGGATAAAGTCCTTTTTCAGTGAAATTCTCCACTGTTTTTCTCTTAATTTCCAAACTTTCCTTGGCTAAATCCATAATTCTCGCCAAGCGTTCAAAAAATTCTTCTTTTTTCTTGCTTAAGTAACCAATTCTCGGCAAGTTTATGGTGACGACGCCAATAGAGCCCGTCAAAGAACCAGAACCAAACAAACCGCCACCGCCGCGATTATAAAGCTCGCTTAGGTTGAGGCGCAAACGACAGCACATGCTTCTTGCATCCTCTGGCTTCATTTCCGAGTTGATATAATTGCCAAAATAGTTAATACCGTATTTTGCTGTCGCCTCCCACATCGGCTCGAGCGCTTTTTTCTCCCAAGGAAAATCTTTAGTAATGTTGATGGTCGGAATAGGAAAAGTAAAAACCCTGCCTTGGGCATCGCCCTCAAGCATCACCTCGTAAAAAGCTTTGTTAACCATATCCATCTCTTCCTGGAATTCCTTGTAAGTTTCCGCCTGGGGTTTGCCGCCGATAATCACGGGCTGCTTGGCAAAAACCGGCGAGGGACTGATGTCAAGCGAAATATTTTCGAATGGAGTTTGAAAGCCAACCCGAGTTGGGACGTTTGCGTTATATAAAAACTCCTGCATCGCCTGCTTGACTTCCGGATAAGAAAGCTGATCGTATCTCACAAAAGGCGCAAGCAAAGTATCAAAATTAGAAAAAGCCACGGCGCCGGCAATCTCGCCTTGGACCGTGTAAAGAAAATTAACAATCTGGCCTAGGGCAGAACGAAGATGCTTTGGCGGCCGAGACTGTACCTTTCCCGAGACGCCGCCGAAACCTTTGACCAACAAATCATAAAGGTCCCAACCGCAACAATAAGCGCCAAGACTCTGAAGATTGTGAATATGGAAGTCGCCTTCGGAATCAGCTTTCCTGATTTCGGGCGGATAAATTTTTTCCAGCCAATATTTCTTAATGAGGTAAGAAGCAATGTGATTGTTTAATCCCTGGAGAGAATATGCCATATTGGCATTCTCTTTGACTTCCCAATTAAGCTCATCAATATACTGGTCTACCTTACCAAGGGTATCTTTTTTAAGCGCTTCTATTTCACGGACGCTTCTTCTTTGTTCGCGATAAAGGATGTAGGACTTAGCAACTTCAAAAAGATTGCTGCCCACCAAAACCTCCTCAACCACATCTTGAATTTGTTCAACGTGAGGAATCTGATCTACTCGGAATCTCCGACTTAAGGTTCGGGCCACTTTTTCCGCTAGCTTTTCCGCCTTTTTCCTTCCTCCTTGTTCAGTCGCTTCAAGCGCTTTTAAAATTGCTTCCGTAATTTTCTCTTGGTCAAAGGAAACAACTTCGCCTGTCCTTTTTTGCACTCTGCTGATTTTTACCATAGAGAAATAAAATGCTTAAAATAGAGACAATTATGATTACATTCTATGCTAGCTAAAAGAGGCCGTCAACTAGCCTCTTTTAGCCAAAAACTGTGGATAACTTTTTTAAAAACCTGTCGCGATGATAGTTACTTTTATCTCGCCTTTTTTCAATTTTTCGTCTTGAATAGCGCCAAAAATTACTTTTGTTTCTGAGCCAACATTTTTGGTAATGACTTTTGCCGCCTCATTAATCTCAAAAAGACTGATATCTTGGTCGCCTAAGACATTAAAAAGAATGCCCCTTGCTTTAGCAATTGAAACATCTAAAAGGGGAGAAGAAAGAGCGGCTTTGGCTGCCTCCGAAGCGCGATTTTCCCCCCTGGCTTGACCCACGCCAAAAAAGGCCGTGCCTGAATTTTCCATCACTGACTTAACATCAGCGAAATTGACGTTTAAAATTCCGGGTAAAGAAATCAAACCAGCGATTCCCTTAACCGCTTGCCGCAATATTTCGTCGCAAACCTCAAATGCTTCTGCTAGAGGAACATCGGGACTCAAACATTTCAAAAGATTATCGTTGGGGATAACAATAAGACTGTCGGTTTTCTCCCGAAGTTTCAGCTTTGCCCTCTTGGCGATTTCCGCCCGAGCTCCGCCTTCAAAGGAGAAAGGAAGGGTGACGACGCCGATAGTCAAAGCGCCTGAACCTTTGGCGATATCTGCCACCACCGGCGAAGCGCCGGAACCAGTGCCTCCGCCCAGGCCGGTTGTAATAAAAATAATGTCTGCCCCTTCAAGCAATGCCTTAATCTCTTCTTTTTGTTCTTCAGCTGCTCTTCGACCAATAATTGGATTCATGCCCGCGCCTAAACCGTGAGTCAAATTTCGGCCGATTCTCAATTTAAAATCAGCGTTCTTTTTTTTTAAATCCTGGCTGTCGGTATTAATGGCAATCAAATCAACCTTGGGAAAACCCAATCTTTTCATGCGCGAAACCGTGTTTGATCCGGAACCGCCCAAGCCAACGACTTTTATTTTGATATCAAAAGCCATAGGAATTTAGGGGACAAAAATTTTAAAAATTTTCTTCAAAAATTGAAGGACAATGTTAAACCAAGATTCTGCTTCTTCGGCCATCATCTCTCTGCCGATAAGGGTAAGCCCTGCCACGCAGGCGAGCTGAAGATCTTTTTGGGCTGGGAAAAACCCTTGGGGAAAGCCAAGCCGCGCCGTCATTTTCAGGCTTTTTCTGGCAAACTCTTTGATATTTGACAGATTAGCTCCTCCGCCGGTAACTACTATTCCCCCAGGCAATTTTGCTGACGACATTTTCTTTAATTCTTTCTGTACTTGTTCAAAAATCTCTTCCACTCTTGCATCAATAATCTGTCCCAATTTTTTCTGCGAGAAAGACAAAAGTTCTCCAGAAACAACCTCTTTGATTTTTATTTTTTTCGCCCCTCGTAAAAAACAGGCTCCAAACTGAAGTTTTATTTTTTCCGCTGTCTCTACGTCTGTTTCGAGACCCGTAGCGATATCTTTTGTAATATGAAAAGAGCCAATAGGAACAACACCGACCGAAAGAAGCACGCCTTCTTTAAAAACACAAAAGCTGGTTGTCCCAGCCCCGATGTCTAAAAGCAAAACTCCTAATTCTTTTTCTTGAGCAGTCAAAACTGATTTTGCGCTTGCTAAAGGATTGGGAGTAATGTGGCCAATCTGGACACCCGCGTCTAAAACTGCCTTGGTCAAATTTTTAAAATAAGGGGTAAAGCATCCTAAAACCAAAATCTCTGCCTCTAGCCTCACTCCCTCCATCCCCACTGCCTGCCTAATATCTTTTTCCCCGTCAACAATGAATTCTTTGGGAAAAACATCAAGAATTTCTCTGTTTGGCGGCAGGGAAAAAGTTTGCGCCGCCTCAACTACCCTGTCAATATCTTCTTTGGAAATTTTCTGGTCTGCGCGAGAAACGGCAATAGTCCCCCTTGAAGAGCTAGAAAAAATATGGCCGCCGCCGATATTGACAAAAACCTCTTCAATCTTTTGGCCGCTTTCTTCTTCAGTTTTTCGCAAAACTGAGTTGATTGTCTGAATTGTTTTTTCGATGTCAACCACCACTCCTCTCCTGATACCAAGGCAAGGTTGGAAAACTTGAGACAAAACTTCAAGTTCGTTCCCTTCCTCGCGAGGACAAACAGCCAATGATTTGATGGCGGCACTGCCGATATCTAAGCCCACAATAAGGTTGTTCTTGCGCATAATAACACCCTCTTTGATTTATTTATTATTTGCGAATAGCTTCAAAAAATACTCGTCCTGTTTGCTCTCCATCTCTCTGGCCTCTTTTTCTCCTTTGGCGTGATCATAACCCAAAAGATGAAGAACACCGTGGATCAGACAAACTGTCATTTCTTTTTCAAAAGAAGAATCTAATCTTTTGGCGTTTTTTGCCACCACCCTCGGACAAAGGACAATCTCCCCCAGAATCAAATCATTATTGTCCATTGGCAGGGCTTCCGGCCCGCCAAAAGAAAGAATATCAGTCACTCTATTTTTACCCCGGTACTCTTTATTCAATTTTCTCATTCTTGCTGTCCCGACAAAGGCTATAGACAACTCCACTTCTTTTTTCGCTTTTTCTTCTTTTAAAACCTGCGAAACTACCTCTTTGAAAAAATTCTCATCTATCTTTCTCGCCGTCAAATTATTTAATTCTATCATTTTTGCAGCAATTCTTTGACAATTTTTGCCACTACCCCTCCATCTGCCCTGCCTTTTGCTTCAGCCATGATTTGGGCGATCACCCGGCCCATATCTTTTATCTCTTTAGCGTCCTGATCGCTAATAACCTCTGCGGCTTTTTTCCTAATCTCTTCTTCCGGCCACTCGGCAGGCAAGTATCTTTTCAGAATTTTTAATTCCTTTGTTTCTTTTTCCACTAAATCTTCCCGACCGCCTCTTCCAAAATCTTCAATCGCTTCTTTGATTTTCTTTGTCTCACCGGAAATGACACCAAGGGTTTCTTCATCGGTTAATTTACTCTCATTTTCTAATTCTCTCTCGGTTAAATCCGGTTTAATTTTGGCAATGCCATAACGCTTTTCTTTTTCTTTATTTAAAACAGAAGACAGAAGAGTACGCAAAATCGTTACCTCTTCTTTATTTCCTTGCTTCATCACTGAAACAAGGTCTTGTTGTATTCTCTCCTTCAACATTTTTTTAGAAGCGGTACTCTTCTTCCTCTGCTTCCTGATACTTTTTCCTCATCTCAATCCGGCGCAAAGCTGCTGCTTTCTTTTTGCTGTCGCTTAAAGGGCGATGACGAAACTTGATTCTTTTTGCCCTCTTCAAAATGCCAGTCTGTCTGATAACTCGGGAAAAACGACGCACCAGCTTTCGCGAGGATTCTTTGTCTTTGCGATTAACTTCAAGTGGCATTTCCTTATGACTTTAATTTCTTTTTAATTTCTGAAACAACCTTTTCCATTTTTATACTCTCCTGTGTTTTATTCTCCATATCGCGCAAAATAACTTCATTTTCAATCACTTCTTTTTGCCCTAAAATCAAAACGTATTTTACCCCCAGGCGATTAGCCCTCGCCAACTGGACTCTCAATGAGTCACGGGAAAGATCTTCGGCGGTCAAAATATTCGCCCGACGCAATTCTTCAAACAACTGAAGCGCTTTTCCCTTGGCCGATTCTCCTAATTGAGCAAGAAAAATGTTTGGCTTTTCTTCTTGGGGTAATTTTATCTCCTGTTCTTTCAAAAGACTGATTAACCGTTCCACTCCGGCAGCCCCGCCGCAAGCCGGCGTCGGCACACCTCCCAAAATCTTTACCAAATCATCATAGCGCCCTCCCCCCACTAAAGCAACCTTTCCTTCTTCTTTGTTTTCTTTGTTAAAAAAAATCTCAAAAACAGTCCGATTGTAATAATCAAGCCCCCTGACTAGATAAGGATCAAGGCGATAAGGAATCTCCAAGGCCTCCAAAAGTTCCAAGACTTCTTTTAAATGCGCCCGGCATTTCTTGCATAAAGAATCAAGGATTTGGGGGCTTTCTTTTAAGACTTTCTCGCATTTTTCTTTTTTGCAATCCAAAACGCGCAAAGGATTCGTTTTTAATCTTCTCCGGCAATCACGACAGAGATTTGACTGATAGCTTTTTAAATAACTCTTTAAAGTCTTTATATATCTTCCCCGGCATTTAGGACAGCCGATAGAATTGACGTGCGTCATCAAATTCTTCAATCCAAGTTTCTGAAAAATACTATAAAAAAGCTGAATAATCTCCACGTCAATCACCGGACTCTTGCGGCCCAAAGCTTCAAAATCCACTTGCCAAAACTGGCGAAAACGTCCGGCTTGAGGTTTTTCGTGACGGAAAAAAGTGCCAAAACACCAAAGTTTGACCGGCTTAGGAAGATTAGTCAGGCCGTTCTCAATGTAAGCTCTAGCGATAGAGGCAGTCGCTTCTGGCCTTAGGGCTAAAACTTGCTCACCTTCTCCTTTTAAAAGATACATTTCCTTCTCCACGATATCCGTTCCGGCGCCGACGCCGCGATTAAAGATTTCGGCATCCTCAAAGATGGGCGTCTCTATCCTCTCAAAGCCGTAAAATTGAGCTTGTTTCTGGCAAACTTCAAAAATTCTATCAAAGTATTGAAAATCCTTTCCGATAATATCATAGGTACCCCTTGGCCGCTGGCACTTCATTTTTTTTGATCTTCCTGTCTTCTCTGCCATAGAATTAAATTAAGAATTAACCGGCACTAGTTCGTAACTTGGCCTCATGATGCTAGAAAGATGGGATAAGGGCAGGGCGCGGAAAAAGGCCTTACCAATAATGTTTTCTTTTGGCAAAGTTCCCCATGTCCGCGAATCAGAAGAAAACGTCCGATTATCTCCCAAAACATAATATTCTTTTTCTCGCAAAGACACATTAACGTTTCCGGCCGTAAAAACATTAATGGCTAAATAATCAGACTCGTCTAAACGCACCTTCGCCCCTCCTTTTTCGGTGAGATAAATCCAGCCATCAATAATTTCCACTGTTTCTCCCGGCAAGCCGATAATTCTTTTAATATATCTCGTTGAGGGCTGAAGAGGAGAACGAAAGACTACCACTTCGCCTCTTTCCGGCTCTCTGAAACGAAAAGAAATTTCATCAATTAAAAGATAATCGCGATCGGAAAAATTGGGAGACATTGAACTGCCGCTGACGACAAAGGGCTGAAAAATAAAATAGCGGATAGGAAAAACAATCAAAAAAGCCAGAACCGCTGTCTGGAAAACCTCTAAAATAAATTTCAAAAAATCTTTCATCTGGGTTTGGTTAATTTCTTAATTATAATCAAACTTTGGGAAAACGCAAATAAGCAGGGATGGCTCGTTTTTTTCTCTTATTTTTGCCCCTCTTTCTTAAAATGCTATAATAAGACAATGATTCTTATTGTTGGCCTAGGCAACCCGGGTGAAGAATTTACAAATACCCGTCATAATTTAGGCTTCATTGTTCTTGACGATTTCCAAAAAGAGAAGGAGTTTTCCTCTTGGCGGGAAAAGAAAAAATTATTTTCGCAAATCGCCGAGGGAAAAATTGGCAGAGAAAAAGTTGTCCTTGCCAAACCCCAGACTTTTATGAACAATTCAGGCAGGGCCGTTCGGGCGCTCCTCGATCGCTACAAAATAAAACCAGATAATCTTTGGGTTATTCATGATGAACTTTCTCTTCCTTTCGGCGAATTGAAAATTTCAGAAAAAAAAGGTCCGGCTGGCCATAAGGGCGTCCAATCAATCATCGAGAAAATAAAGACAAAGGATTTTTTCCGCTTAAGAATAGGCGCTTCTACCGAGGCGACAAAAGATAAAACGAAAAAAGAAGTAGTCTTAAAAAGATTTAATGCCGCAGAAAAGATTCTAAGCGAAAAAATCGTTAAGCTTGCCAGTCAAGTATTGGTAGTGGCTGTTTTAAAAGGAAAAGAAAAAGCAATGAACGAATTCAATTAACAAAAGAAAGCCGGGTCGCCCCGGCTTTCTCTCAAATCTTTTCCTCTGGGTTGAGAAAGAGCCCTAGGACTTAATCACCATAAAGGAATTAGTCCTAAATTTAAGAGAACCGAGTCAAGGAGGGAAACCCTGCTCCCACTCTTTCTCAACCCAGAGGATCTGATTTAAAAAACAAACGATTTTCTCCTTTTCTTGAGAGCGTCCTCCCTAGCCTTGATTAATTGTCCCTATTATAACCTAAAGGCTCTTTTTTGTCAATCATTTTTGTCCTACCCGCTAATTTCTCTGAAATGACAAACAAAGATTAAATTTTGTGCCAGAAGAAGAAATAAAAAAAATTGGGCTCAATGAAAAAGAATATCCTTCTCTTCTGCGAAAAACAAGTGATCCGCCCAAAATTATTTATGTCAAAGGAACAATTCCTCGGGCTAAATTTTTAGCCATTGTCGGCACCAGACACTTTTCTCCTTATGGCAAACAAGTCACTCTGGAGATAGGCCATGACCTAACTCTGTCCGGCCTTGGTATTATAAGCGGCCTGGCAAAAGGAATTGACACTTTCAGCCATCAGGCTTGTTTGGAGGCGGGCGGCAAAACCATCGCGGTTTTAGGCACTGGCCTAGACAAAGAATCAATTTATCCCAGAGAAAATCTTCGCCTAAGCCAGGAGATTGTTGAGCGTGGCGGCTGTCTCATTTCTGAATTACCTCCAGGCAGTCCGGGATTTAAAGGAAATTTCCCCCGTCGTAATAGAATCATTGCCGGCTTAAGCCTCGGCGTTCTCGTGGTTGAAGCCAAACAAAAAAGCGGCGCCTTAATCACGGCTGCCTGGGCAAGAAAAGAAAATAGAAAAATCTTTGCTATCCCCGGCCCCATTTATTCCGCCAATGCTTGGGGGCCGAATCATCTTATCAGAAAAGGGGCAAAACTTGTTCAATCAGCCAATGATATTTTATCAGAGCTGAAATTTTCCCGACAGCCCTGTCTTTTCTCCAAGGAAAAGAAAAATAAAATCGGCGATTCACCCGAAGAGAATTTGATCCTGGAAAATTTGAAAGAACAACCGCTCCATATTGAAGAGATAATTAAAAGAACAAGCTTGAGTGCGCCGAAAGTTTGTAGTATCTTGGCTATAATGGAATTAAAAAATCTCATAAGAAATCTGGGAGAAAAAACTTTCTCTCTTAAGAACTAATTTAAAAAAATGAATCTTATTATCGTTGAAAGTCCGGCAAAATCAAAAACCATCAAGAGCTTTCTGGGCAAAGACTACCAAATTAGCGCCACCCTTGGCCATATTCGCGACTTGCCCAAAAGCACGCTCGGGATTGATATTGAAAAAAACTTTAAGCCAAAATATATCAACATCCTGGGCAAGGCTAAAACTATTAACGGACTGAAAGATTTGAGTAAGAAGGCGGAAAAAGTCTGGCTGGCAATGGATCCTGACAGAGAAGGCGAAGCCATTGCCTGGCATACGGCTCATGTCCTGAAGCTGGGGGAAAAATACGAAAGAATCGTTTTTCATGAAATTACCAAAGAGGCAATCTTAAAGGCGCTAAAAAATCCCAGAAAAATCGACCAAAACTTGGTTGATGCCCAGCAAGCCAGAAGAATCCTTGACAGGATTGTCGGCTACAAGCTCTCGCCTCTTCTCTGGAAAAAAATCGCCAAGGGCTTATCAGCCGGCAGAGTTCAATCCGTCGCTTTAAGGCTAATTGCCGAAAGGGAAAAAGAAATCAAGAATTTTATCAGCCAGGAATACTGGACGATTGAGGCGCTTCTTAAAAAAGGCAAGGATTCTTTTAAAGCTCTTCTTGTTAAAAAAGACGGAAAGGTGCTTGATAAATTCGCTCTCGCAAATAAAAAACAGGCGGAAGAAATCGTCAAGGAACTGAAAGAAACAGAATATAAGGTGCTTAACCTGGAAAAGAAAGAAGTCAAAAAAAATCCTTTGCCGCCATTTATCACCAGCACGCTTCAGCAAGAAGCCTGGCAAAGATTTCATTGGCCAGCGCAAAGCACGATGAGAGTTGCCCAAAATCTCTATGAAAAAGGCTTAATTGTCTATCATCGCTCGGATTCTTTAAATCTTAGCCAGCAATCTCTTTCTGGCGCAAAAAAAGTTATTCTGGAAAGCTTTGGAAAAAACTATTATCCCGGTTATCCCCGCCAATTCAAAACAAAATCAAAGGTTGCTCAAGAAGCTCATGAAGCGATCAGGCCTACTTATCCCGATAAATCTCCTGAAAGCTTAAGCGATTTGGAAAAAAGCCAGGCAAAACTTTACGATTTAATCTGGCGCCGATTTATTGCCTGCCAAATGAGTCCGGCAGTTTTTGACGCCACCAAAATCGATGTTAGCGCCAAAAATTATGTCTTCAGCGCCAACGGACAAATTAAAAAGTTTGACGGTTTCCTCGCTGTCTATCCTTTAAAATTTGAAGAAGTGGAATTGCCCGAAGTAATGGTCAATGAAATTTTAAATTTGGAAGAGCTTCTCCCCGATCAACACTTTACCCAGCCGCCAGCAAGATATAATGAAGCCAGTTTAATTAAAGAACTGGAGAAAAATGGCATTGGCCGACCTTCAACTTACGCTCCAATCATCTCTGTCATCCAGGAAAGAAGATACGTTGAAAAAAACGAGGAAAAAAGATTTTACCCGACGGAAACCGGCAATCTTGTCAGCGACCTTCTCCTTAAGCATTTTCCGGAAATCGTTGACCTTAATTTCACGGCCACAATGGAAGAAGACTTGGACGAAATCGCCATCGGCAAAAAAGAATGGACAAAAATTTTAAAAGAGTTTTACGATCCCTTTGCCAAAAATCTGGCCACAAAATACAAGGAAATTGAAAAACACGTGGAACTTGCCGGAGAAAAATGCCCGGAGTGCGGGGAAGAACTGGTTTTTAAAATGAGCCGCTACGGCAAGTTTTACGGCTGTTCGAATTTTCCCAAATGCAAATTCACCAAACCCTTAGAAAACAAGCTGGGAATCAAATGTCCGAAGTGCCAGAAAGGAAATCTTGTTGCCAAAAGAACGAAAAGGAGAAAAATCTTTTATGGCTGCGACCAGTGGCCAAAATGCGACTTTGCTCTCTGGGACGAACCAACCGGCGAAACCTGCCCGAAGTGCGGTTCGCTTTTGGTTAAAGGAAGAAGGAAAAAAATTGTCTGTTCCAGCCCGGAATGCCAAAAGAATTGAAAATCACTCGAAGCGTGATAAGATAAAATCATTAAATTGTCGTGCCGAAGTGGTCCTCCTTCGCCCTCATTTGTATTCGGGCTTCGGCGGGACGAGAAACGTATTTCTAAGCATTCTCGCCCCTCGAAGCTCTGATGTAATCAGAGCGAAGTGGGGCCGAAGTGGTCCTCCTTCGCCCTCATTTGTATTCGGGCTTCGGCGGGACGAGAAACGTATTTCTAAGCATTCTCGCCCCTCGAAGCTCTGATGTAATCAGAGCGAAGTGGGGCCGAAGTGGTGAAACTGGCAAACACGATGGACTCAAAATCCATTGCCCGCAAGGGCTTGAGGGTTCAACTCCCTCCTTCGGCACAAAAGATATAAACATTAATTGGGTATTACTTAGTAACGCCTATTTTCTTAAAACAGCGCAAATGCTGTTTTTCTGCTTGGGCTTTGGGGCTTTGGCTTGACCTATAGACCATAATGTGTTATATTCAAAGCATCAGTGAAAAATCTGTACCGTTGACCGCGAAGGAATCGCGGTAATCTGAACCTTGAAAGGAGGAAAGAAGCATGACGACCAAAGAGACGAACGTCTACAACAGCCTCATCATCGACACCATCAAGGAGATGATTGGGCTCGCCAAGAAGGGAAACTTCACGGCGAAGCAGGAACTCAACGGCGTCACGGTGCTGGTGAACGGCGATTCCAATGCCGACCTCATCTTCCGTGATCAACAGCGTGCCCAGTCGGGCTACGTCGAGGGCGAAGTCGGACCCTATCCGAACCCCGTCCTCACCGACGAGGACAAGGCGAGCGACGCTCGCGTCGAAGCCGAGAACGAGCGCAAGCGGCAGAAGCGGCAGGCGGAGTACGAGAAGAAGGCTCGTGCTCATCGCGAGAAGGTCGAGGCCAAGTTGGCCAACGCCCCCGCCATCGAACTCACCGACGAAGCCGGCTGGCAGAAGTTCAAGGACGTGAACACGGACGGATACGGCGGCGCGGTGGTCACCTACGCCGAGCGCTGGGCGCGGCTCATGCAGGTCGAGATGGCCAACGGGAAAAATCTTGAAGACGTGGCGGACGCCGCATCTCACGAGGCCGACCTCGAGGGCATCACGGACTTCATGTACGGATGTGCCGTCTCGACACTCGCGGCGTGCTGGAAACACGGCGAGCAGCTCCGCCACTGGCACAACTTCAAAACCCAGATCGGTCACGAGGGCGAGAAGGCCAACGAGTCCGGCGGCGTGCTCAACCCCGCACTTCTGTCTCTCGGCTAACGGCGAACGAAGTTCCGCCGACAACGGGGCTCCTTGCAGACACCAGTTCTGCTCGGAGCCCTTTTTCTTTACCAAATTTTGGAATTGAATTTTCATAAAAGAATTTGCCGCCAAAGCAATAAATTTTTCAATCATTTTTTAGAAAAATTTACTGGAATGATTTACACTTAAATCATTTAAAAACTTGAAATTGTCCGGTTCGCGGCGAAGCCGCTCATTTTTGCGGGGGGCTTCCTCGCCGCCGCAGGCGGCGAAAGCGGTTCGAACTATTTTAAGAATGGAGCACTATTTTATGCCAAAAAAGTCATTACTTAGTAATAAAAAAATCATTACTAAGTAATGACTTTTTCCTGTCTTTTTCTTTTTTTTAATTATTTTAGGATTGCTAAAGGTTAATTTCAATTTCTCCTTGCCTTAAAATCTCGGGTTTTTCTTTGGTCAAGTCCATCACGGTTGAAGGCGAGGCTGATCGTAAGTCACCGGCATTAATAATTAAGTCCGGCTTCTGGCTTTCATCTTCAAATTCATCAATGATTTCCTGAATTCTGGCTTTTGTCGGCGCGTTGCTGATATTGGCTGAACTCTGGGCAAGAGGAAAGTCAATTCTTGAAAATAAATCGTGAATCAATTTATAGGCCGGCATTCTCATTCCAATCGTCTCGCTGGTACCTACATTATCAGCTAACCCTCTTTTCTTTTCCTAAAAAGAAGGGGCAGTATTACGAGGAGGGCCATAAAATCGCTCTTTTGTTCTTACCTGGTGTTTTCGGTTAGTCTAAAATGATATAATAAAATAATTTATGTATAATCTAAATAATATGAATAAAACTAATCCCAAAAAACAAAAAATCCTAATGATTGAAGATAATCCCTATTTGAGAAAGATTTACAAAAACAAATTAAACCTAGCCGGTTTTGAATTTATTGAAGCTACCAACGGAGAAGAAGGATTGAACAAGGTTATTGCTGAAAAACCAGACTTGGTTTTATTGGATTTAATCTTACC
>Ga0315274_10004593_pt1 | contig 20275 bp, 16 predicted proteins | sample YL17G02_20_MG_FD_203700 | JGI IMG/M metagenome (GOLD analysis project Ga0315274, IMG submission 203700) | Sediment microbial communities from Yellowstone Lake, YNP, Wyoming, USA - YL17G02_20 | ecosystem: Environmental > Aquatic > Freshwater > Lake > Sediment | place: USA: Wyoming | collected...
CCCGGCCCCGCAACGCCCTCTATGAGGACCGTGGAACCGCCTCTGACTTGGTCGAGGCGCACGTCCCGGAGAACGGCGTGTACGCGTTCGGAGACAACACGGTCAGCAGCCGTGACAGCCGCTACTGGGGGGCCGTATCCATGGACCGCATAAAGGGCCGGGCAATCTGTCGCTATCCTTTCCCAGGCGGTCTGTCGACGCTCTTCCGCTACGCCCTTTGGCACAGCAAGGACCCCGGTTTCCTGCGCTGACGGCGTTCCTGCCCGGCGGCGCCACAGCGCGAGCCGGCCGCCCTTGGCGCTCGAGCGATCCGGAGGCGTCGTCACTGCGCGTGAGGAGTCCCAGACCACAATGAGAACGATCGTCAAGATCCTGATGGCCTTCGAAGTGCCCGATGACTTGGCCGCCCGCAAGACCTTTCGCGAGGTGGCCGAGGCTCTGAAACCCCACTTCCCCGAGAACTGCGAAGTGCGGGATTTCAAGATGGTGGAGGACGGAACGGGTCGTCTCCTCGAGAAGTTGGGGGAGGACTGATGTTCCGGTCGCACGGCGGGGCCGGTCTCGTCCTGCGGCGGCGCCCTTGTACGGTCAAGGTCGCAAGTCTTCCCTGGGATTCCCATTTGCCTCGCATGGAACGGCGCCCATGACCTTCGATCCCTTGGATCCTCAGCGGCCCTTGCGGCTGAAACTCATCGCGTGCGAGATATTCTACCGCGAGTTCTGCGCGTGCCTCGCATCCTCGCCCAACATCGTCGACGTGCAGTTTCTGACCCAAGGGCTCCACGACTTGAAATCCGAGAAGATGGCTGCGCGCCTTCAGCGTGAGATCGACGCCGCCGATCCCGAGCGTTACGCGGCCGTGCTGCTGGGCTTCGCTCTGTGCAATAACGGCGTCGTCGGGCTCGGGCACCAATCCCTTCCGCTGATCATCCCGCGTTCGCACGACTGCATCGCGCTCTTTCTGGGGTCCCGTGCCGCGTACGACGAGTACTTCAGCAAGAACCCCGGCACTTACTACAAGACATCGGGGTGGATGGAGCGAGACCACGAGAACCTGGAGGAGTTGGACGAGGCGGACCAGTCTCCCTTCGGCGCGTTGAGGACGTTCGAGGAGTACGTGGAGAAATACGGCGAGGAGAACGCCCGCTACCTCATGGAAACCTTGGGGGGTCTGCACAACTACAGCCGCATGGCTTACATCGACCTGCCCGGTCTCGCGCCCCTCCCCTACGCCGAGGAGACCAGGAGACTGGCCCAAAAAACAGGCCTTTCCTACGATCTCAGAAAAGGAAACCTTGGCTGGCTCCGCCGCCTGACCGATGGGCCATGGGACGATGAGGACTTCCTCCTCGTCGAGCCCGGTCAGAAGATCGCGGCGTCGCATGACGAGGCCGTCATGCAAGCCGGCCAGTCGCGAAACGACAAAGGTGGCACAGTTTCCCCCGTTCACCGGGGGCGGGCGCCAGCCCGCTGAGGTCCGTGCCGTTCTGTGCCGCGGCCTCAGACGGAAACCGTCAGATCCCGCCTCTCAGGAAGAGCGCGACGTAGTCCGTGCTTGGTTGCGGGTCGAAGGCGCTCCCTTGGAGATCCCCCCACTCCTTCTCCTTGCAGAGTCCCGCTCTCTTGGCTTGAGCGACGAGATCTCTCGGCGCAAGCGGGGTCAGGGCCGACGACTCCGTGAAGCTTTCCCACTTCCCCTCTTCCTCGCGCTGGGAAGCCGTAAGCGTGAGGAGGATGCGGCCATCATCGGTAGGCTGGAGGGATTTGGTGAGGACGGTTTCCCGGCCGCCGACGCGACCGTGACGCGCGACGGCGTCTCCGCCCCGAGCGCGCAGGCGTTCGTAGTTCAGCACCTGGCAGAGAACCAAGCCGCCCTGGCGCGTCGCTTCAGCCGCGTGACGGAGGACTTTGCAGAGACCTTCGGGCGCCCCAAATACGCTGAGGGTATTGCCCAGCAGCAAAGTCAGGGCCGCCGGTCTGTCGAGGTCGATCGGCTCCAGAAGGTTGCCCTCGCGATAGGTGATTCCCCCCGGGCGTCGAAACCGTCGCGCCTCAGCAAGGATCGAGGGGCTGTAATCGATGGCCGTGACTGGGTAGCCGGCGCGCGCGAAGAGCCGGGAATGAAAACCCGTGCCGCAGGCAAGATCGAGGATGGGCGTGGCGCTTCTGGAGCGCTTGCGCCGCGCGCCGGCGCGCCGCGCCTGTTCGGCGATCTCCAGGAGGAAAGGCTCTTCCTTCCGTCGCCGGGCGCGTTCGTTCCCAAGGAGTTTATACACCGCGCCCATCCGTTGGAACAGCGACTGCTTGCCCAGCAGGAGCCGCCTTGCCCGGGCGATGCCGGCGGGCGTGCGGAAGACTCTCCGAATGACAGCCTCGAGCCGCTGGGACGGGCCAAGCAGTTCCGGCGAATCGAGAAGGTTGGCCAGCCAATCGCTTTCGTACAGAAGGCGGAATTCCAGCGTGGGCCGCTTGGCGGGCGAATGGCGCCGGGCGATGATGCCGCAGACCTTCCGAACCTTGTCGGCGGGGAAACCGATCTGCGCCAGGACCGCCCGCGCGAGAGGAGGCCCGCCTTTCTCCTGCATGCGCGCCGTGCACGCGCCGTGGCGCCTCTCGCCTTCGAGGATTCCGAAATCGTGCATCACGGCCGCCGCGCGCACGACGTCGGCGTCTGCTCCGGGCGTTTCCGCCAGAAGCGCCTCGGCATGCCCGAGCACTTGGAGGGCATGCTCGGTCCGCCGCGCGTCACCGCGTGAATGATTCACCAGCGCCTCGACAAGACGTCCCTTGAGATGCTCCACCAGAATCCCCTTCCCATCCGCGTCCGGCATCTTGCGCCTTTCCCCCCTCTCGAGCCGTCCTTGGCGCGGCTGGCGCAGAGGCGCCACGCTGATACGGGGCGAGTTACGCCCGCGTTCCTGCCCCCCGCCGGCTCGTTCGAAGGCGGCGGAAGATTCCAGTGGGACCAATCCTTGACAATTCCTCGCCTTTCAGCAACACTAGATTGCGTGTCTCTCGAAGGGCGGCGCGAGGGTGTTGCGGGCGGAAGTCGCCGTGGCGCCGGCAGGATGTCTCGAGGCTCGTAGGGGGGGACTTCTTGCAGAGACTCGAGCCACGACGGGAGGGATCAACGTCGGTGAAGCGAGGCGGTTTCACGGTGCGGAGGAACGGCGAAAGGCAGCGGCGCATGCCGTTGGTGGAGCCGTATGCAGCGTTTGCGATCTTAGCATAGGAGACGGAGATGGCCGATTTAGAAACGAAAACGGTGGCGCCAGTCTTTCGGGTGGGCGACACGGTGGTGGAGCCAACCATTGGCATATGCAACGTTGAGGGCATCCGGCGGATGACGGTCGACGGACGGGAAGAGGACTATTTCATTTTCCACTCGGGCAAGGCGCGGGTCATGGTGCCGCGTTCCCAGCTCGCCAAACGGGGAATCCGCAAGCCAATGACGAAAGAGGCGGTGAGGAAGCTCTACGCCCAGTTGCGCATGCCGCTCTCGCCCTCCCGGGGCGACGCGCGTCAAATGTACCTGAACTACCGCGATATCATCAAGAGCGGCGATCCCATGCGCATCTGCAAGCTCGTGCGCGAGCTCTGCATTCTGGACGAGATGGACGACCTGAAAGGCAAAGAGAAAGAGATCATGGAGCAAGCCATGTCCTTTCTGGTGGACGAAATCCTCTTCGTGACCGACGATTCGAAGACGAAAGTCCGCCGGGAACTCGATGACTGTCTGTCGAAAATGCTCAAGAAGAAGGCGGACAAAGACGCCAAGAAAGCCTGAGGCCGCGGAGGGCCCTCCCAAGCCGAAGGCCGTTTGTCACAACCCCCAAGAGCGCTGAAGGCAAGCCCCTCCCGCCCCGCCTGCCGGCGGGTAGGCCGCCCACAGCGGAGGGACTTTTTTTTGCCACTGCCGGCGCGGGAGCCGGCGACTGTCGGGAAAGGCGCCCACCGGGGGACAGGCGAATGGCGGATTGCCCGAAGAAGATCCTCTTCTACTCCCGCAGCCCGATGAACTCGGTCATGATCCGGCCCATCGTGCGCCGATTGGCGGGGGACCCCGGCTTGCGCCTCTTCTTCAGCGGCAAGCCCTCCATTCCCTCCGAGACGCTGGAGGAGACCCTCGCTCCCCTGCGTAGACCCAGCCTGCGGGCGGGCAGAGGGGCGGAGGAGAGGACCGGCGGATCGAGCCGCGCCTGCCGGCGGACAGGCGGAGAGGCCGAAGGCGGCGACGCTCAGGCGCCCGGCCGCGCCGTGTCGCACTGGGTCGCGCGATGGCGGCGCTTCGACCTGTTCGTCAGTCCCGACATTGCGATGCCGGCGCGCCGAACCCGGCGCCGGGTGCAGGTTTTCCACGGGGTGTCGTTCAAAGGGAAAGCCTATAGCGCCAAGATCCATCGCTACAACCACGTCTTCCTTGTTGGCGAGTACATGCGGCGGCGCTTCATCGAGAAAGGCCTTTTCAAGGAAGACGATCGCGCGCTTCACCGGATCGGGATGCCGAAAACCGACCCGCTTCTGGATGGCTCCCTCGATCGAACGGACGCGCTGGCGGACTTGGGGCTTGACTCCTCTCGCACCACCGTCATCTACGCGCCGACCTGGCGCAGAGAATCGTCCTTGAACGTCGAGGGCGAGGCCGTCATCGACGCCCTCGCTGGGATGGGCCTGAACGTGCTCGTCAAGATCCACGACCATAGCCGCGACCCCCAGACGAACCGCCGCGACTGGGGCGCCTGGCTCGACGCGCGGGAAGACAGCCGAGTTCGGCGCGTGCGCGATCCCGATATCGTTCCCTTTCTCAACGCCGCGGACCTTCTCGTGACCGACGCCTCGTCCGTGGCGAACGAGTTCACGCTCCTGGACCGCCCGATCCTTTTCATGGACGCGCCCGACCTCCTGAAGGTCTATGCCCCCACGGCAGACCTGGAGACATGGGGGCGCAGGATCGGCACCGTCGTGCGGGGCGCCGCCAACCTGCGCGCCGCCGCCGCGCGCGCTCTCTCTGACCCAGCCGCCCAATCCGACGTCCGGCGCGCCGCGGCAGCCGACATCTTCTATAATCCCGGCCAAGCGACCAACGCCGCGGTCCGGACGATCTACCAGATCCTGGAGCCGGCGTCGTAATCCGGCGGAGCGCTGGAAGCGCGTTGGACTGAAGCCCAGAGCGACCGACCCGCCTGCCGACGGGCAGGAGGGAGCTCTGGGTCAAGAAGCATGGCGCCGAAGGGCCGGCGGCGCGGGTTCTTGCGCCGCAAGAACCGTGACGGCCCGCTCTACTGACTGCTCGTCATGGAACGACACTGCTCACACACACCCCAAGCGCAAGGGAGACGGACGCTGATGAGATCAAGGAGACGAAACATCACGCGGCGCGGATGCCTCGCCGCGATCCTTCTGGCGGCGCTGAGATTCCCCGCCGCCGGCGCCGACGACTGGAACACTCTGGACCCGGACTACCAGCACGCCTCCCAGGAGGCGTACGAAAGATGGTACGACCTCAAGTACGGCCTGCGCATCGTCTGGGGCTATTACTCGATGCTCGGATGCGAAGCGTCGTGGCCGATGCTCCAAATGCCCAACGAGAAGAAGCGGGAGTACTTCGACCTGGACAAGAAGTTCAACCCGACGGAGTTCGACGCAGAGAAATGGATGGACCTACTGGAACGTTGCGGGCTGACTTACTTCACGATCCTCACGAAGCACCACGACGGGTTCTGCATGTACGACACCAAGACGCGCGTGAAGCGCCGCGTGAATTGGGTCGCGCCGGAGGGGCCGAAGATCGAGGAATGCGACACCGACTACGACATCATGGACGCCCCCTTCAAGCGCGACGTTATCAAGGAGCTATGCGACGCGGCCCACAAACGGGGGATAGCCATCGATCTGTACTTCTCCCACGTGGACTGGTACGACGCGGATTTCCGCATGGACCCTTACCATCCTTTCCATGACAAGAACTTCACCTCCAGGGCATACGATCCCGAAGCGTACGACCGGATGATTCGCCGCCACCGAGAGCAGATCCGCGAGATCTTGACGAACTACGGCAAGATCGACATGCTGTGTCTCGACATCCGCCTTCCCGACTTCTGCTGGCCCGACATCAAGGAGACGGTCAAGATGGCCCGCCGCCTGCAACCCGACGTGCTGATGCGCGACCGCGGCATCGGGGCTTACGGAGACTATCAGACCCCCGAGAACTGGATACCCGCTTCCGAAGGCCAAACCGACAAGCGGGTCGAGAGGCCGTGGATGGTGATCTACGTCCTGGCCGACCAGTTCGCCTACGAGCGCGATGGATCGAAGTACAAACCGGGGTCGTGGATCGTTTCGAGCCTGATCGACATCGTCGCCAAGGGCGGCAATTTCATGGTGAGCCTCGGACCGGACGAGAGGGGGCTTTTCCACCCCGAGGCGATTCAGCGCCTCGAATACGCGGGCGACTGGCTCAGGGTGAACGGCGAAGCCATTTACAAGACGCGCCCCTGGGTGAAGTACAAGGAGGGCGAGGACGTTCGCTTCACGCGTTCGAAGGACGGCAAAGTCCTCTACGCCATCGCCCTGAAATGGCCGGGGGAGGAATTCGCGCTCCGCACGGCGCGACCGGCGAAGGGCTCGCGGATCCGGATGCTGGGCGTCGAGGAACCCTTGGAGTGGCGCGCCGACGATGACGAGGGACTTCTCATCCGAATCCCGGGAGGTTTGCAGGAAGAGAAGAATCGGCCCTGCAAACAGGCTTACGCCTTCCGAATCGAGGGGGCCGAGCCGTATGAGATCGCGCCGTCGCCCCGCGTCCTTCTCGACGGCGATCCCTTCGGCGAGGAGGTGCGCGTGCGTCTCGCGTCCGCCGTCGAAGGGGCGAGCCTTCGCTACACGACGGACGGTTCACGGCCCGTGGCCCGGTCGAGAGTCTACGGGGATCCGGTCGTTCTCAAGAGGGGCGAGACACTCCGCGCGCGGACCTTCAAGTCAGGCGCGTCGGCGAGCGATCCGGTCTCTTTCACCGCGGGCGTCGTCAACGTGAACTTCCAGACAAGGGACTATGCCACGCCATGGAACTACGTCCCGGACTGGGGCGAGGCGTACGGAGACCGCGGCAACGGATTCACGTACGGGTGGAACGAAGACAACACCCAAAACGCCCGGAACCGCGAGAATACGCTGGACACCACTTTCTGTTGCTTCCTGGACGGCCAAACCTGGGAGATCGCCGTGCCGAACGGCGAGTACCGGGTGACCGCCGGGCTCGGCGACACCTATCCGAGCGAGAACACGATCAACGTCGAGGGCGTCAGTCTCTGCAAGGGCTTCCGCCTCGAGAAGGGCGCCGCGGAGTTCACGCGAACCGTCGCCGTGCGGGACGGCAAGCTCACCGTTGACAACGGCGATGCGAAGAGAATGATGACGAAGATGACCCACGTCGTCATCACGAAGCAATGAGGGGGCGCGGCCGGGGTCTCGCCCGACCGGGGGAATCCGGTCCGTGCTCCTTCTCTGGGGGATTGCGCGCGGGGCGGGGTCCGTGCGGACGGGGTCCGTGCGGACGGGGTCCGTGCGGACGGGGTCCGTGCGGACGGGGTCCGACGCGACGAGGTCCTTGCGGACGGGGTCCGTGAGGAGGAGAACGCTTCAGTGATCGGCCGATGGAGAGATTGGGATTTCGGGTCGCGCGGGGTTCTCGCGCTCCTCGGGCTTGCCGCCGTTGTGTCGGCCCTTCTCTACCCGCGCCCCAGCGAGATCACGGCGAAGCCGGGCGCCCCGGAGAACGTCACGGAGATCGTCTATTGGGCGCCCACCTCGGTCAGCGAGTCGATGAAGGCCGCGGTCGGGGAGTTCGAGGGGCGCAACTCCCAGTACCGCGTCGTTATCGGCTCTCCCACCGCTCGAGACGCGACGGGCGATCCCACTCGCTTCCTCCTGAGCGTGGCCGGGGGAGTTCCTCCGGACCTGATCTATTTCGATCGCTTTGCCATTGTGGAATGGGCCAGCCGCGGGGCCTTTGCCGATCTGACCGAGATGGTTGAAAGCGGCCGGGACCTGCCGGATGGCATTCGCAAGGAGGAGTACTTCGAGCCGGCGTGGATGGAACCCGTCTACAAGGGGCGGATCTACGCGCTGGCGAACAGCATCGACACGCGCGCCTTGTACTATCTCCGGGACCCGTTGATCCGAGCCGGTTTCGTCCATGGACCGGGCGATCCGGAGGTTCTGGCCGGCGAGGAGGAAGCGGGGGAGGCCCGTCCTCCGAAAACATGGGAGGAGATGCTGCGCAAGCGCGCCCACTGCCAAGCAAGAGCGGAGGCCGACGGAACGGTTCTTCTGGAGGGATTCGTCCGGCGGCCCGCCGTCAACGAGGACGTCGCGGCGGACGCGGCGCCCGACTTGGCGAGGGCGGGCGTGCGGACGGGCGACGTGGCGGCGTTGATCTCGAACGGCAAGGTCTTTCGCGGCCACATCGGCGACATCGACGGCCCCGGCCGTTTCCGCTTCGATTTCGTTCGCGAGCAGCGGCCCGGACTTCGGACTCTCCCGTCGGGTTTCGTCGGCGAGTGCGAGGTGAAGATCTTCGATCAAGACGGCTACGTCATCCGCCTCACGCGCTTCGACCCGGAAACCGGGCTCATGTCGACGGCGGGATTCATGCCGTTCTTCGGCGACAGCTGGCTCTACATGTACGGCTGGCTGAACGGCGCCGAGTTCATGACCGACGACGGAACGCAGTGCCTTCTCGACAGCCCCGAGATCGTGGAAGCCCTTCAGTACGTCGTGGACATTTACGACAGCATCGGCGGGTATGAGGCCGCCCGCGCCTTCCAGGTCAGCAGCTCGGCCGCCAACGCCTCCATGGATCTCACGCTGCTGGGCAAAGTGATCATGCGGATCGACGGCGACTGGTACTTGCAGACCATCATGGCCTTCAGGCCGGACCTGGCGTTCGGCGTCGTCCCCGCCCCCATCCCCGAGACACGGCTGGCGGCCGGCGGCGAGTCCGTGGGATGGGGGGGCGGCTGGGCCTACGCGATTCCCGCCACCGCCAAGCACAAGGAAGGCGCGTGGGAATTGATGCGCTGGCTTTGCTCCGTCGAGGCGAACACCATTATGGCGGACTTCGACGCGTCGTACAAACGGGCCATGGGCCAGCCCTTCTTCCCCTCCCTGCATCCGGACAGACGGGTCCTCAGCAAGTGGAGGAGCAAGTACGTGGAGGGAAACCGCAGCATCTCTCCCTATTTCGCCGAGGCGTACCGCGCTTTCGTCGAACTGCTGCCCCGAAGCAAGTACCGCCCCGTGACGCCCGTTGGGCAGAAGCTGTGGAACGAGCACGTGCGCGCGGCCGAGGCGGCGGCCAATCACGCGAAACCCCCCTATGAAGCGCTCAACTACGGGAAACGCCAAGTCCAGATCGCCCTCGATCGGGTCCTCAATCCGCCGACGGGCCCCCTTGTGCCGTGGCGCCGCGTGATCGGAGCCTATGTGGCGGGCGCGCTTCTGCTGGCTCTCGGGTTGACCGTCGTGCAGGAGCGGCGGCGGCGCAAGTACGGCGGGAAGCGGGCGCGCTGGTTCGAGGGCTTCATCTGCGCGTCGCCCTGGTTGACGGGTTTTCTCGTGTTCGGAGCGGGGCCCATCATCTTCTCCATTGTCATCAGCTTCTGTCACTACGACGTGCTCAACCCCGCACGGTTCGTGCGATTCACGAACTACGCCAACCTCCTGGGCCGGCATTTCGATCCGGTGGCAGGCCAGAACGTGTGGAACGATCCGATTTTCTGGAAGAGCATGGTCAACACGGGATTCATGGTCATCAGCGTTCCCCTCGGAATCTGCGCGGGGCTCGCCTTGGCGCTTCTTCTGGACAGCAAGGTCCGCGGGCTGCACCTCTTCCGCACGGTGTACTACCTTCCCGCCATCGTTCCCGCCGTGGCGGGCTTTATTCTGTGGATGTGGGTCTTCGATCCGGGACGCGGCCTGCTCAATCAGGCTCTGCGTCTCTTCGGCGCCGAGGACCCCCCCAACTGGCTCCAGGACCCGGCATGGGCCAAGCCGGCGCTGATCCTGATGGGCCTCTGGGGAGTCGGCGGCAGCATGATCATCTGGCTGGCGGGGCTGAAAGACATTCCCGAGTCCCTTTATGAGGCCGCCGCCATCGACGGCGCGAACCGCGTTCAGCGGTTCCACTACGTCACGATCCCGCTCCTGAGTCCTTACATCCTGTTCAACATGATTATGGGCCTGATCGGCGTGTTCCAGGTTTTCGAGGCGGCCTTCATTATGACCGACGGCGGCCCCGCTGACTCAACGCTCTTCTATGCCTACAAACTCTTCAACGAGGCCTTTCGCTACCTGAACATGGGCGCGGCGAGCGCGATGGCCTGGGTCCTCTTTGCCGTGGTCCTGGCGATCACCCTGTTTCAACTCTATCTCAGCAGGAAGTGGGTTCACTACGGGGATTAGGCTGCCCATGGCGTACAACGACTTGTCGCGTTCCGAGCAAACTGTGACCTACGGGGTCCTCGTCGCGGGCGCCGTCGTCTTCGCCTTCCCTTTTCTGTGGCTCCTCGCAACCAGCGCCAAGGTCGAGCGCGAGATGAGCGCCGACAAGGTGCGTCTCCTCCCCCGCACGCCGCGGCCCCACTGGCGCACCCCCTACATTGACCCTTTCGAGTTCGATCCCCCCGCCTGCCCGGAAGGCGTCCCGGAGGCCGTCTGGGAAGCGGCGGCGCCGAGGATCGAGGTCGAGTTGACGAGGATCCTGGATGCGTGGCAGGCCCGCCTGCCCGGCGGCGCGAAGGAGAATCCGCCGCCGGGCGACGTGGACCCCGAAGTCTGCCGGCGGGAGATGATTGAGGGACTCTTTCAGTCGCTCAGCGGGCGCATCAGCGATCGCGCGCGGCTCGAAGCGGTCGAGTTCGAACGGGAGAGACGAAAGAAACGGACGGGTGAGATCGTCCCGCTCTCCGACGTCGCGCTGGGCCGGGACTTGAGCGAGGAAGCCGTTCGCGTTGGGGCCGACGCCGTCGTCGCTGACGCCAGGAATCTCGTGAAAGAGAAGATGCTGGGCGAGGTCTTCGACGCGTGTTACCGGCGCTTCTCCCTCAATCAAGTCCGCATTCTCACGAAAGACTATGAGACTCTCTCACTTTACACAGGCAAGGAGTGGCGGGTCGTCGATGGCGACGCGGAGCTGGTGGCGCTGGATGACAAGGGAGTGGCGACCCAGGAGGTCCGTCTCCGGTACGCGCCGGGGCGGGAACGGGCCGTCTTCTCGTTCTCTCGGGGTCTGCCTCATTCCATCGACGCGGGCCGGCCAGTCAAGGCGGCCGACATCGAGCGCGCGTTCGTGGGGTATCGTGGCGACGCTTCCTGGGCGAGGATCTCCTTCGAGGTGATTCGAGACGGCCATCTCTTCCGGGCTGTCGGCGCGGAACATCTCTACGAGCGCGAGGGCGCGGAGCAAGAACTGCGCTGGCCGGGAGGCGAAGGCGACCCCATGGATCGGCGCCTCTACGCGATTCTCCAGCCGGCGGGGGCCGCCCCGGAAGGAAGCCCCGACTTCGAGGTGCGCATGATCGTCGAGAAGGCGAGTCCCCTTGGCGCGTGGTGGGCGAAGCTGACGCGCAACTATCGCGTCGCCTTCAAGGAGGTGCCCTTCGCGCGATACATCGCGACCAGTTTCGCCCTGACCATTCTGAACGTCATACTGGCCATCTTCTCTTGCACGCTCACCGGCTACGCCTTCGCGCGGCTTCAGTGGCCCGGCCGCGATCTCTGCTTTGGAATTCTGCTGGCCACGATGATGATCCCAGCCCAAGTCGTGATGATTCCCAGCTTTCTCGTCATGAAGTGGCTCGGCTGGTACAACACCCTCCTGCCGCTCTGGGTCCCCGCGGCCTTTGGGTCCGCCTTCTTCATTTTCCTGCTGCGGCAGTTCTTCAGGAACGTCCCGACGGACCTCGAGGACGCGGCGCGCATCGACGGTTGCGGCTTCCTGCGCATCTACTGGCACGTGATGATGCCGCTGGTCAAACCCACCATCGCCACCATCGCGATCTTCACGTTTATGGGCGTGTGGAACAACTTCATGGGGCCCCTGATCTACGTCAACGACGAGCGTCTCTTTCCCCTGGCGCTGGGTCTCTTCAAGTTCCAGATCCGCAGCGGCGCCAGCGTCGGACTGATGATGGCCGGCTCCTTCGTCATGACGTTGCCGATCATCACGCTCTTCTTCTTCGTGCAGAGATACTTCATCCAAGGCATCAGCCTGACGGGTATGAAAGGATGAGGCCGACCTTCGGTCGGGCGGAAGTCTGAAGGATGAAGGCTGAAGGATGAAGGCTCAACCCGGAATCCGCAGACCAGGATCCAGAAGAGGCGAGCTCGGAGGGAGGAGTTGGGGTTTCGGATCTGGGATTTGGGATTTGTTTCGGATTTCGAGATTCGGATTTCGGATTTGTTCCGGATTTCGGATTTGGGATTTGGGATTTGTTTCGGGTTTCGAGATTCGGATTTCGGATTTGTTCCGGGTTTGGGATCTCGGATTTGTTCCGGATTTCGGATTTGGGATTTGGGATTTGTTTCGGGTTTCGAGATTCGGATTTCGGATTTGTTCCGGATTTGGGATCTCGGATTTGCTTCGGATTTCGGGTCTTCCCCCCGCGGGCGAAAGCCGCCGCGGTGGGGCAACGCCCCGCCGCCCTTCCTGGCCCGCCCGAGCCGCCTCAGCGCCCGTCGCCAGAGGCCCGCTTGAGCTCCCTCACCCGCCCAGTTGCTCCTCGCACCCCAGGTCCCCGCCGCAACGGCCGATGTTGCCCCAACTCTTCGTGCCGTTCGTCGGGTCGTAGAGGAGATCGCAAGGAGCGGCGTAGGTCCGCCCGTCGCCGTTGTCGTAAGGTCCCGAGTTCGGAAAGGCTTTCCAGTAAGGATAGAACTCGATCGTGTCCTGAACCCGATCGGGTCCGTAACAGCTGATGATGTACCCCTTACGCCCCATCTGGCGCGTGAGGTCCGAGCGCCAGATGCCGTTGTAGCTGGCGTACCAGTACGTGGCGTGCCAGTCGGGGTTGGAGGACGCGTGGACGGAGGGGGGCGGAGTGAAAGGGTCCCGGATCTCCGTGCTCGTGATGTAGGCGACGGGCGTGCTGAGCATGGGGATGAACTGAATGTAGGTCATGTTGCCGCCGTTGGGCGTGTCGGGGTAGTCGTTGTAATCGGTGGCGTACGTCTGCAGAGCGGTCGCCAGGCTGCGCATGTCGGCCTTGACGCGCGAGATCTTCGAGCGCACCTGCGCCTCGAGGAAGTTCGGCACGGCGATGGCCGCCAGGATCGCGATGATGGCCACCACGATCAGGAGCTCGATCAGCGTGAAAGCCTTGCGTGTTCGCTCCATGATCGGCGCCTCTCTATAGTCTTCTCTGTGCATAAGGGAACGGGGAAGAGTGTACCCTATCTCGTCCCCGTTGCCGCCTTTTTTCGCGCGCTTCGGCCGGGAGCCTGGAAATCGACGACCTGCTCGTCGGCCATCAGCGCGGCGTACTGCAAAACCTCGTTGATATCCTCCCGCTCGAGATATGGATACGAAGAGAGGATTGACTCAGGCGTCTCGCCGGCCGCCAAGAGGCCAAGCAGGCGCGACACGGGGAACCGCAAGCCCCGAATGCACGGCTTGCCTCCACAGACCTGGGGATCGACCGTGATTCGCTGGAGAGTCATGGCCTACGCCTCCTCGAGAATCCTGTCCTTCACTGACGCGAACGCGCTTGAGGACGAAGCCCTTCAGGGCGCCGCTGAATTCTTCCCAGATCTGGCGCCTGCCGACCGCCATGGTTTCAGAGCAGTTTCGCCCGCAACGCTTCGACTTTGTCGGTCCTCTCCCAGGGGAACCGATCGCGGCCGAAGTGGCCGTAGACCGACGTGTCGGTGTATTTCCAGCCCCTCGGTTCGAGGAGTCCCAGGTCCCGGATGATCACGGCGGGGCGGAAGTCGAAGAGTTCGCCGGACTCGAGGAAATCCTGCAGTTCTCGGTCCTCCCGGACGCCCGTGCCGAAGGTGTCCACGTTGACGCTGAGGGGTCTGGCGACTCCAATGGCGTAAGCGACCTGGAGTTCGCACTTCTCGGCGAGTCCGGCGGCGACAACGTTCTTGGCGACGTAGCGGACGTAGTAAGCGGCCGAGCGGTCAACCTTCGAAGGGTCCTTGCCCGAGAAGGCGCCGCCGCCGTGACTGCCGACGCCTCCGTAGGAGTCCACGATGATCTTGCGGCCCGTCAGGCCGCTGTCGCCGTGGGGGCCGCCTATGACGAACTTGCCCGTCGGGTTGATGTAGTAGTCGGTATTCTCGCGCAGGAGGCCGCTGGGGTCCAGAATGCGTCTCGCCTCGGCGATGAGGTCCGGACGGATCTCCTCGAGGGGAAGATCGTCGGTCTGGTGAGAGATAACGACGCAGGTAATGTGGTCGGGCTTGCCGTTGCGGTAGCGGACCGATATCTGGCACTTGGAGTCGGGCCGCAGGTATGGGATCCGCCCCGCCTTGCGGGCTCTCATGAGTTCGTAGAGAAGCTGGTGACTGTAGGCGATGGGGGCGGGCATCAGTTGCGGCGTCTCGTTCGTCGCGTAGCCGAACATCATGCCTTGGTCGCCGGCCCCCTGCTCACTGGACGGCCCTTCGCCCTTTGTCACACCTTGAGCAATGTCGGGCGATTGGGGATGCAGGCGACAGATGTACTCAAAGGTCCTATAGCAGAACTCGAGCTCCTCGCGGTCGTAGCCGATTCCCTTGACCACCTCGCGCGCGATGCTCTCCGTGTTGATGTTGTCCCATCCCGCGCAGGTGATCTCACCGGCGTTGACCACGAGGTTCGTGGTGGTCAGGGTCTCGCAGGCCACGTGGCTCCTCGGGTCTTGCGCTAGACAAGCGTCGAGAATGGCGTCCGATATCAGGTCGCAGACTTTGTCGGGATGTCCCTCGGAGACGGACTCCGAGGTGAACACGTGATCGGTCCTGATTTTGCTCATGAACGACTCCTTCCTTCCGCCGGGCGCCACGGGGGTCCCGGAACGTGGGGTCTCGGCGCCCGTCTTCGGGCGAGACCGTTTGGTATCATACCGCCCCGGAGGACAAATGCAAGTCGAGAACGTAGGCGCTATTCTCGGACATAGAGGGTCTCCGCGCTTTCCAGAATGCTTCTTCGCCGCAGCCAGTTGAGACGGTCCTGAACTGAGGAGTGCGTGACTATCTCTGCTTTCCGACCGAGAACTCGCCCAGTCATTCCAGGGTCACTTCCGACTTATCCCCAACATACAATCGCACGGTTCGCGCGCTCACAATGGCGCCGTTCCCAATGATCGAGTCGGCAAGCCGCGCGCCGCGCACTTGGGCTCCTTCGTTGATGATTGAGTCCTGGACGACCGAGCCCTCCACGATCGCGTTCCCGGCAATGCTCACGTGCGGCCCCACCACCGAGCGGCCTACTTGCGCCGAAGGCGCGACCCACACCGGCGGCTCGATGGCCGCCGTCGGGTAGCGACGCCGCAGCGCTTCGACCCCCTCCGTGAAGCGCCGATCGAGCAGCGCGCGATTCGTCGAGAGAAGAGTCTCCGGCTTGCCGCAATCGTACCACCCTTCCACCTTGAAGGGCTTCATCGCCACGCCCTTGTCAAGCATCCGCTGGAGGGCGTCGGTCAGCTGGATCTCGCCCTTCGTCAGCACGCCGCGCTCGACGTTCTCATCCAGGCATTCGAAGAGAAGCGCTGGGCGCGTGATGTAGTAAATGCCGACGATGGCCAGGTTGGTCTTGGGGCGTTCCGGCTTCTCGACCATGGCCGAGATGCGCTCGCCGTCGAGTTCGACGATGCCGAAGCGATGCGGATCGTCCACCTCCGCGACGCCGATCATGTCGGTCTGCGCCCCGCGGAGAGTGGCCAGGTCCACGTCGATCACCGTGTCGCCCAGCAGGATCAAGAGGGGCTCGGCGCTTTCTCGATGGAGGTCGGCCGTGACGTAAATGGCGTGGCCCAGGCCGCGCGGCTCGGCCTGCTCGACGAACCGGGCGTTGAGGTCCGGGTACTGGCGCGCCACGTAATCCTCAATGCGGTCCCCCAAGTACCCGACGACGAAGGTCACGTCACGCACGTCTGCTCTCCGCAGCTCCTCGATGATGTGGCCCAGAATCGGCTTGTCGGCCACCTGCAAGAGGACCTTCGGCGTGGTGTGGGTGAAAGGTTGCAGGCGCGTGCCGAAGCCGGCGGTAGGGATGATGGCTTTCATGGCTGATTTCCGGTTCTCACATCGGTGCAGGACGCAGTCTGAGCAGCCGCCCGCAGGTCCGGCGCCGGGGAGGGGCGGCTGCTTATCATTCAGGCGCTTGCGCCGTTTCGCAGGACTCGTCCCTGCGCGCCGTCCGCTCCCTTTGCTTCGTCACGGGCGTTCGACGGGGACATGGTAGGGAAACTGAGCGGCGAATTCCGCGATCTCGGCGCGGACATGTCGGATCAAGTCCTCGTCTTCGGTGTTCTTCACAACCCCGGCGATCCAGGCGGCAATACGCCTCATCTCATCTTCTCTCATGCCGCGCGTCGTGAGGGCGGGCGTGCCGATGCGGATGCCGCTGGTGATTGTCGGCTTCTCCGCATCGAAGGGGATCATGTTCTTGTTGACCGTGATTCCCGCGCGCTCCAGGGCCTCTTCGGCCGCCTTGCCCGTCACGTTGACCGGGGTGAGGTCCACGAGGAGTAAGTGCGTGTCCGTGCCGCCCGAGACGATCCGGAGGCCGCGACGCTGGAGTTCCCCGGCCAGGACGCGGGCGTTGGCGACGATCTGCGCGGCGTAATCCCGGAAGCTCTGCGTCATCGCCTCGCGGAAGGCAACCGCCTTTGCGGCGATCGTGTGCATCATGGGGCCGCCCTGCGTGCCGGGAAAGATCGCCTTGTCGACGGCTTTCGCAAACGCTTCCTTGCAGAGGATAAGGCCCGCGCGCGGACCGCGAAGGGTCTTGTGCGTGGTGCTGGTCACGTAATCGGCAGAGGGAACGGGCGAGGGGTGTGCGCCGCCTGCGACGAGGCCGGCGAAGTGGGCCATGTCCACCATCAGGAGCGCCTCGACGTCGTCGGCAATGACGCGGAAGCGCTCGAAATCGATCGCGCGCGGGTAGGCGCTGCCGCCGGCGACGATCAGGCGCGGCCGATGCTCGCGAGCGAGACGGGCGACTGCGTCGTAGTCGATCGTCTCGCCTTCTTTCGTGACCCCGTAATGGACGATGTGGAAGAACCGTCCGGAGAAATTCGCGCGCAAGCCGTGGGACAAATGACCGCCGTGATCCAGGCTCATCGACAGGATCGTGTCGCCGGCCTCGAGAGCGGCGAAGTAGACGGCCGTATTCGCTTGGGAGCCGCTGTGGGCTTGCACGTTCGCGTGTTCGGCGCCGAACAGCGCTTTCGCCCGATCGATGGCCAAAGACTCGGCCGAGTCCACCTGCTCGCAACCGCCGTAATAGCGGCGGCCGGGGTATCCTTCGGCGTATTTGTTGCTGAGAACGCTTCCCTGCGCGGCAAGAACGGCGGGACTGGCGAAGTTCTCCGAGGCGATCATCTCGAGCGTGCCGGTCTGGCGCGCGTACTCTCCTTCCAGGGCGGCGGCGACGTCCGGATCGGCGCGGCGGACGGTTTCAATTGCCTGAATCATCGGGGCCTCTCCGAGTGTCTTGGGTCGCGGTCGTCCGATCCTCGTCCCCCTCGATTCGGGAGACCTTGTCGAGCCGGCGCTGGTGACGGCCTGCTTGGTACTCCGTGCGGAGGAAGACATCGATAACGGCGGCGTTGCGACCGGGTTCGATCTCCCGGCCCCGCAAGGCGAGGACGTTGGCGTCGTTGTGGGCCCGCGCCATTCGGGCGGCGTACTCGTCCGTGCACAGAGCGCAACGGATTCCCTTGAACTTGTTCGCCGTGATCGACATCCCGAGTCCCGTTCCGCAAGCGAGCACCGCACGATCGACTTCTCCCCGCTGGAGCGCTCGAACGGCCTTCTCGGCCATGTCGGGATAGTCAACGGGGTCCTCGCAATCCACGCCGAAATCGACGACCTCCGCGCCGTGGCGTTTGAGGGCTTGCAGAATCTCCGCGCGCACGGCCGTCGCGGCGTGGTCGTTGGCGAAGGCGATTCTCATCCTTTATTTCGATCGCCGGGAAGTTGTGGGCTTTGAGCCGCGAGGAGCGGCGGGGCTTTTCTTGGCGGTTCTCTTGGCGGGCCCGCTCTCGTCCGGCGCTTTCTGGGTCGCAGCCTTTCCCTTCGCCGAGGGCTTCTTGACTGTGGGCTTTTTCTTCGGCGTTGTCTCCCCCCCGACGGGTTTCGCCGGCGAAGCCGTTCTCTTCTTCGGCGCCCCGTTCTCCGCAGGCTCTTTGGACGGCGCATCTTTTGCCGCCGGCTTCTTCTTTTCCGCTTTCTTCGGGAGCGCCTTCCTTGCAGCGGGCTTGTCCGAGTCCTTTTCCCCCGCGCCACGGACAGCCGCCTCCTTGGCGGGCGCTTCGTGCCGTCCGGGTCCTGTTCCGGCGGCGGTCTTGGCGTCTTTGGGTCTCGCCGTGGCGCCCTTCCCGGCGCGGGGCCGGGAGGGCGAGGCTCTCTCGAAGAATGGCGCCTTGAGGATATCGCCCCTTTTCATCAACCGCTTGCAGGCGGCGCGAATCTCCCGGTAGACCTTCCTGTAGACCTCGAGCGTGCAGCCCATGGGGTCTTGGATCTGGCCATTCTTCGGATCGCTGCCGGCGAATTCCTTCAGCAGGAACGTCTTGCCACGCGCCTCCTCGCACACTCGCAAAGCCATCTGGACGTGAAACGAAGTCATCCCGAAGATGATCCTGGCGCGGCGGATCAGCTCAGGGGTCAGCTGACACGAGCGGAGGTGATCGATGCACATGCCGTCGTTCTGGAGAATCTGGCGGCACTCCTGCGTTGGAATCAGGCCGGGAATGGTCATAACTCCGGCCGTCTTCACCTCGATGTCGGCGATCCCGGCTTCTTCGAGGAGTTTTCTCATGATGCCGTAGGCCATGGGAGACCGACAGGTATTGCCCGTGCAAAGGAAGAGAATATAGGGGCGTTGGCCGCTGAAAGTTCGCTTGGTGAGGGTCTTAAAACGAGCCAAGATACCACGCTCCCCGATTCCTCGGACTGTCCGCTTCCGCAGGATTTTGGCGCCCGCCGCACAGGTCTTGATGCCTGTCAAAACACGACTTACCCGCTTCCCCCTTCGTCACGCCAGGCGCAAGCGTGTTCAAAATAGGTCTTTTTTCCCAAATGTCAAGGCCGAAAACAGGCGCCCGGCAGGCGAGCCTTTCGTGCGCTTGCCGTAAGGGGGCTCTGAGGTTTCGTCCGGCTTCGGGAGCGTGCGGCGAGCCGCCTCGCGGGGCTTCAAAGGGGCCCCATCCCCGCAGGCGGGGGCTTCAGTCGGCGTCGGCCTCGGTCTGCCCCGCAGCTTGGGCTTCCGCGATGGAAACGCCCCAGAGCCAGGCCCAAGGCAGGCCGACGGCGACAATCGGAACCCACTGGCACAGGTGCATGAGGATGGCGTAGCTCACCATCGTCGGTCGATCGCCGTGGATCCCCATGATGGCCAGAGAGAACACGGCGCCGGCTTCGTAGAAGCCCCAGTATCCCGGGGCGGCGGGCAGCATGATGAAGATGCAGATGATGACGACCAACGCCAGAGACTGAGTGAACGTCATGGTGTGATCGAAGGGGAATCCCCAGGCCAGGACCTGGACGGAGAAGGCGCCCACGAGCCAGATGACGAGGGAAAGCGCCAGAAGGACGAGAATTCTCCGCGGGCTGCGAAAGGAGGCGAGTCCCTCGGCGAACTTGTGAACGAGCGTTTCCAGTCGTCGGCGAAACGCGTCGGGCAGGAATTTCATCGCATGCAGAATCTTCAAGCACCATCCGCGTGAACGGGGAAGGCTGAGCGCCAGAACGGAGACGAGCAGGACAAGAGCCATGACGACGACCTTGTTTTTCAGCGCGAGGAATTGGGCGCCCGTCATAACAACCTCGCGGCCGAGGATGGTCTGCTCGAACCGCGCCCCTTCGTTGATGGGAGCAATGGCCAGCGCGACGACCAGACACGGCAGCAAGGTGAGCGAGTCCAGGAGCCGCTCGGCCACCACCGTTCCGAAAGCGGTGCTGAAGCCCGTGCGGTCGCGTTTCCCCACCATGACGGCTCTGGCGAATTCCCCTACGCGGAAGGGAAAGATGCTGTTGAAAGCGAAGCGGATGAAAATGCCGCCCG
>Ga0315274_10004595_pt1 | contig 20268 bp, 20 predicted proteins | sample YL17G02_20_MG_FD_203700 | JGI IMG/M metagenome (GOLD analysis project Ga0315274, IMG submission 203700) | Sediment microbial communities from Yellowstone Lake, YNP, Wyoming, USA - YL17G02_20 | ecosystem: Environmental > Aquatic > Freshwater > Lake > Sediment | place: USA: Wyoming | collected...
CATTCCTCAGCTTACTGAGGAGCGGCGCAGTCAGTTGGTTAAGGTAGTGCGGAAAAGGGTAGAGGATGGGAGGGTGGCGGTGCGCAATGTGAGGCGCGATGCGATGGAGGGGCTGCGAAAACTTAAAGAGAATAAAGAGATGTCTGAGGACGAGCAGAAGCGAGCTATGACGCGATTGCAGCAGCTCACTGATAAGTTCATCGAGGAAGTTGACCGCGTAGCGAAGAGCAAAGAGACGGAACTTCTGGAGTTCTGACCTGTGAGGGTTGGTGGTGGCAGGTAAATCGTCAGCAGCGATTGTGAAGGGGATTTCACCTCTGCCTAACCATGTCGCCATTATTATGGATGGTAACGGGAGGTGGGCTAAACAACGTGGTCTACCCCGCCTTGCTGGGCATCAGGCTGGCACTAACAATGTCCGCCGTGTTGTCGACCGCTTTAACGATTATAAAGTCAAGTATCTCACCCTCTACGCTTTTTCCACAGAGAATTGGAGGCGGCCTGATGAGGAGGTCAATGGGTTGATTCATATCTTGGCTCAGATGATTGACCGCGAGACCAAGGCCCTCCATGAGAGAGGAGTCAGGCTCTATCACCTGGGGAAGGCCGATTCTCTGTCAGCAGAATTGCAGGCTAAGGTAAACAAAGCGATTGAACTGACCAAGAATAATACAGGGATAACGCTGAGCATCGCTTTTGATTACGGAGGCCGAGCTGAAATACTGGATGCTGTCCGCCGCATTGTCAAGGACGGCATTCCTCCGGAGGATATAACTGAATCCCTTTTCTCCAGTTATCTTTATACTCCAAATGTACCCGAGCCGGACCTCATTATTCGCACTGCCGGAGAGATGCGCCTGAGTAATTTCCTTATTTGGCAATCAGCTTACAGTGAGTATTACGCCACGCCTACCCTGTGGCCGGACTTCAAGGAAGAGGAAGTCGACAAAGCTCTGCTGGCTTATAGCCACCGGGAAAGGCGCTTCGGCGGATTGAAAGCGGAAGGAGAAGCAAAAGGGACCTGAGGAAGGCACTTCCCGGTCCTTATTAGCGCATGCTTCGGCAAAGAGTACTAAGCGCAGTAATCTTCGTTCCCATCCTCTTCGTTTCCATCTGGTTTGGTAACCCCTGGTTCTCTGTAGTGGTAGCCATTGCTGCCCTTCTGGGTGTTATTGAGTTCTACGCTTTGGTCGCCCGCAGGGAGTGGCATCCTCTGACCTTCTTCGGCACGTTGTGGACTCTATTCTTCATTTTCAATGCCTACTACGCTCCTAAATACAGTTCTAACAATATTTATATTCTTGTGACTTCGGCGTTGATTGCCTCGGCAGTCGCACTGTCTTTGGTCTGGGTGCTCGTCTCGCGTTCCTCTGGCGAAAAAGTCATGGTAAGCTGGGCAGCGAGCGTGGCTGGCATATTCTACATGGGATGGCTTTTGAGCTATTGGGTCTTGATAATGAACTCTTATGGTGGGGATTGGAATGGCCGAGATTGGGTAATCCTCGCCCTGTTCTCTACTTTTGCTGTTGATACCAGTGCCTATTTCATAGGACGAGCCTGGGGAAGGCACAAAATGGCGCCGACTGTGTCACCCGGGAAGACCTGGGAGGGAGCCATCGGAGGGCTGGTTGGAGCCATAGTAGCAGTTGTCGCCCTAGCACTCATCCTGGATATAGATATCAGCTACAGCGAAATGGTTGTCGTGGGTGTCCTCATTGCCGTCTTTGCCCAGTTGGGCGACCTAGCGGAGTCTAAGCTGAAGCGAAGTATGGGTGCGAAGGAAGCGAGTAACCTTATTCCTGGGCATGGCGGCATCCTCGATCGCCTTGACAGCATTGTCTTCACTGGTGTTGTGGTGTACTATTGTTTGCGATGGTTCATCTGGTGAAGCGGCTGGCAATTCTCGGTTCCACAGGCTCCATAGGGCGGCAGACGCTGGAGGTTGTGCGCGCCTTACCTCAGAGATTCCAGGTTGTTGCCCTGACGGGGGGAAGGAATCTCACCCTGCTCAAGGCACAGGTACGTGAGTTCAAGCCGAAGCTGGTCTCCACGGAATCCGGTGCCAGGGGTGAAAGAATGCCCGGAGCGAGCCATCTCTCTATGGAAGAGATAGCTGCTTATCCTGACGTCGAACTTGTGGTCGTAGCTACTGCTGGCAAAGCCGGCCTGGGGCCTACGTTGGCTGCCATCCGCGCTGGGAAGACAGTTGCCTTGGCCAACAAAGAGGTGCTGGTGATGGCCGGGGAGATTGTGGCTGCTGAGGCTAAACGCCAAGGTGTTGAGATATTGCCCATAGACAGTGAGCACAGCGCCATCTGGCAATGCCTGCGCGGTGAGGAAAGGAAGGACATTGCCAGACTTATCCTGACTGCCTCCGGCGGGCCCTTCCGCTCCAGGACTATTAAACAGCTTGCTGAGGTTATCCCCGAGGAGGCTCTGAGGCATCCCACCTGGCAGATGGGGACAAAGGTGACTATTGACTCCGCTACTCTGATGAATAAAGGCATGGAGATTATCGAAGCGCACTGGCTTTTCGGCGTGCCCTTTTCTCGTATTGAAGTGGTCATTCATCACCAGAGCATAATTCATTCTCTGGTGGAGTTCGTCGATGGCTCGATAAAGGCTCAACTGAGCTTCCCTGACATGAGATTGCCTATTCAGTACGCGCTGACTTATCCCGAGCGCTGGGAGGGGGCTTTTCGTTCCAAGGTGGACTATGCCAAGATAGGGTCGCTTAATTTCGAGGCGGTGGATTTGACCAGGTTTCCTTGTTTGAGGATTGCCCGGGAGGCTGCCGTAAAAGGAGGGACATATCCAGCAGTGCTCTGCGCTGCCGATGAGGTAGCTGTGGAGCTTTTCCTGATGAAGAAAATAGGCTTTACGGGTATCGCCGACCTAGTGGCAAGAACTCTAGAGCGCCATAATGGGGTAAGCCAGCCGTCTCTAGAGGATATTATGGCTGCCGATGCCTGGGCCAGGGATGCTGCCCGGGCTGGGTTTTGAGGTAAGTGATGTTCGTAGTAACTCTAATAATATTCCTTCTCATCCTCGGTCTTTTAATCTTCGTCCATGAGGGAGGACACTTTGTCGCCGCCAAGCTGTCGGGGATAAAGGTCGAGGAGTTTGGCATGGGCTTTCCGCCCAGGATTTTCGGCATCAGGCGCGGCGAGACGACGTATTCACTTAACTGGATACCTCTGGGCGGATTCTGCAAGATGCTGGGGGAGGAGGACCCCAGCGAGCCCAGGAGTTTTGCCAGCAAAAGGCCTGCGGTCAGGCTGGCGACCCTGGTGGCTGGCCCTCTGATGAATGCGATACTTCCTATCGTGCTCCTGACCATAGCTTTTATGGTTCCCAGGCAGGTAATTGTGGGGGATGTCATCATAGACCAGGTTGCGGCGGATTCTCCTGCGGCCGAGGCAGGAATTGTGGCCGGGGACACTTTGGTAAGCATAAACGGGCACTCCATTCAGAATATCGGCGATGTAGTATATGATATTCATCTCGACATGGGGAATAAAATCACATTTGAACTCAAAGATGCGGAAGGAAATCCGAAGACGGCCATACTGGTCCCGCGATGGAATCCTCCTCCTGGCGAGGGAGCAGTGGGCATACAGATGAGCATGGTGCCAACAGGGAACGTTACGCAGCATGACCCATTCTGGAAAGCGGTGCCCAAGAGCGTCTCATCCATAGGTGATACCTTTGTCTTGATGAGAAACGAGATAACGAGCTGGTTTGTGCAAAAAAGAGCACCGGAGGTAACCGGCCCCGTTGGCATTTTCCAACTCACGGGCGAGGTGAGGGCAGCCGGGCCTTCCTACCTGTTACAGTTCATAGCCTTCATCAGCATGAACCTGGCGATAGTCAACATATTACCTCTGCCAGCGCTCGATGGAGGGAGAATTGCGTTTGTGGCGCTTGAGGTGGTGAGGCGGGGGAAGCGCGTATCGGCTCGAACCGAGGGGTTGATCCATTATATAGGTTTTGTCATGCTGATTGGCCTGATACTGGCGATAAGCTATTTCGACATCGCGCGTGTTATCAGGGGGGAGAGTCTGACTCCGTGATAAAGCGTCGGGCATCGAAGGTCGTCAGGGTCGGCGGAGTAGAGATAGGGGGTGCCGGGCCTATCGTGGTTCAATCCATGACCAAGACCGATACCCGTGATGTCAAAGCGACTGTGAGGCAGATACGCCAACTTGAGGAGTGCGGCTGCGAGATCGTGAGGGTAGCGGTGCCCGCTATTGATGCAGCTAAGGCTATTGTTGACATAAAGAAGAAGACCTCGATCCCAGTTATTGCGGATATTCATTTTGACTATCGCTTGGCTTTGGAGTCTTTGAAGTCCGGTGTTGACGGGCTGAGGCTGAACCCGGGCAACATCAGCGACCCGGAACAAATCGCCAAAGTAGTGCGTGCGGCTAAAAAGAGGGAAGTGCCGATACGCATCGGCGTCAACGCCGGGAGCCTGCCCAGGGCTACTAAGAAGAAAGCGTCAGTTGTGGAGCGCATGGTTGATGCGGCACTGGATGAGGTTCGGCTTCTGGAGAGCCTTGATTTCGACTTAATTAAGGTCTCACTCAAAGCTTTCGACGTCCCTGCTACCATCGAAGCGTACGAGACTATAGCTAAAAAGATACCCTATCCGCTGCATCTGGGCATTACCGAAGCAGGCTTGCCCTGGAGCGGGGCTATCCGGAGCGCTGTGGGGCTGGGTATTTTACTTTATGAGGGCATCGGGGACACTATTAGAGTGTCGCTGACCACTGCCGATGCCTGCCAGGAGGTTGAGGCTGCCTACGAGATACTGAAGTCTTTGAAACTCAGGGAGCGAGGCCCTACGCTGGTGAGCTGCCCTTCCTGCGGACGCTCTGATACTGACATTGTGGGATTGGCTCAGTTGGTCGAGGAGAGGCTGAAGGGGGTCAAAAAACCGATTAAGGTGGCTGTGATGGGCTGTGTAGTGAACGGCCCTGGCGAGGCCAAGGACGCTGATGTGGGCATCGCCTGCGGCAAAGGCAGGGGCGTTATATTCAGGAAGGGCGAGAAGGTGAGGACGGTGGAAGAGGCCGATTTCCTGGGAGCATTGATGCAAGAGGTAGAACGATATGACGACTAACGAAGCCCCTCTGACCAGAGAAGATGTACTTAGGCTCATTGACAGCCCCAGGGGGCCTGTAGGGCTCGACCTATCAAATAGGACGTTTGAGGCTGGTATTAATCTTGAAGGGGTTAGTTTGCAGCTAAGTAACCTTGAGAATTCGCGATTTAGTGTAGCCTTTATAGAACCAGGGGGAGGAGTCCCTGAGAGTGTTGATAGAGGAGCTCAACTTAAGAAGGCTAATCTCATGCGAGCAAACCTCAGAAATGCTTCTCTTAGATATGCAAATCTCCAGGAAGCTGATCTTCGTTGGGCTAATCTGAAAGGTGCCAATCTATATAATGCTAAACTTTCTAAGGCGAAGTTACGTGGACTCGAGGTCTCACGAGAAACAAAGCTCGAGAAAGTAGAATGGGGCCCAAGACCGCTTCTTAGAGAAAAGTTCATATTAGGAGACGAAGAAAGCAGAGATTTCGAAGGAGCGTCCGAGGTCTATCGGACGTTAAAACAATGGTACACTGAGGCTGGCATGTATGATACCGCAGGAAGGTTCTACTATAGAGAAATGGAAGCAAAGCGGAAGGCTCGGAGTTGGAGAAGAGAGCCTATCCTAAAAATCTGGAGCTGGGTTCTACGGATACTTTGTGGGTATGGAGAAAAGCCAGAATTGGCAATTGCTTCAACAGTGATGATCATATTAGGTATGGCAGGCATTTATTCAATCTCTGAGTTAACGGTTCCAAGTAGTCTCTATTACAGTGCCGTTTCTTTTGTAGCTCTTGGCTATGGTGGATGGGTTAATATTACGGAGAATTGGGTTAAGGCGTTGGGAGCGATTGAAGTCTTTATCGGTGTTTTTATGATGGCACTGTTCTTGGTAACTTTCACTAGAAAAATGACTCGGTAAAGAGGACAAAGATGCGTATATCGAAGCTTTTCGGTAAAACGTTGCGGGAGGTGCCGTCGGAGGCGGAGACCGCCAGCCACCAGCTTCTGCTCAAGGCTGGGATGATTCAGCAGGTGACATCGGGGGTCTATTCGTATTTGCCGCTGGGATGGCGGGCGCTGCGCAAGATGGAGCAGGTCATCCGTGAGGAGATGGATGCCGCAGGCGCGCAGGAGTTGTGTATGCCTGTGCTCCAGCCCCTGGAGATGTGGCAGGAGAGCGGCCGCGCTGAGGCTTTCGGTAAAGGTCTGTTCACTCTCGTTGATCGAAAGGAACGGAAACTGGCGCTCGGTCCTACTCACGAGGAGATGGTCACTGAGTTGGCACGACGCAATGTGAAAAGCTACCGCGACCTGCCTTTGATGCTTTATCAGATTCAGACCAAGTTCCGCGATGAGCCGCGGCCGCGTGGCGGCCTGTTGAGGGTTCGCGAGTTTACCATGAAGGACTGCTATAGTTTCGATGTCGATGAGATAGCTTTAGACGTAAGCTACAAAAGTATGATCCAGGCCTACAAGAATATCTATACCCGCTGCGGCCTTAACGCCATGCTCATTGAGGCTGATAGCGGAGCTATCGGTGGCAAGGACTCCCACGAGTTCACAGTGGCAACTGAGATCGGCGAGGACGAGATCATCCACTGTAATCGTTGTGGCTATGTAGCTAATGCGGAGAGGGCTAGCTTTGCCAAGACAAAGCTGGATGAGGAACCGCTTCTCCCTGCCCAGGAAGTGGCTACGCCCGGGGCCAAGACCATCGAAGAGGTGTCTAACTTCCTCCATGTACCCCCGAGCCGCACCTTAAAGGCTGTTTTCTATGCAACTGACGGCGAGCTAGTCTTTGTCATCATCAGGGGCGACCTTGAGGTGAACGAGGTCAAACTTAGAAATATCCTGAAATGTGCCGAGTTGAGGCTGGCCAATGACGAGGAGGTGAGGAAAGCAGGATTGGTGGCAGGGTCAGCGTCAGCGGCAGGACTCAGAGGGATCAGAATAGTGGCCGACGACTCGATAACCACGGGACGCAACTTCGTCGTTGGCGCCAATAAAGATGGCTATCATTTAAAGAACGCAAACTATCCTCGCGACTTCAAGGTAGACCTTATCGCTGATATAGCTCTGGCTAAGGCGGGTTACCAGTGCCTCAAGTGCGGCAGTGAACTGATGTCGATGCGCGGTATCGAGATCGGGCATATATTTAAGCTCGGCATCGTGTTTAGCCAGAAGCAGGGGGCTTTCTTTATAGACCGAGATGGCGTCCAGAAGCCTCTGGTCATGGGGTGCTATGGTATCGGCATCGGCAGGCTGTTGGCGGCGGTTATCGAACGGAACCACGACGAGAAGGGTATCATCTGGCCTGTGCAGATAGCGCCCTACCAGGTCTATCTCTGCGCCCTGGGCATGGATGAGGCAGCGGTGGCGGAGGCTGCGGAGAAGCTTTACGCCGAGCTCTCCCGGAAAGGGTTTGAGGTGCTCTTCGATGATCGCACCGAGTCACCCGGGGTAAAGTTCAATGATGCCGACCTTTTGGGGATGCCTGTGCGGCTCACAGTGAGCCGCCGTACCCTGAAGTCATCCAGCGCTGAGGTGAAGCTGCGCAGAGAAAAAGAAACCGAGCTCGTGCCACTGGCCGGGGTGACTGAGAAGCTTAAGGCTCTCTTGAAATAAGCTTTGCTTGTGTTGCCATCTTGTAGGGGCAGACCAAAGGGTCTGCCCAATTTGTCTCGAGGGCGAACACATTGGCTCGCCCCTATATTTGGGTGCTCCCGAACGAGCACAAGGGGTTGCATTCTACCCTGAAAGGTGCTATAGTGCTCGCACGAGGGAGTTGTACTAAGTGGGTAAAACCCACTTTTTTAATTGATTGGGGGTTGTGGAGGTCCAAAGGAGGCCAGGGCAGGATGAAGACGGACTTTATTCTTGCTATTACTCAGTTAGCAGCAGAAAGAAATCTGCCCAAAGACGTAGTCTTCTCTGCAGTGGAGGCGGCATTGGTCTCCGCTTTCAAGAAGGACGACCTCGGGGCACAACATAATATTTCGGTGAAGATCAACCCGGCCAGCGGCGATGTTAAGGTCTATACTCTCAAAACCGTGGTTGAGAAGTCTACCGACCTCTATCGGGAGCTCTCTTTAGCTGAAGCGCAGAAGATTAAGAAGGATGCCAAGTTAGGGGAAACCATTCCCATAGAATCCACACAGTTTCACGCGGGGCGCATAGCTGCCCAGACTGCTAAGCAGGTGGTCTTACAGCGACTTCGCGAAGCGGAGCGCGAGTTTATATTCGGTGAGTATGTAGATCGGGAAGGAGACATCGTCAGCGGGGTGGTGCAGAGGGTGGAGCCAAGACAGGCTATTGTCGACTTGGGCAAGGCTGAGGGTGTACTCCCTGCCGCTGAGCAGATGCGAACAGAGCGTTATCGTGTGGGACAAAGGCTCAAATTGTACCTCTTGGAGGTGAACCGCACTAATAAGGGACCGAGGCTCATACTGTCGCGTTCTCACCCTAATCTGGTACGCCGCCTATTCGAGCTTGAGGTGCCTGAGATTAATAATGGGATTGTGGAGATTAAGGCGGTAGCGCGGGAGGCGGGGTATCGCAGTAAAGTAGCAGTGGCAGCGCAGCAGGAGGGGATCGATCCTGTGGGCTCATGCGTTGGGCTGCGCGGTGTAAGGATACAGAATGTAGTCAATGAACTTGGTGGCGAACGGATAGATGTGATTCAATGGCATTCTCATTCCAAGGTATTCATAGCCAATGCCTTGAGTCCTGCCCAAGTGGTGAATGTAGATATCAATGAGGCGGAGAAGTCTGCAGTTGTAGTTGTGCCTGATGGCCAACTCTCTCTGGCTATTGGAAAAGAGGGGCAGAATGCCAGGCTTGCAGCCAAGCTAACCGGATGGAAGATCGACATCAAGAGCGCCAGTATTGCTGAGGCGGAGAGGAAGACAATGGTGAAGGAGGCGCCTCCTGCCGCTGCTGTGGCTGAGGAGCCAGAGAAGGTAGAGGCACCCCAGGTTAAGGAGCGGGTAGCACGGGTTAAAGGGCCTGCGCCTCTGGAGAAGGAGGAGTTGGCGGTCAGCGAAGTAGGTGTTCAAGTTGAGGAGGCTGTGGCATTACCTCAGAAAGTTGAGGAAGAGATTGAGGCAATTCCCTATGAACCTCCTCCTGAGGTTGAAGTGCCCGCTGAGAAGCCGCAAATACGCTTTGCCGAGGATATCTTTGCTCCTAAGGCTGCTAAGCCTGATGTTAAGAAGAAGGACAAAAAGAAGAAGTCCTTTAAGGAAGATAAGCTGGAGAGTGGGAAGGCGAAGAGAGCGCGTAAGCATCGAGTGCCAGCGCTTGATGAGTTAGAAGAAGACCTGGAGGAAGAGAGTAATAAATGACAGGGCCTCAAAAACGTCCTAAACACGTTCCTGAGCGCACCTGTGTCGTCTGCCGCCAGAAGAGACCGAAGTGGGAGATGGTGAGGATTGTGCGTACACCGCAAGGCACTCTGGAGATAGACAATAGAGGCAAAAAGGCAGGACGAGGCGCATATCTTTGTAAGGCTGAGGAGTGTTGGGAGGCCGGGTTGACTAAGAAAAGACTGGGATATGCTTTGAAGACTGAGATAAGTTCCGAGCAGCGCGCCAAACTTTTGGAGTACAGCAAGATACTCCTTACGGCCGGTAAGGAAGTTGTACGGCATTCTGAGCTTCACGGCGAAGGAGCTTGTGAATGAGGCGTAAAGTTGGCAACGGACGAAATGCCGCTCCAGCTAAGACACCGGTTGCCGGAAAGCCGGAGGCCAAACCGGAGGCTAAGCCGGAGGCTAAACGAGCGGTTGTGTTACCTCGCAGGCTTACAGTGAAGCAATTGGCCGACACCTTGGGGGTCAGCGGCATAGATGCAATCAAATGTTTGATGCGAAACGGAGTTATGGCCAATATCAACCAGGTTGTAGATTATGAAACCGCTGCTATTGTCGCTGCCGATCTAGGCTTTGAGTCTAAAGAGGAGCCTCAGTCTCCTCAAGCAGCCCCTAAGACCCGCATCGCCGAGACGGGCAAAGGAATAGAGTTGCGTCCTCCTGTGGTGACTATTATGGGGCATGTCGATCACGGTAAGACTAAGCTTCTTGATGCCATCCGTCAGACCAATGTTGTTGACACTGAAGCCGGCCAAATCACGCAACATATAGGCGCATATCAGGTTGAGATTCACGGCCAGAAGATAACTTTTCTCGATACACCGGGGCACGAGGCCTTCACTGCGATGAGGGCCCGGGGGGCGCAGGTTACTGACATCGCTATCCTGGTTGTAGCTGCTGATGATGGTGTGATGCCGCAGACAGTGGAGGCAATAAACCATGCTAAGGCTGCGGGGGTGCCAATTGTAGTTGCGATCAACAAAATAGATAAGCCAACCGCAAACCCGGACCGGGTCAAACAGCAGCTCGCTGATAGTGGCGTGATCATTGAGGAATGGGGTGGGGATGTTGTGTGTGTGCCAGTTTCTGCCAAACGAGGCGATGGTATACCTGATCTGTTGGAGAACTTGCTCATCGTTGCTGAGATTCTAGAGTTGAAGGCTGACCCTGACCGACCGGCCATCGGTGTGGTCATCGAGGCCAGGTTAGATAGTAGCCGAGGCCCCATGGCTACAGTTCTGGTGCAGACAGGCTCTCTCAGAATCAGTGATTATGTTGTGGTTGGTGATATCTGGGGCAAGGTCAAGGCGATGTTCGATGATAAAGGCAAAAGAGTGAAGAAGGCAGAGCCATCCACTCCTGTTGGCGTGCTGGGGCTGAGCACCGTTCCCCAGGCAGGCGATACCTTGACTGTGGTCGGCGGAGAGAAAGAGGCGCGAGCTGAGATAGAGCGGTGGCAAAAAGAGAAAGAGATGAGCAGTGCCTCCAAAGTACCTAAGCTGAGTAACCTGTTTGCCCAGATTCAGGCAGGGAACGTAAAGGAGCTTAGCATAATCCTGAAGACCGACGTTCAGGGGAGTATTGAACCGATAAGGGATTCCTTGGAAAGGCTGGGCAGCGGTGAGGTCAAGGTAAGGATTGTTCACTCGGGAAGCGGCAGCATAACTGAAAACGACGTATTGCTGGCTATTGCCTCTAAGGGCATCATCATAGGGTTTAACACACGCCCTGAGCCAGGGGCAAAACGTCTTGCTGAACGCGAAGGTGTCGATGTCCGTTCATACCAGGTGATTTACACGCTGGTTGAGGATGTAGAAAAAGCGTTGGCTGGCATGCTGGAGCCGACCTATGTGGATGTCGTCGAGGGACATGGTGAGGTAAGGGCTACTTTCAGTACCAGGCAGGGCAAGATAGCAGGTGTTTATGTAACCGATGGTAAGATTAGCCGCGGTGCATTGGCCAGGGTCTTGCGCAAAGGGCAACCTGTTTTCGAGGGGCAAGTGTCAAGTCTGAAGCATTTCAAAGATAATGTTCGTGAGATCGCAGCCGGTTTCGAGTGCGGTGTTGGCGTAGAGGGCTTTCCGGAATTCGAGGTGGGCGATATCATCGAGACTTATAGAAAAGAGAAAATGTAGGCTATCGTGCCCTAGATCGGGGCGATATGGGAACGCGACGTAGAGAGCGCGTCGGTGAGCTTATCCGTGAAGAGATAAGCGAGTTGCTTAGGCGCGAGGTCAGAGACCCGAGGTTAAGCGGTCTCATCAGTGTGACCGAGGTAGTTACTTCCCCTGACTTAAGGCATGCCAAGGTTTTCGTCAGCGTCATGGGCACGGAGGAAGAGAAGCAGCAGGTGGAGAAAGGGCTTGCTGCCGCGTCGGGGTTCCTGCGCAAAGGATTAGGCGAGCGCCTGTCACTACGCTATACCCCCGAGCTGAGTTTCCACCGTGACGAGTCTATCGAGCGTGGGAGCCGCCTGCTTCAATTGATCAAGGAGGTGGCACCCAGTGATAGTACTGATAAAGCGGACAAAAGTTGACCATTGATGGAATCCTGAATCTGGATAAGCCTCGAGGGAAGACCTCCTTTGAGGGGGTGGCTCTGGTGAGGCGGTTGAGTGGGGAGCGGCGGGTGGGGCATGCTGGCACTCTGGACCCTGACGCTACGGGTGTGTTGCCTATCTGCCTTGGCCAAGGAACCCGGCTGATTGAGTTTTTGGCAGAGGCAACAAAGGTTTACAAGGCTGAGATAGAACTAGGTATTGCTACCGATACCTATGATGCTACTGGGAAAGTAACCCAGCGCTGTGACGTATCTTCCTTGACCAGAGAACAGGTTGAGACAGCGGTATCCTCTTTCAGCGGCTTTGTAGACCAGATTCCCCCTATGTACAGCGCTGTTAAGCACAAAGGCATCCCCTTATACCGCTGGGCGAGGGCAGGGGTTGAGCTGCCGAGAAAGGCGAGAAGGGTTGAGTTTTCTCGGCTGGAGATAATCAACTGGCAGCTTCCTCTACTTATCCTGGAGGTGGAGTGTAGCAAAGGGACTTATATTCGCTCCTTAGCCCATGACCTTGGCCAAAAATTAGGGTGCGGTGCACATTTGAGAAACTTGGTCCGCTTGAGGAGCGGGCCTTTTCATATCAGCGATGCGGTCAGTGTATCAAAGCTCGAGGATTCTTTCAGGCAAGGGTACTGGTCCGAGCTCATCTATCCTATGGACACGGCGGTACTTCATTTGCCGATGATGACTGTTGATGAGGACGGCGAGAGGGCCATAATAAACGGCCGGCCCCTGCCCTTGGCAACAGAAGGCGATGTCTCCGCGAGATTCTGTCGGGCTTATTCCGGAGACGGGCGATTTATTGCTCTCCTTCGCTACGATGAGGAGCGAGGCTACTGGAAGCCAGAAAAGGTCTTCAAGAAACGCAATACAACTTGACTTTTACACTCAAAGTTGTATAGTCTACACAATTAGGAAGAGGGAGCATTTACCTTGCAAGCAGCTTGCTCAGCAGATTCTGGGGATTGGTTTCCAGCGCCTCGGTGATTTCAGCTTTGGTGAGGGAGGCATTTTCAGCAATATTGCGGGCCAGTTCATAAGTCAGCAGGTCGAGTTCATCATGTGCGTCTGAATCGATGATGAGCTTTGCTCCTGCGCGGCGGGCCATCTCGGCAACGTGTTTGTTGGTGGTAGAATGTTGCTTTCTGGCTGTGATCTCAAGGTAGATGCCGTTAGCGGCTGCCAGTTTCGCTTCTTCCAGTGTCAACATTCCAGGGTGTGCCAAAATATCAATATGTGGCGATTTGAGAGCAGCCAAGTTGGTGCCTGGTTCAACCGGTTCGGCAACGGTTTGGCCATGCACTACCACCAGCTTTGCACCCAATTCCTTAGCTTTCTTTGCGGTCTCAGCGATTGCTGTTGCTGGCAGGTGAGTGAGTTCGACCCCCGGTATTGCGATTATGTTCCAGTGGTTTCGAGCAAGGGTGCAATCAGCAGTAATTTCATTTATCAGCCGTTCCAGGTATCCGATTCCAACATGATCAGTGATCGCAATAGCATGGTAACCATTGACGAGCGCCCTTCGCACTAGTTCCAGTGGCGAGAGGGCGCCGTCGCTGATAGACGTATGAGTATGAAAATCGTAAACCATGTTCATGGTATCGAGGATAGCATAAGATTTCTGCCAGGGCAAGTTTATCTGAATGTGCTAGATTAGAACTCGATCTTTAGGTGGAAGAAAGGAGTATCGATACTTGGGTAAGATTAATGTAGCAATAATCGGTGTAGGGAATTGTGCCTCATCGCTAGTTCAGGGAGTGTACTACTATCGCAATGCAGCCGAAGATGATTTCATCCCTGGGCTGATGCATGTCAATCTGGGTGGATATCATATCCGGGATATTAATTTTGTAGCTGCCTTCGATATCGATCGCAATAAGGTGGGCAAAGACCTGGCGGAGGCGATATTCACGCTGCCCAATAATACCATCAAGTTCTGTGATGTGCCCACCACTGGTGTGCCGGTAGAGAGGGGCATGACCCACGATGGTCTGGGGAAATACCTTTCCAAGATTATTACCAAGGCCCCGGGCTCTACCGCCGATATCGTGGGAATCCTCAAGGACAGGAAAGTCGATGTCGTTATCAGCTACTTGCCTGTGGGCAGCGAGATGGCTACAAAGTGGTATGTTGAACAGGTGCTTACCGCTAAGTGCAGCTTAATCAATTGCATCCCGGTATTCATTGCGCGCGAGAAATACTGGCAGAAGCGGTTTGAGGATGCGGGGCTGCCCATTATTGGCGATGACATTAAGTCGCAGGTGGGCGCAACTATTACTCATCGCGTGCTGACCAGACTATTTCGTGAGAGGGGCGTTAAGCTGGAGAGGACATACCAGTTGAACTTCGGAGGCAACACCGATTTTTATAATATGCTGGAGCGGGAGCGCCTGGAATCTAAGAAGATATCCAAGACCGATGCCGTAACCTCCCAGCTCGACTATACTCTTGGCCCTGATAATATCCACATCGGCCCGAGTGACTACGTTCCCTGGCTGTTGGACCGCAAGTGGTGCTATATCCGGATGGAGGGGCGCACTTTCGGAGATGTGCCACTGAATCTGGAGCTTAAGATGGAGGTGTGGGATAGCCCCAACTCGGCCGGTGTAGTCATTGATGCTATACGGTGCTGCAAACTTGCCCGCGATCGTGGCATGAGCGGGGCGCTTATTGGCCCTTCTTCCTACTTTATGAAATCTCCCCCGGTTCAGTACACTGATAGCCAGGCTCTAAAGTTGACCGAGGATTTCATTGCTGGTGGCAAGGAAGAAGTCCCAGCGACAAAATCTGGCGGCAAAACGAGAAAGCAGAGAAAACAGAAGTAAGGGAACCATGAAGATAGCTCTGGTTTCTCCTTATGATTATGCTTATCCCGGCGGGGTGAATAATCATATTGCCTCTCTGGAGGAGCATTTCACCCGTATGGGACATGAAGTGAAGATAATTGCTCCCTCCTCAAAACCCAAGAAGACACAAGAAAATGAGAGCGCCATAGTCATAGGGAAGCCTGTGGCTATCCGCGCCAGCGGCTCAGTAGTCCGTTCTCCGGTGTCGCCGATGTTACTTTTCTCCGACCGGATAAAGAAGATACTGGAACATGAGAAGTTCGATGTGGTTCATATCCACGAGCCAATGATGCCAGCTTTATCTGTTTCTGTGTTGCACCACGCAGAGAGAGTGCTCATCGTGGGCACTTTTCATGCCACTCGCAGCAACAGCTTTGGCTATACTATATGGAAGCCATTGCTCAAAAGGTGGATGAACAAGCTCGATGGCAAGATAGCCGTCTCCCCGGCAGCCAGGGATTTTATCTACAGATATTTTCCCGGAGATTATGAGATAATCCCCAATGGCATTGACCTGGAGCATTTCTCCGATAAGGTGCCTCCAGTAGAAAAGTACCGCGACGATAAACTGAATATCCTCTTTGTGGGCAGATTGGAGAAAAGAAAGGGTTTCAAATACCTGCTTGGTGCCTATGAGCACGTAAAGAGAGAATTTCCTCAATGCCGCCTCATCGTAGTGAGTCCTCACGGTAGTTTATGTAAGAAATATGAGAAGCTTGCCGCTAAACGCAATCTGAAGGATGTTGTTTTCGCAGGATATGTATCTTTCGAGGATTTGCCTCGTTACTATAGCACTGCAGATGTTTTCTGTTCCCCCGCTACGGGCTGGGAGAGCTTCGGCGTGGTTTTGCTGGAGGCGATGGCGACCGGCACACCAATAGTTGCCTCCGATATTCCAGGTTATGCCGGCCTTATTAGCCATGGCGTCGAGGGTCTGTTGGTGAAGCCTACGGATGAAAAAGCGCTTGCTAGCGCTCTCCTCAGCTTGCTGCAGGACAAGGCGATGCGGGATAGGATGGGAGAGAATGGTAAGCTCAAGGCCAAGGACTATAGCTGGGAGGTGGTTGCCCAGAAGGTGATGTCATATTACCAGAGGCTGCTGGAAGGCCGCACCGGGGTAGTAAGTAAATAAGGAGAATAACTGTGCTTGCCAAGGTTCGTCACACCCTGGGGCAGCGTATTAGCAAAATTCCGGCCGCGTTGCTGGCCAAGACCGGGTTAAGTCCCAATGCTCTGACTCTCTTTGGCTTTGCGGTGACTTTAGGCGTGGCCTGGGTATTATCCACAGGCCGCTTTTTTTTAGGCGGTTTCCTGGTGCTTTTCTCCGGAGCATTTGATTTTCTCGACGGAGCGCTGGCGCGCGCTACAGGACGCAGCACTAAATTTGGAGCCTTCCTGGATTCTACCCTTGATCGCTTCTCAGATGCAGCGCTGTTTTTGGGTCTCTTGGCCTATTATGCTAGCCAGGGCTCGCATTACCAAGTAATACTCATTGGTGCTGCTCTGACGGGCTCGCTGGTAACTAGCTATGCTAGGGCTAGAGCTGAGGGGCTAGGTCTTAAGGACGAGGTCGGGATATTCACCCGCGCAGAAAGGATTATCCTGCTTGCGATTGGCCTTATCATCGGTCATTGGTACAGCGATGCGATGACGGTAGTGCTGTGGATTATTGCTGTGCTATCCAACCTGACTGCTCTGCAGCGTATCTATCACGTCTGGCGGCAGACGGGCGGAAAGTAGCTGGTTCTTTTTATCAACTTTCCACCGTAGACCTAAGATAAGCTTTGAGCAGTTCATCAATGTCGCCATCGAGAACGGCGGTAGGGTTACTGGTCTCATATCCTGTGCGGTGGTCCTTTACCATCTTGTAGGGATGGAGCACGTAGCTCCTTATCTGGTTGCCCCATTCTGCGGTAATGTGTTCTCCCTTCAACCTCGCTTGCTCTCGGGATTTCTTCTCCAGCTCGAGTTCCAGCAGGCGCGAACGAAGGACTCGCATCGCAGTTTCCTTATTTCGAAGCTGTGAGCGTTCGTTTTGGCAAGTGACTACCAGTCCGGTAGGGAGGTGTGTCAGTCGAACGGCGCTGCTCGTTTTTTGCATATGTTGGCCCCCAGGCCCGCTGGAGCGAAAGACATCTACCCTGACGTCATCTTGCTCTATGTTGACGTCCACGTTGCTCTCCACAACAGGCATAACCTCTACAAGGGCGAAGGAGGTGTGACGGCTGTGGGAAGCGTCGAAAGGTGAGATACGTACCAATCGGTGCACCCCCCGCTCACCTCTAAGGTATCCATAAGCGTAGTCTCCCTTAACCTCGATAAGAACGCTTTTGATCCCCGCTTCCTCACCGGGGGAGAGCTCGATAACTTCGGTCTGGTAACCACGCTTTTCCGCCCATCGCAGGTACATTCTGAGCAGCATCTGTGCCCAATCTTGTGATTCAGTGCCGCCGGCACCAGCGTGTACTGCTAGCATGGTCCCTCGGCGGTCGTACTCGCCGCCGAGTTGAAGTTCGAATTCGAGTTCTTCGAGACTGCGTTCGATTTTCTCTATTTCGGTGGGGATCTCCTCTTCCAGGGAGCTATCACCCTCGGTTACAGACAAATCCACTAGTACTTCGAGGTCTGCAACATTTTTTTCCAGATTGCGCCAGGTGGCTACAACTTCTTTCAGTTGCGAGATGTGACGCATTGTCTCCTGGGCCTTCTTCTGGTCTTGCCAGAAGTCGGCTTGGGCGGTTTCCTGCTCAAGTAAGGCGATCCGTTTTTCTTTAGCAGCTACGTCAAAGACGCACCAGTATGTTCGAGATGCGGCCTTTAAGTTCCCCTAGTTTTAACTTCTGTTCTTCCATTTTACCCCTTCTTCCGCTTCTGTTTGTCTATATCCTAAGCCTCATTTGAGCTTGCGCCTCCGCTGGCTTTGCAGGTTCGAGATGTCCGCTGGCGGCGAGGTGCGCCAGCCTTGTTGGCTCCGGCAGCCGCTGACCCCGGCAGCATCGAAGCACCCATGATATAGCTGTCTCCAGGTCTACCATGTGCCCAATCGATATATATAATGGAGGTGCACCTGCCTTGGTGCGGAGTGCTGCTCCTATCACTTCACCATTATCAGTTATTTCAGCATAAGAGCCCTTCTCCGGAGGTACCATCTTATGCTCGCCGCAGAGCCGCGATTTTGCGCAGCCTATGGTCGGTCTCCCCCAGAGCAGGCCCAAGTGTGAGGCCAGCCCTAGCCTTCTGGGGTGAGCGATCCCCTGGCCATCCACAAGAATCAAGTCAGGGATGGCTTCCAGCTCCTCGCAGGCAGCTATAATTAGAGGTGATTCCCTGAATGAGAGAAGTCCAGGTACGTAGGGAAACGTGACTTCTTTTGTTATCACCTTTGTCTCCACGGACGTAAGCTCAGGATAACTGAGGACAACAACTGCTGCTCGGGCCAGTCCTGCGGCATTGGGTGCTGAAATGTCCACGCCGGCTACCAAGCCAACAGCCTCGACCTCATTCTTTTTGGAGACCATCACTGCCAGCTCTAGCTGCACCCTTTTAGCTTGGTCGGGTGTCATCTGCCAACTATGTAAATGTTGTGCTTTCACCAATTGTCCTCAATTGAAAATTCAGGGAAAAAGATAACGATATGAAGCACGCAGAAGCCGTGATTACTCTGCTCTCCCATTGTAATCTTCTCCGGGGGAGATGGCAATCGCCTCAGCCGAAGAACTGATGCGCGGAATCGAACTCTTTGGGCAGGAGAGGCAGCGCCATGTTGAAGTGAGCCACGAAAAAGGAGGCAAGGCTGGAGCCTCGGATAGTTCCTTCAATCCCTGCAAAGTTATATTTGGTGATTAGAGTGAGGATAGCGCCGCAGACCAACCCGCCGATCACAAAGCCTAAGACCGCTCCTCCCAGCTTGTCGACCCAGCCCAGCAGCAATAGACTGAGGAATTTACTAAGCAGCGCAGCTACTATCAGCGATACTATCACAACTACGATGAAGATGATAACGAAGCCAGCGATATTGGCCTGGCTGGGGCTATGGAACCAATGGGATAGCCCATCCGCTACGGGCTCATAGAATTGTCCCGCCAGGACTACACCCAGGATGATTCCCACGAGGGGGATGATGATCTTTACTAATCCCCTGCTTAAGCCTATTATTGTAGTGATGCCTAGAAAGATTATGATAACTATGTCAAGCCAATTCATACTCGCCCCCTGTCTCTAATTCAACTTTGGCTCTCATTTTAACATATCAAAGGCACCGTGTAACTCGTTCCGCTTCGCCTCAGCTAAAAAGCTGACGCACCATATCAAATTCTTTGGGAAGTATGTGGAGCACGAATGGAAAGTTATTTAAGAGAAATGAAGAAAGACTGGAGTGGCGTATCGTTGCTTCTGTGCTTGTGTAGTAGAAGTTAGCGACTATGGTGATAAGGGCACCGGCGAGCACACCACCGATTGCCAAACCTAAGATTGTTCCGCCCAGGCCATTTGATTTGTTTGCCAATGAGGTATAGGGAGGCTTTTCCATCAAAGATGCTAATGATAACAACAGTTTAGTCGTTACGGCTGTAGCTGGGATAAAAATGATGACGAAAGCAGCTATTGCGGCCTGACTGGTGCTGTGGAGCCAGGTGGATAGCCAATCAGCTACAGATCCGTTGAAGAATCCAGCCAAGGCTATACCAATCAGGATTCCCATAAGTGGGATAACGCTGTTCGTCATCTCGGCTTTGCCCTTGAGCAGGAGGTCTAACAATTTGCGTAGCAACAAAAAGAATAGCATTGCTGCTACTATTACGATGACGAAAATAATGACGAAGGCGACTATTTTGGCCTGATTTGGGCTTCTCATCCAGGAGCTTGAATGGTTTGCAGCGGAGAGGTAGTAATGTCCTGCCACGAAGACAGCCAGAACGATTACGGCCAAAGGGAAAAAGGTTCTTATCAGCCCCATTCGGGAACCGATGAACGCAAAGATACCCAAGAAGACGATGATAACTCCATCCAGCCAGTTCATGGTTGTCTTATCTTAACACAATGATTAGGCTATGCCAATCGTTGTGAAGGATATTATTCGTAGCAGCTCCTTCAAAATGCGGTAGAGTTAGGACGAACGCCCCTACTGATTTTTTTCTTGACACTCGATTGGTACTTATGTTATCTTGTTAAGTGGTGGTTAACAAGGCTTTACTCTAGATTCTGGAGGTAAAGCCATTTTCATGCTTAGTAAGGAGGGAAGAAGGTGCATTCTATTGTCTGTGTTAAAGAAATCCCTGATCCCGAAACCCCTGCTGCGGCTTTCGCTATTGACCCTGTAGCAAAGCGAGCAATTCCCGCTAAAGACAAACCCCCCGTTATCAGTCCCTTCGATGAGCAGGCTGTAGAAGCTGCTCTCCGTC
>Ga0315274_10004597_pt1 | contig 20262 bp, 20 predicted proteins | sample YL17G02_20_MG_FD_203700 | JGI IMG/M metagenome (GOLD analysis project Ga0315274, IMG submission 203700) | Sediment microbial communities from Yellowstone Lake, YNP, Wyoming, USA - YL17G02_20 | ecosystem: Environmental > Aquatic > Freshwater > Lake > Sediment | place: USA: Wyoming | collected...
AATAGGGAGTTTAAAAAACTCGCCAAAAATCTCGTAATTGCCAAATTAAATGAAGTTAAATCATTTTTGTTTTATAAAAATTCATTAAAGAAAAATGGTAGAAATGAAAAAACATAAACCTTTTAATAACAGAGGGCATATTAATATTATGAAAAACAATAATGTGTTCTCCAAAATTGATAATTTTATTGAATTAACTACTGATAAAAATGCTATGATGGTCTTTCTCACAGTTGCAAAAAAGAGAATTATAAAAATAGAAGATATATTCGAAGAAACAAACTTAGGGCTTAGAGAAGTCGTTAATTCAACAGATAAATTAGAAAAAGAAGATTTCATCGTTCATAATCCAAACCCGTTATCGAAAAAATTTAAATTAGGATTTAATGGGCAAATATTCGCAGAGCAGTTAAAAATAGAATATCCAGAAATCGAAAAGGTTTTAGGTAAAAAGAGCCTCATAGAACCATTATAAATAATTCTTATGATATTACTTCGCGTTTCCACTCTGGAAATCTAGATCCTAAAAAGCGATTTTATTGATTAAATAGCATTTTTTTGGACATTCGAGCCATTGCAAGCTTTTTAAGATAAATTTGGTAGCCTTTTCTGTTTCAAAATTGATTTTAAGAATTGTTAATTCGCAAAAGCAAAATTAAATATTCTGACGAAACAAATTATTAGGCACAAAAAGTTAATAAACTATCCATATCCATACTCGGTCTATCAGATCTATTCTTACCCGCAAAAACGGCAATTCCCGAAGCCCAGCTTAATAAAATTGATTCCTCATAATCTTTGATTAGGAAATTTCAGGTGTCGATCGTGTATAAATTCATGGTTCCCGAAAAATATTTGGAAAAAATGGTCAAAATAAAGGAAGAAGACGGGCTCAGCATTGCCAAACAGATAAAGATGGGCATGGAAGAATACCTGTTCAGATATGAGATGTCCAAATCGCCGTTCATGAAAAGCCTTGGCGAATATAAGCTGCCGGAGATAGGCGAAACGTTAATCACGAAAAATGGCAAAGCAGAAGTCCTGGCCATCAGGGACTATCAAGACGTATTGGATGAGCTGGAAATCAATGGCTGTTCTCGACAAGACATTGAAGGCTTTTCAGCCAGGGTAGAGCATTTTCTCGGCAACAAGAAAAAGTACTTTGAATGCGACATCCAATACCAAGACGGAGAAATTGAAAGCATTGACTGGTCAGAATATCTTGGCTTCAAAAATAGAAAAGGGGTGGTTTTACGTCAAAACTTGAAAGAATTAACATAGGCGGAAAGCAATTCATCGGAAGAACCAAAAGAATTTATCAAAAAGACCTGACAAGCGATTGCTGGATGGTCCAGGTCTGGGGCCTGACTTACTGCTCAGGCAATGGGGATCCTGAAAACGCGTGCGAATACCTGGGTACCAAAGAATGCGGCGGAGAAAGAATTAGAAAATTGATTTTGGCGGGCAGGTATCCAAATGACGGTCTTCCAGACGCCTCAAATAGAAAAGGGTGATTCCATGGAAAACAGGAAAATATTCGTGCTCGTCAAGAACTTCGCCTGGACCAATGAGGCTGTCGAGCTATTCAAGATGTCCAAGGATGCTGAACAGGCTTTTAAGCAATATACCGGGATAGCTTATAGTGACAACTACTTCGATCAAGACAACGAAGAATACAATGAGAAATTCTCCGAAACTAAGATTTATGAGATAGAGCTGCCCTATTTTTTGGAATTCAGGAAAGCAGTTAAAGAAAAAGGTGGGATTTGATTGAGGAGAAACAAGACGGAATTAAAAGATTCCTGTTTTGACGGCTACGAGTACAAAGGCTACAAAGTCAGAACCAAGCTAGTCATTGAAGGCCATAAAGAGTACAAGCCCCTAAAATTATGCAGCTCAAGCGACGTTTATTCGGCGTTTAAGAAACTCGTCGAAAGCGATAAAGAGAAATTTTATTCGCTCTTCCTGGATGTAAAAAACCATCTAATCGGGGTTGATATGGTCAGCCAGGGCAGTATGGATTCTGCTCCGGTCCATCCTAGGGAAGTCTATAAATCAGCTCTGCTTGCCTCGGCAACTTCCGTTATTTTCGTGCACGGCCATCCATCAGGGGATCCCGAGCCATCGTATTGTGATAAAGAAATCACCAAATTGCTAAAGCAAACGGGTGACATGCTGCAAATCAAAGTCCTCGATCACATAATCATAGGGCTCGACAGATTTTATAGCTTCGCAGATAAGGGCGAATTATAGGGCGATGAAATGGACGAAGAAATGAGAAAAGAATTTCCTTTTGAAGTCAGAGTAAAATTGGAAGGATTTATAAAATACAAAGGATATTCAGACCTGGTAACGACCTATTGTTGCAGCGCGACGCCGTGCTATTTTGTGGTTTTTTCGGCAATCGGGTATGAGGGGTATTTCGAAGCTAAGGACGTAATTTTCGAAAAAGATGTCAAAGCAGGACGTATGTAGGCTGGCCGGTTTTCTTCAATGCGTTATCCCCTCTTCTTATAATTCATCAAAAAGGGTAGGCTGCGGAACAGTTGAAAGGTCAAGCGTTTCACACGAGAAACTGGCAAAGGCGTCCAATGCCTTCTCGTATTCATTTTGGTCTCGAATAGAGATTGTCCATCCCTGCTCAGGTACATATATGATTATATCGGGAAAGACGGCATTAATCGCCTGCGAGAGAGCTTGCATGAATTCACGACACAACCACCTCATATGCTTTAAGGATTCCTTTTTCTGCCAAAGACCATACATACCGAATGTAGCATCCATTAGCATACTTCTTGAATCAAGCGTAAAACGGAAAGGGGGATTGGCACGGCCGACCGCGGAAATGATAGTACTATGAATTCGCTCGAATAAAATACGTTTACAGAATGCTCGTTCCAGAGCCGACTGATCGATATCGGGGTCATAAGGAATAAAATATAAAGGTCGGGGATCGGTATCAGGTTCATGTTCGGCCAACTTATTAATACCTGCCTGAATACCAAAAAACATCGCCCCTTTATTATCTGTGTTGACCGAGATGTCTGTTCCCGCAAAGAGGAAACCTAATATTGAAAACTGGCCAGCAGGTAATCGTTTCGCTTGTATTTCCGAAAAAAGACTATTTAAAGATGGCTCGAATCTATTTCGTTCACTCTCGCGTGTACCAAAGATAAGGAGAGATTCGGACACTTGATCTGACACTAAGCCAAGCACCTCTGCCGCACGTGAGCCCGACACAACAAAGAGGCTCCGAGCCTGCTTAGCAGTTGAGGACGATGGCGAGAACGAGCTCGCTTTACATTCAAAAATAGAATATTTTCGGTTGATTTCATTTGACAGAACCACATCAGGGCAAACTACATCTTGCAGGACGACCTGCGCTTCCTGTGCTGCAATCCGCACATCTGGAGGCACCGTCAGCAACGGAGAGATTGCATGAACCATAAATCCTTTATTGTAAAGCAACGGTTTGATTGATGCGTTTATTGGAAGCGGCTGAGCAAGCCACAATATCATATTGAGCTGAAATAAAGGATCCCTTGTCGGATCATTCTCTATCGAGTTCATACTTAACACCTTGCGCGGAGTCTTTTACAATCTCGCTATATGATTTGTTTCCAATGAAAGCTTGAGCACCTGGGTCGAGATAGCGTTGAATATTTGTAACAAGGCGGTGTACTGTGTTGCCACATGTCTGCTTTGGAATGATCGCAGTACATCCCTTAGCTGTGAGTTCAAGGAATATTGGAAGCCAAAGGTGCCTATCAACTCCATAAACATGTACCTTGGTTGGACCAAGCCTAATTGGATGTCCCCAAAGTCGGAAGCGATTGCGCTTACGTTCAAACGTCGCGGAAATCCACCTATCAAAAACTCCTTTCTCCAAAGGTTGCTCAAAATTAATTACGACTGGCGCCCCAACGATTCTATGAAATTGACCTGGGATACCTATAGACTCAGTAATTGAATACCAAGTTTTATTTTCGGTTTCATTAAGAAGCTGCTGGTAAATGCGGACGACAAATAGGATGTGACTGCGATGATCACGAAAACTTTCGCTTCTATTGGTCACTCGCCCGTTGTCATAAAAATCATGCCCACCGCGACCTATAGGCGATGGAAATCGCAACTGACTAATCGCATAAAGTGGAGAATAAATCTGTTGTAATCCGTTCAATTTACTCTGGATTACACCGACACGATCGACAAGCGAAAACCTAGTGGCTCGCCGTTCAACAATTTCGCCAAGATTATCATCGTCTAGCTGTTGGATTGGTTCTTCATCTTCATCGACATCTTCAATAGTTATATTGTCAATGTCGAAGATACTCTGATGGGTAAAAACTAAACGAGTAAAACGATGTGGGCGACTGAGCTTAACTACCAGCTCCCATAAAACACCGAAGGTAAGACCACTCAGCCAAACATGGTCAAGATCTGAGTTTCTAAAAACTAAGTTCCGAACCCAAGGATACAAAACATCGCTTTTATTAGTACTATAGAGGGCAATTATGCGAGAAGTAAGCTGTTCTAAAAAACCAATTTCACCAATGTTTAGATCCGACACGAGAAAAAGCTCATCATCCAATGCCTTAATTTCAATTCCGCATCTTTTAAAAATTGAAGGCAGCGCCTCAGAGAGTGAACTACACTGTCCGTTTAAGACTTCAAGCAGATGGGTTTTTACTAAAGGCCTTTTAAGTTTTCGCTCGTCAAGCTCTTCGACTCGTTCTTCAGAATAGCCATCGAAGAATCGGATCATTTGAGTGCGATTTTTTATTGTGCCTAGAGCGAATTCACTCATTGCCGTATCATAATAAATCTTAGTTAAGTTACGCTTATACTACATAAATCATTATTAATTTTATATATATCACTCTTCGAAGACATTCGTCAATCTTCAATTTTCCTCAAGAGTTTTCTCATTTTTTTTCGAAGCATCTTATCCAGCTAAAGCAAGTTTTTAAGGACGGAAGATTATTGGCGAGTCATTGTTATTTTAGTCACTTCGAACTGGTTTTTGTAAGCTTCGATGTCTTCCTTTAGTGTCGCATATTTTTCCGGCAGAATTTCGAAGATATTAAGGATATTCTAACCTGGTCGTGACCTATTGTTGCAGCGCGACGCCTTGCTATTTCGTGATTTTTCCGGCGATTGGATATGAGGGGTATTTTGAGAAGAAGGACGTACTCGCTAAATCTACTGAACTGGAGAAACGAAGGCAAAACAAAAGGTAAATCTATCCATCCCGGAAGTTGGATTAAGCACGCTGAAGATATTCAGCGACTTGTTAGCTATGAATGATATAAAGGTATTTTATTCCTAATTTTCTCGATAATCTGTGACGATTCTGGTACCCACGCAAACCAATTATAGCGTTCATAAAAAAGGTGGCGCACCATTATTACATCCGAAGATAAATGTATATTGAACTTATAAATACTTTTTGGATAGGGCCGGGGGTGTGCAGACCAACCATCTTCCCAATTTAGATTCAACAACAAAATGCTCTTTCTTTCTCCCATTCGTGTGAAATGTGAAATTGCTTCTGTGGTTTCAACAGTCCCGGGACCCTTAGTAAATATCCACTCTGGGCTTTCAACTTTAATTTTCTTCCAATCTATTGTCGCATCATAATCTAAAGTTGCTGAATAGACGATTGCGGCCGTTAACTGCCGAATCCATTTTGGCATATTAATAATTGGAGGCAGATAGGCCAAGTCGGGAAGTTTCTTAAAATTTCCCGTAGGATTTTTTAGCATATTTGAAATTACTGCCGTTTATTTTGTGTAATTGAATGATTTCTCCATAATATAAAAAGCTTTTTGGACATTGCCACTTAAACTCTTTTTATAGCCATTCAATGATTTCAAAAAACCATGCACAATCGCTTGGTCTCGCCCGCTTTTTTCATTATTACATACATCACAAGAAGGAACAGTAATACTATCGCAGTCAAATTCTCGAAACATCATTCTAGGAAGAGCGTGTTCATCGCCAGTAACGACCTTTCCGCAAAAATAACACTTTTTCATTTTTTATCTAAAACCCTAAATTCTTGCGCCGCCGAGGCTTCTATTATTTATTGTTTTTGGAAGTATTTTTATCATCATCTTCTTGTTTAACTTTATCTATTTGACTTAAGCTTCCTACTTTTTTTAGAGCTTCTAAAAATGCGTTAGAGGATTTCGATAATTCTGCTCCAATTCCACCCAACTGTTTCTTGAAATATTCTGACATTAAAGTTGCAGATTTTGCCTCTTCCTCCAAAACAGATTTTAATTTAAGGCTCGCTATTCCTGAAACTGAAGTTTTTAATGCTTGTTCTAGATTCTTTAGGGCATCAGAAGGAAAAGTTAAATTTTTTAATTGTTCTCCAATCGAAGATGCCAACGTTAAGTTTGAGATAGATTCCAATATTGGACTTATCCGAAGATATTCTAGCGATCTTTCAATTTTCTTTTTCTCATCCTGTCTAATGTCAGTTCTAAATTCACTATCTAACGCGTCCCCCAAATTTCGATAATACTTTATCTTCCCTCCCAGTTCCGTATTTAGCTCCGGAATGAAAATATCTTTGCGGATATTGTCATCATACGTTGAAAAGGCGTTTCTATCATCACTGCAAAAGATAAGTTCATAAGGGCCGAGTTCTTTTATTTTTGTAACGATCGATTCAAAAATTAAACAATCAGCATTAATAAGCTTTTTTAGCTCTTTGCATTCAGGGCAATATTTGAATGTGTATGGCTTTCGTCCGGAGAGGGCTCTTTTATAAGCATTAATGAATATCTCCGATGTCACGACTATTCTTGAAGTATTCTTTGATTCGAATATAGTCCTAATTCTATTCTTTGCAACTCCGGAGCTTATTTGCCTTTTTTTATATATTGAATCGGCGGATTTGATAAATTTATCTTTTTCTATTCCCAAATAAGAAGCTACGTTTTCATTCAGGACGCCGCCAAAATTAACAACATATTTTTTGAATTCTTCTACTAGGTTTTTGATTCTGATAAGTTCTTTATCAAGGACCCTATAAAATTCTATTTCTACGATTTCTGGCAAGATTAGATTGATTTCATTTTTATCTAATAATTCACATAACTTCTTAACCGTTTCTGGACTGTGATTTTTTTTAATAATAAGAGCGCAAGCAATAAAATTATTCGTATCAACAAAAATGTATTTCATTGTCAACTCCCATTGATTAAACAGAGATTAGCGGAGTTCTTAGTATTTCTTCGCTGCGGATAAAAAGCCTTTGCCCGTCTTCGTAACCGGGATAAATCGATTCGACCGTTTTCCAAAACCTATTCCCGTGCTTTTTCGTAACCAAATGCGCCATTTCGTGGGAAACGACGTATTTCAGCGCGCTTCTGGGAAGCGATATGGCATTCAGCTTGACGATGATTCTATTATCCTTCATTTTTGCGATGCGCCGCATTCGTTTGTCTATGGTCTCGGTCACTTCGAAATCAAGCGTTCCGAATACATCAATCTTGCCAGCGTCCAATATCTGGCCATAGAGCTGGGCTAATTCCGAATGCAAGAGATCGGCCAGAAACTCCTTGATGATTTGCGCCGATTCTTTTCCGTTGAATTTCGAAGCAAGCTCGTTAAGCCTTTTCTGAATATCGTCTTCTCTTCTTCCCTTGAGCCTATATTTCTTACCGAATATCAGGAGCGAATTCATTCATATCCCTCTAAAGCCGTAAATATCTTTTCCGTCAGCTCGTTCGCCTTGGATTTGAGGTCTTTGAAGCGAGCGAATACTTTTATTCTTATTTCTTCCTTTACTTTGCGGCGCACATCCCTCTGTAGTTGCCAACCCGAGAAGATGAGGTTCTTTCCCGTCAGATGAGCCTGCAATTCGTTAACGAATTCGACGATTCTCGGTTTATCAATATCCGGCAATGCTAATTTGATCGTTTCGTAAATCGGATATCTATCCGCGCCGATTTCTTTCATCTCGCGCTTCCATTCCGTTACGCTTTCACATACTGCCCTTAGCTTCTCTATGCCTTTTTCCGTCTCCATTTGCCTGGTTCTCAATTTTTCATAGGTATTTTCGACTTCCTTGTTCAGATTAATAAAGAACGGCGATGTAGGATGGAGACCTATTTCGTGATCGATATTCGTTGCGATGTCTATGGCCGCGCCCACGCCTTTAGGAGCGAGCTTCTTGAGAGTCTTCAAATAGTTTTCATCGATTTCAAGCGTTGGGTATTTCTGCTCGATTTCCGTTATGTCGATGGCACTCCGGATGAGCTGCCTCGTCTTCTTCGAGATCATTTCAATTTTGAGCTCGTCTACGTTTTTCTTCTTGTACTTCTTGTTGTATGCAACGTAAAGCTTCGTCAGCCATGAATAATCGTTAAGGCTTTCCCTGAGATACGATTCGCCCTTGAGCATTTCATAGGAGCGCATCAATTCGCGGATCAAAGATTCGAACTTCTTCGCCGTTTCGGGATCGAGTAGCCGGTCGAGCGCTGCTTCCAGGCTCTCGTGCGTGTTCTCGCGCTTGATGCCCGAGAAAACCTCCAATACGGAATCGAGAAGTCTCTTGAAAGTCTGGTTTTCCTTTTCGAGATTCCTAAACACGACCTTGAGCTCTCTCGCATCATTCGCCTCGAAAGAGCCGTAGGCGCTTTCCAAGTCGTCAAGTATGCCGATGTAATCGGTTATCAGGCCGAATTTCTTGTTCTGGAAAGGACGATTCGTTCTCGCCACGGCCTGGAGGACGCGGTGCTCTTTTAGCGGTTTGTACATGTACATCGCCCACAGAATCGGCGCGTCGAAGCCAGTGATGAGCATGTCCGTAACGATCAACATCTTCGGCTCTTTCTTGGTCAGAAAATCTTCTTTGATTTTATCGTTTATTTCCTTGTCGTCCTTGGTTTTGTATCGGGCATGAAGTTTCTCATAATAATCTCGAATGGCCTTTTTATTCTGGTCCGACGTCATTACGATTTCCGAATAGCTTGGTGGCAGGAACTCATCTAACGCTTCCTTGAAGAGAACGCACGCTTCCCTGTCTATCGTCACTAGCATCGCTTTCAATTCGGTAGGCTCGACCACGTTCGTGAAATGCTCGGCGACGTCCTTCGCGATTTCCCGGATTTTCGCTTTGTCCTTCAGGATCTCCCTAATCGGGATTACCTTTCTGGAGAGCTCTTTCTGCTCTTCCGACGAAAGCTCGGAAATTTCTTCATCCTGGAATCGTGAAAGCGCTTCGAGCTGCTGCTTGTTAAGGTGATATTTCGGTAGCCTTGCTTGATAAGACATAGGAACGGTAAAGCCATCGTCTTGAGCGTCTATCATGGAATAACGATCAAGGTAGAACTCGCCTTTCGGACAAAACTTTTGAAAGGTATTTCGTTCCATTTTCGACAACGGCGTACCCGTAAAGCCGAATATGAAGGCGTTCTTGAAGACGCTCCTCATGAGCGTTCCGAATTTGCCGTAATGCGTCCTGTGAACTTCATCGGCGAGAACGATTACGTTTTCCCTGGCAATTTCGATTTTCCCGCTTTTCTTCTCCAGGTCGGCGAACTCTGCTGGGCTGAATTTCTCAATGGTGATAAGGAATATTCCTCTCTTCCCCTCTTTACCCCACTGCAATATTTCAATGAGCTTTTTTATCTTGTCTATCCGCTCAATCGGAATTTCTAGGAAAGCGAAGTCGCGCAAGACCTGCTCTTCCAGATCCTTTCTATCGACCACGACGAAGATGCTCGGGCTTTCAGCTTCCGGAGAATGTAGAAGCCTCCAAGCAGAGAAGGCCATGGAATACGTCTTTCCTGAGCCCTGCCAGTGCCAAATCAAGCCAAATTTACCGCTCTTCCTGCCGGCCAACGTCCCGATTACTCGCTTGAATATCTTGTCTGAAGCGCGAAACTGCATATAGCGGGTTATTACCTTATTTGCCTTGTCCCTGTTCTTGCGGACGAAGACATAGTTTTCGAGCAGGTTCGCGAAATTCGTCTTCGAAAGCATTCCGTATACGGCGATTTTCAGAAGGTCTTCCTTGAATTCACCTCGATCAAAAGGATATGGATCTTTCCAGATTCCCGTTAAATCTTTCCCTTCTTCCTCGAACGCATTCGGGAAATAGCGGGTTTTAATCCCATCCGAAGCAATGGAGAATTGAACGTATTTGAAAAGGTCGGGCGCTTGCTCTTCGTATCGCTTTATCTGTTTGTATGCCTCAAGCCAATCGGCGTTTTCCGTCGCGGGATTCTTCGCTTCAATAAGCGCAAGCGGGATCCCGTTTACGATAAGCACTATGTCCGCCCGGATGTTGCCTCTTATGCCTTGAACTTTGTATTGGTTCGTAACGACGAACTCATTCGCATTCAGATCATTAAAATCGATGAGCCTGATGACCTTCTCTTTCTTCTCCTTTTCGACCGGAACGACAATGCCATTTCTTAAGAAGTCGATAAATCGTCTTATTCCGTCGATGGTCGTCGGTATCGTTCTCAAAGTAACGATAATGAAATCCAGGTCCGCATCGCTGAGGTCAGCTTCGTTTATTCTTCTCAGGGCTGCTTTAACGTCGGATATGACAAGGGGTTCGCCGAAATCCTCTCCCCTTTTTGCTTCCATGTCCGCCTGGCCGACGAAGGTCCAATCCAATCTTCTTTCCAATTCCTGGAGGATATAATCTTCGACCGTCCCCTTCTCGGTAAAGACCATGTCAATTCACCTTTATCCTCACCTGCCCTGTGAGCAGGATTTGCATGAGACCTTTTTTCAAGGTTTCTATTATCTCTTTCGTCGCTTTTTCTCCATCTATCTGTTCATCCACATGAGCAAATATCGTAATGATTTTTTGCTGCTCTTCTTTGGGAGGAAAATGGACTTTTATCTCCGAAAGTAAAGATGCATTCATCCCGCCTTGTGCGCTTCCTCCCATTTTCTTTCTTACTTGCTCCCAATAAAATTCAGAATTAAAGAAATAAAAAAGATATTCTGGCATTACTTCGTCTTTTGTTCTAATTCTTATCAAGTAAGACGCAAAAACGACTCCAGGGCATTCTCCAATCATGTAGCTTTTTCCAGTCGTCGCGCCCGTACGGGCGAAAAGAATATCCCCATTTTTCAATTTATATTTCTTTACGAGTTCATCAGGGCAATCGCAGAATGGCACATCATCCCATTTAACCTTTCCTTCTTGAATATCAGTAATTCTTAAAAACTTAGGCCCAATCGCTTCATCGGTTGCGCTCTGCGTATATCCATATTCAGGCTTTTCGCATATTTCAGAAACGGGTTGAATCTTCCAGGTCTTTGGAAGTCTGCCGTGTTCCGTATCTTTAAACTCTTTATCCCCTATCCCCTTCGTCAATAGCTCCTGCATCAGGCCCCTTTTCAGTTCCTGGGTTTTTTGGATTATGGAGTCGGTTTGTTGAATGAGCTCATCAATGATTGACAGAATATGAGATATTTTTTTCTGCTCGTCATATTTTCGTGGAACGGGAAGAAGAAATTTCTCAAACAACGATTTCTTTATTATGGCGTTTGTTGTTTTCCCTGCGGAATCTTTTAGCGCGTTTTCACGAAACTTAATGACATAAAATACATAATGAGGATCAATTTTATCATTGCAAATGATTGCATTTATCTGTTGATTAGTTATGCATTCCGCAAATGCTAAGGCGGACTTACCTATTGATGCGATACAAGTAATAAGAACTGAATCTCTAGGTATAAGTCTTCCTACCCTGGCCCCTTCTTCCGAAACTGTTCTCTCTGTTTTTGAAACATATTTGCTTTCGGAAATATCTGTGGGCGTCACAAAAGGATATTTGCCACTCCAATATTCCTTTATTTTTGTTCTGGGAGTTGTTCCAGTTACGACTTGGCCGATTTCTCTGACCTCTTTTACTTCCCAGCCTTCAGGAATAAGTCCTATCTGAGTAGATATAGTTTTTGTTTCCTTAAAAAATTCCATCTCTCAAATCACCTTCATGATTTTGGTCAAGTCTTCACTTATCTTCTTCTCCGTTTCTTCCCTTTCCTGTTTTAGCTTTTCCAATTCGGCATAGACCTTTTTGATGTCTATCTTTTCCTCATTCTTGGCCAGTGACGCATAAAGAGAGATGTTAAGGTTGAAGTCATTGGCCTTTATCTCTTCAATCTCTGCGACTTTAGTAAATCCTGTAACGCTCTCGAATTTTTTATAAGCCCCCGATATTTCTTTAATGTTCTTGGCTGCTAGTATGTTGAGCCTTCTGACCTCGGGATGCTGCTCGTATTCATTAAGCCCGTTGATGAAAAGAATCTTGCCCTTTCTGGCTTTCGGCTTTTCCTTATTCAGAACGATGATGATGCCTGAAGCGCCCGTATTGTAGAAAAGCTTTTCGGCCAGCAGAATGACGCATTCAATCCAATCCTTTTCGACAATCTTAACCCTGATGTTTTTCTCGATTCCGCCCCTGAAAAGCGCGCCCTGGTCCATGACCACGGCTACCTTCTGGTCCGAAGACGCGAGCATGTGCTGAATCCATGCCCAATCTGCTTTATCGTTTGGTGTGAATCCCCATTGAAACCTATCGCTAAAATCCGCTTTCTTCAATCTTTCTCCGCCATAGCCGTCTTGGTTCCAAGGCGGATTTGCCATAACGAGATTGAACGATTGCAGTTTCCCGTTCTTGCTGAAGCGCGGATAATCCAGCGTGTCTCCTGCCGTAATGTGGCCGTTTTTTATGTTGTGCAGAATTAGGTTCATCTGACAGATGGAATAAATCTCGGGATTTCTTTCCTGGCCGAATAGGAAAAGCTTTCTCGCTTCGTCTTCGCCGTGCTTTTCCTCTACGTATTTGTAGGCACTTATCAACATGCCGCCCGAGCCACAGCAGGGATCATAAACTTGTTCCCCCGGTTTCGGAGCGAGGATCTCAACCATGAGGCGAGACACCTCTCTCGGCGTGTAGATTTCGCCCTCTTTCGCTTTCTGAGGCGCGAATTTCATGATGATATGCTCGTAAGCGTCGCCGAGCACGTCAGGCGAGACTTCTTCCCTGCCCAGATCGTATTTGTTGAATATCTCGACAAGCTGCCTTAGGAGCTCCCGGTTCTCCTGGTTCCTTGCGAATTCAAGAAAATTCTCGCGGTCAATGACGCCCTGAAGTTCCTTATTGAGTTTCGCGATTTCGCTTATCGAGGTCGCCAGCTTCTCGGGAAGATTCTTTACGTCCTTCGTTACCTCGTTCCAGAGATACTTCTTTGGGATATTGACGGTATAAAAATCTGCGGTCTCGTTAACTTCCTCTTCGGCTTCCTTTTCGGTTAGGCCGCCCTCTTTCATTAATCTAGATTTCGCCTTTTCTCTCTCCCTAATCCATACGTCGTTGAGGCGTTTGAGAAAAAGCAGAACGAGAATGAATTTGTAATCGACCGCCGTCCTGATGAGGTCGGCGGCTTTATCTACCAATGCGTTCATGTCGTTTCTCGAAACGCCGTTTTGAAATATTTCTTTCTGCGCCACTGTTTTAACCTCCCTGCTGGCCAATTGCTACAGATTAGCCGGATGTCTATGCTGTTGAACTTATGTTATTCCTTTTTAATAAACTTTATCAGAAAGGCTTAAATCTATCAATTACATCCAGCAAGATCCCTAAATATGATAATTAACCCACTAATATTTTTTGTTTTAATGATGAGAAAAACTATTGGAGTAGACCGTTTAGAGCCGCTAAATCCGGTTCAGCCGTCATTTCAAAAATCGGGAGGCCTGAGCTACTCCCCAAAAACTGGACAGGTGCCTAAAGTGGGTTTTTGAGCCTGCCATATCTTCTTAAGGAGGTATGGTATGATCTCGAGTATGAGGAAGACGTACGACGCGGATTTCAAGGCCAAAGTGGCATTTGAAGCGGCCAAGAGAGTGTTCGGGATTCCGGATTTTCGGCTTTATGCCCTGGCCTATGGGATTCGTCACTTCCTCTATAATCAATCCAAGGCCCTCAAAGAGCTGCTCGCCTTGTCCAACCCCGCCCCCGTTCAGCGAAGCCTCTTCGATCTATAAATTTTTTTGCGGAACTCCTGTTATTAGTACGCTTGATTTTATTTGAAAATATGGAATTTTTTCCTATGCTTAATTGAAACCACATACCAACTTATATTGGCTCCCTATGGATTTAAATAAAAGTTTGGAAGAAAAAAGCGTCTCACTCTTGATTAATTCATTCTTATAGTAAGTGAGATTATTCTGCCGGAAGCCAGCTAAGTAATTTTGCTAATGGGTCTAAATATTTCACAGATTTTGTCTTGGGATTATATTCCCACTGTGCTTGTTTTTGTTTTCCAGCATCCATGCAATCAAGGCTGATTATCCATGTTCCATTGGTTCCGATTTTTGCTGACCATTTTAAAGCTTTGAATCCTCCAGCTTTCTCAAAATATGCAACAACATTTTTAATGGGATCAGCAGAACGACCACTTCCTGGTATTTCCAAAATTGAGTCTTGAACTACTTTTATCGCCTGTTGTTCAGAAGTAATATCGGGGATAGAAATTTTTGGGAAAACTACATTAAAACTCGCTTCAAGATGTCTTGCCGCATTCGGGAATTCTGCGTCATCTGGGCTAAGAAGTGCCTGTGGCAAAAGTATTCCATTTTCGCCAACTTTTGCTATAACTTCAGAATTCTGCCAAATTTTTGTAAAATAGGAAACTATTGTCACTTTATATGTTCCTGCGGGATGCGGTTTCCCTCCAGCAGTAAATGATTCGGATTTAAAATTTCCTCCATCATTAAGAAATACAGTTGATTGACCTACAAGTCGGTTTCCCAGGCCAATATCAATCATTAATTTTGTTCCTTTTGGCAATTTTGCTTGTCCAATAATAAATATTCCTCCATTATTATCTCGTTGGGCAGAAATTTGTTGGATAAGAGATTGCCCATAAATATTGGATTTAAATCCAAAAAACAATATCAACAAAAATAGAAAAGGCAATAAATCTAACGGATTTCTTCTATTAAAATGCATTTCCCCTCTCCTTTTTCAGATACCAGCTTCTTAGGAGTATGAAGAATATTTCATCGTTTGTCAACACTCCGCTTCCGGAATGAAGATTTTAAAAAAATATTATCCAGATTGACTTCCTCGCTAGAGAGGATTATTATTAATCACGGTCTGAAGTGGGGGAAAGCGACCCTAAAATGGTTCGTTCAGCAATCATATGCGAAAAGTTATTTCCTATCATTCGATCCAGAAACGCGCTCTCGATAGCTGGATAACCGTGCAACAGATTCCACTCAACTCTTCCAAAAACCACTTACCCGGTCAAAGGATTTCGAAATTGTCAGATATTTTTGGAGGTAAAACATGAGAAAAAAAGTGTTCGCATTCATTTTTAGTGCATTCTTCATTTCGGCAGTATTTTCCCAAGAGATTCCGTCAGAGCTTCGTGGAGGAATTCAGGCAGATAGCACGACTATCCAGAAAGCTCTGGAAATGAAAAATCAGGGATGGACCTATGTAATGCCGAAGCCCAAGAGCGCGCAGGCCGCTTGGGGGAATCGAGACGGGCGCACCACATGGTGGGTCGGATATTGGACTAACGAAAAAACTAATGAAACTTCCTCCGCCGAACCAGAATTAAAGAACGGGAAGTATGTCGGTAATGGCCAAGGGAGCCCCGTATGGAGAAGAGGCGGAACTCCTCCGCCTCCCACGAAGATTGAGTGGCTTCTATCGAAAGGTGGTGGAATAAAACCTCAAGAACGGTGATTGTTTTTGAGTTCAAAGCGTAATTCTTTGGATACAATTAATCAAAAGTAAAGGAGTTTTGCAAACATGAAAAAGAGACTTTTTATTTTCATTCTTCAAATTTTTCTTTTATTTTCTTTTACCCAAGCTGAGATCGTAATTACTCTCAAGAAATCATTTATTGAAGCCTACAAGATGAAAGCCACTATTGATGTTAACGATTTTTACATTGACATGGCTCATAAAAGGCCAAATCCCCCCAGCAAAGATGGAGATCTCCACATTGCAGGCAGATCGAATACAATCGGATTGCCGGTGGTAGCCGAAATCATGAATGCAAAGTACTATCTTAATGCCGTAAATTTTGTTCATGATAAGGAGAATTCAAATAGTCCCGTAAATATGAAAGGCATTTGGAGAATTTGGTGTGAGCACGCGGGAGATGACGTCCAAAGGCAAGGCGATAAAGTCGGCAAAATCACGACGACGAATCCAAACCACGTTTTTGAGATACACCCTGTCATTAATATGGGAAACCTAAAGCTCGGGGATTCGTTTTCTCCGATTGACGGATTCACCTATAAAATTTGCCAGGATGCGTTTTATCGATTCGAAAATACGCCCTGCAAAATAATTCCGAACGGAGATTCGGTCACCATCGAAACCAGGGGCGTCGGCTATAACTACGTGGAATTTAAAATCCAATTGCGTGACGACGAAAAGGTAACCGAAACCGGAGATGGCTATTTCGTCATCTGCAAAGTATTAGACCTCGATGATGAGATCGTTTCGCAAAAAACCAGGATAGTTTTTGCCAAGAACACGAAGCCAGCAGAATATCTAAATAAATTGAAAACCGATAAATCCTTACACGTCATCGGCATACCACGCATTAATCTTTCCCTAGTCTCCTGGCGCATAGATAACTCAAAAAAAGATCCTCGCATATTGGATTGGAATCTTCCCCTAGAAATGGTCGTCGTTGCCATAGCAGAGGAATGATCCAAGTGCCCCTTCTCCACTGTGATCGATAATATCCGTTCAAGATATGATTCTTATCGATTATTTTCAAATGAAATCTACAAAAGCCGAGCTAAAAAAAGCTAATAATGCGGCAAACAGAATTAATTCTAAATTTTGCGGAAGGAGGGAATAAATAATCGAAATCGTTCACGTCAGTGATCTACACGTCGGAAAAACAAAGGATTGGACGGAAAGATCGTTGCGTCTCCTTAAGAAAATCGTTGAAAAATTCCCACCGAATCAAAACAAGGATACCTATCTCTTAATTACAGGAGACATCATAGATAACTGGGATCCCGCAAAAAACGCATGGAAACGCCAATACAAATTGGCCGAAGAATCGCTTCGCGTGTTCAAATCTAAGGTCTTTCTCGTTCCGGGAAATCATGATTATGGCTTCGGCGGGTTCGGCTTTTCAAAAGAATGTGCTGAGTATTTCGATGACCCCTTCCTCCCGGCAACTGGGGAAAGGCACAAATTTCGGACGAAGTGGCCATTCCATACAATCCTCGATGACGGCAGCGGAAACAAGGTCTTGCTGATTGGGCTAAATTCCTGTTCGATGACAGCTAGTCCTCTCGATTTAGCAAAGGGAGAAATCGGCGAGAAGCAGAGAGCCAGATTGGACGAAATTTTAAACGATCCTGCCAATAAAGGCATTCCCAGGATCGTTTTTCTTCACCACATTCCCCACCGGCGGGCGGAAGGCATCGGCATGAGCTTGAAGGACTATAAGGAATTGATGGTGATTGTTTCGAATAGGGTAAACGCGCTCACTTTTGGCCATGAGGGAGCCACGAAGAATCCCGAAGAAAAGAAGGCGAAGGCCGCTCATTTGCCAATTCGTCCCATGAGGATCAGAAGGGCCGCCTACCGAGGCATTAAGTACTATCTGGACGCCAATACCTCGGTCCAAGAATTATCCTGCTATCATATAAAAGTGGAGGGAGGAACCGTTTCGGCAGAGCTCGTTAAGCTATGATATCTTGAAATCGTGATTATGATAAGTCAGCAAATCTATGAGGGACAGAGTTATAATCAATCGAAAATCCTCTGAGAAGTAGCCGCAAAGCAAACGAAATGATCTTTATTTTCTTCTATTGAGAAAATTCCCAATGCAAACCGTCTATAAATATGAGGCGCAAAATCCGCTCTGCGGTCATATCGGCAAGGGAGGCCAGAGGAAGCTCGGCCTCCACTCGCCTCAAATCCTTTTCACTTCATCTTGGAAGGATTTTTATTACTATTTGCTAAGTTAATAAAGCAATTTAACGGGGTCTATTTTTATCCCAACTTCTTTCATTTCTCTAGCAAGCTTTGCTTTCCACCCATCGCTCTTATCCATTTTTACATATAACATTCCTTCATAATCTGAAGGGATTTCTACGTTTTCTTTATAAAGAACACATACTCTTTCCCGACCTAATTTTCCCACAAAAAATCCCAGCTCAAAGATTACGTTTTGGCGCGCCCGAGGCTTCAATTCCTCTCTTTTATCCTTGGATGTCCCTAAATCATCAGGAGTTAATAGCACAACAACAAAACCAACATTTGAGTAGTCTTCAAACTTCTCAATTAAAGTTCTGCCTATGTTAGGCATCTCATGAAGTATTCTCGCATTAAGACCTAACTTTTCAATAAATCTCGCTACTGATTCTCTGGTTTCGTTATCATGACCATGAACTATAAAAACATCATTACCTAGATCTAAAGAAGGAGAGGGGGCAACAGCTTCAGATTGAATTCTATCAACTTCGTCTATCCCACCAGTTGTTATGCTTATCCTATCACCAACGTCATCCCTAAGCATTATAAATCCTTTTTGATCGAAATACCTTACAAAACTAAAAGTTGTTTTTCTATCAAAACCTAACTCTTCTCCGATTCTCATGCTTTCAATAAATTCACTTATGTCACTATTAGACATTGAGTTTAATTTTACAAGAAACTGATCTCTTTTTTCCTTCAATGCCATCTCAGACTCCTTCTTTAGCTTTTCGGCCATTTCCCATCCGTCTCCTGATAACTCTAAGCCTGAATCTCTTGATCTCCAATATAATAAATTTCGCTGCTTCGCCAGATCACGAATTTTTATAAATTCTTGAGGATTGGGAGAATATGTAATTGGATAATCTTTCTTTTCATCCCACGCAACATTGTCGCCTAAATAACTAGATTTTTTCTTCAGATACAAGATCAAATTATCAAGCTTTTCTTCAATAGTTTTATTCTTATACTTTGTATTGATATCGCTTAGACTGTCTGGATTGCTTAATTTTGGCAAATCCTCGTTATATTCAAAACTTTCTCTTGTATAAGCAGAAATCATTGCTCTTTCCTCTTTAGGCAATGTCAAATAACTTTTTTCAAAAAAACCTTCATAAATATAGTTTCCGCATGTAGAGCATTCCACGGAATATTCATGTTTTCCTGGCATTTTTGATATATCCACATTCGCTTCACACAAAATACATTTTTCGTTCATTTCTATTTTCCCAATGTTAAGCGCCGGTCACATTCTAAAAATGATTTTATTTAATGATGTTGAGAAAAGCAAGAACCGTCAAAAGATCAAGTCGTTATAAATTCACATTTTTAGATTCTGTCTTTGTATATCTCTTGGCTTTAAAAAAATGATCTCATGAGAATTATAAACTGATAATTCTTGTACCATTGTAAAATATTTTCTTTCTATTTTGTCAGACAAAGGGACTATAATTATTTTTGAGAAACCTCCATTCAAGTTTTTCAATATATTCTCAAAAACATCGGATTTCCCCGTCTCAATCTCAACGGCAATTTTTTCCTCACCCTTATAAGCCACTATGTCAACTGTCTTCCCTTCTCCGATCGGACTTTCTATCTCAATTTCATAGCCTTTTTTCTTCAGATGCTTGGCGATTCGATGCTTCCAATATTCATGCTCAGGGCCACCCTCCCTTTTCTTTTCGATTTTATATCCCATTTCGCGTAACGCTTTCTCTCCCATTTCTGTTAAATCTAGATAATTTACTCTTCCTTCGAAAGTCGATAAGGAATATGAATTTAGAAGTTCTTTAGAAATAAGAGTATCTCTTATTCTATTTCCATTATAGACACTGAACGAAAGCCGCTTATATCGTTCTGCTATTCCTGAGATAGGATATTCCATAACGTCTATCAATAACTTCTTCTCTTCTTCGGTTATTTCATTTTTGCGTATTTTATCCTTTTCCCGAATAGGCCGAATATCTTCAATCTTCTTCTCTTCTGGCAGAATGTTTGGCGAATCTCCCGAAAAACCAGCCATTTTAGCCCTAACGTCTGCATCAGTTATCATTCCTTTCTTGATTTCAAAAAGAGGAAACTTTGCCAAAAAGGGCTTTGACAGCCTATTCTGCATCCTCACTATCCCCCACCCTATCTCAAGCATGCCCAGGTATTCTTTCTGGTCTTCTTCAATGAGCATCGCATAGGCGATTGAGTTGACATCAAGCCGATGCTTTAAGCTCATGGCAATTGTGCAGTTTGTATT
>Ga0315274_10004598_pt1 | contig 20259 bp, 12 predicted proteins | sample YL17G02_20_MG_FD_203700 | JGI IMG/M metagenome (GOLD analysis project Ga0315274, IMG submission 203700) | Sediment microbial communities from Yellowstone Lake, YNP, Wyoming, USA - YL17G02_20 | ecosystem: Environmental > Aquatic > Freshwater > Lake > Sediment | place: USA: Wyoming | collected...
CCGCTCATCCAAGAGCGGCCAGAGGGAGACAAATTTCCGCTGGAGATGAGTGAGCGTTTTCATGCCACGGAATCACACTCGCCCCCACGCCATTTTGCAACCTTTATTTATTTACACCTCCTTAGACAATTCGAGCGGGTATTTTGTTCCCCGCTTTCTTGGTTCTCATGGCCGCGTTGGTGACGCCATGATCAGATCGGGAATGCAACTACTGCCTTGGAGGGGTGGCCAGAAGTCTCATTGCCCAATCGTTCGTGGCGGTCGGCGAGTTGTCGGGGTAGTCCGGCAAAACGATGCTGCCAGATTCATCGGCTCTTAGAGTGCCCGAACCTGCATCGCGCCACTCGCCCGTGCGTGGATCGAACCATTGGGCCGTGTACGTTCGATTTGGAATCGCGCCGGACAGCGTGCCCTTCGGACAGTCCTTCTCAAAATACAAAAGGAAGAACTCCTTGTTGTCCGTTCGCGCGCAATAAGCCCAGCCGACGAAGCCGTCGTCCTTGCCCGACTTGTTCGGCGAAACCAACTCCGACGCGGGCACAAGCTCCTGATATTTCGCTCCTTGCGACGTGACGAACGTGCGTAGGTGCTGCATTTGCGCGCTGGCGGGCCATTGGATCGCCTCCCACCACTTGTTCTCCGCCGCTTCCTCGACTTCGCCCGCCCACAAGCCCTGCGCGCCGTGAATGTGGCCGGCCAGCCCGCCCGACAAGACGCTCCCGTACATCCCCGACCGCGCGTAAAGCGCCGAAGTCGTTGTCCCGCCAATCGCCCATTTCTTCTGATAGCCGTCATAGTACGGCTCGCCGTTGAGGCACGGCACGGTCGGCGTCGTGTTGAACATCTCGGTCAGATAGGAGTAGTACCGGTGCTCCCGCTGGTTGCCGACCTGATGCATCGTCAGCCACCGCGCCTTGTCCACGTGGCCAAACGCCCGCAGCGACGACCCCGGCGAGTTGAGCGTCACCAGCGTCCCGAACGGCGGGCGGCCATAGTCGTCAATCACCTTGTTGGCCGCGACGTTCCATTCGTCCGGCGGGATCGTGCGCGAATTCCAATCGAAATGGATCGGGCTGAAGATGCAATTGTACGCCTGATAGCGGCTCCAGACATATTGAACATAGCGCGTGTAAGAGTCGGGCCACTTGTAGAACTTCTTCCAGACCAGTCCAATGTCGCGGCGGGCCGGCTCGATGAACGGAATAAACCCCTGCGAGTTCAGGTAGGCGATCTTTCGGTCCATGTTCCGAAAATAGGCCGGATTGATCCGATCCAAGTCGGGAACAACGTCCTCAAAACCCGGCACTTTGCCCGGGAAAAGAAACGGCCGGTTACCATCCTCATCGCGCATGTCCTTGGCGCTTTTGGTGCCGGCTTGCCCCCAGGCGTCGCGGATAAACGTGCCGTCGGGCATGGATAGTTGGGCCGGTTTGCCGTCGTTGGCCCAATGGGGAAAGGCCGCAATCATGGCAATGCAATTGAACCCCTGGGCCTTACGATAGCGAACGGCATCCTTGAAGCCCATGCCGGGTCCGATAGGTCGAGGCTTATCGTCGTCATACCATCGGTAGCGGAAGGTGGGTACGGGCCACCAGGTGTCGCCCAGAAGGAAAAACGGCGTTCCGTCAGCGTATTCGAGGGCGTGTTTGTTGGCGGAGGGTCGGATGAAGCCCCGGCGGCAGGGATTCTGCTGCTTTTCTTCTTCGGTCCACTCGATGGCCGTGAAGGAGCCGGTCTTGCCGTCCAGGCCGGGGTCTTTGGGGTCCGAGCCGCTGGTCCAGGTCCATTTTCCGGGCGTGGTGGCAACGACTCTGACCCTGAAAGTCCTGTTGCCGTCCCAGAAGCCATAGCAGCGCTTGGTGGTGTTACTGCCAAGCAAATCAACCCACATACGCATGTCATTATATTCATTACTATAAGTATTTTGAGCTTGAAAAGCCAACTCTACCATGTCGAATACGTGTAGTTCTGTGGCCGGAGGCGCAGCCGGAAAAGCGGTGGCAACAAGGAAAACCGCCGCGCCAAGCGCCGCACAAAGTACCTTCAAGAACCAAAACCGACGCGACAGGGATTCTGAGCAAGGTCTCACGGTCCTACCTCCTGACCTAATTATTTCAGCCAGAGAAAGGACAGGTTGTCAACCTGCCCGCAGCGCGAGCGCTCCCTGCTTCGCCAAAGCGCTTCGCGGCGGCGAGTGCGCGGCGTGTCCTACTCCTCGAACAGGGCGTCCACGAATTCCGTCGGATCGAAATCGCGCAGGTCTTCCTGCGTCTCGCCCACGCCGATCATCACCACCGGAACGTCGTACAGGTCGCGGATGGCGATCAGGATGCCGCCCTTGGCCGTGCCGTCGAGTTTCGTCATCACGATGCCGGTGAGGGGAACGGCTTCGCCGAAGATCTTTGTCTGCGAGATGGCGTTCTGGCCCGTCGTCGCGTCGAGCACCAGAATCGTCTCGTGGGGCGCATCGGGCATGACTTTGCGGATGACCCGGACGACCTTCTTCAGTTCCTCCATCAGGTTGACCTTGGTGTGGAGGCGGCCGGCAGTGTCAATCAGAACTACGTCGGTGTTGCGGGCGCGGGCGGCCTGAAGGGCGTCGTAGCAAACCGACCCGGCGTCGGTCCCCATGTCCTGGCTGACGAAATCGCTGCCGGTTCGCTTGGCCCAGATTTCGAGTTGCTCGATCGCGGCGGCGCGGAACGTATCGCCGGCCACCAGCATCGTCGCCAGGCCCTGATCGCGAAACCGCCGCGCCATCTTGGCGATGGTCGTCGTCTTGCCCGTGCCGTTCACGCCGATAACGAGGATGACGTAGGGCCGCTCGGGGCCAACCTGAAGTTGGCGCTCGTGATGCTCGACGATGTTACGGAGAATGTCCTTGAGAACAGCGGTGACCTGGTCGGCGTTTTCGGCCTTGCGGGCGTCGTCGCGCTGGCGCAGTTGCTCGACGATCTTAGCGGTGGTCTCAGGGCCGACGTCCCCCTGAATCAGGATTTCCTCGATCTGCTCGATCAGACCTTCATCGAGTTTTCCCGAAAGACGGATGGCCCTTTTGATTCGCCCGATGATGCTGTCTTTAGTCTTGGCGAGGCGTTCTTTGAGGCGCGCAAAGAAGCCGCGCTTCTCGTTTGGTTGACCGTTGGTCTCCGGCATAATTCTCAGATCCGATGTGACGTCATTCAGAACGCAGTATGCAAAGTCGTCACGAATGCGGGGGGAATGCAACAGAGAAATCCGGCAAGTTCACGCAACGGGCAGAGGGCATTTGTCTCACGCTTCCTGCCGCCACAACCGCCCAAAGGAACAATACTCGTGGGAAAATGGTTGCAGCCGACCAACCTGTTGTTGTATCTGAGCACTGATCTCAGAGGGACGAACAAAACTCACGCTCTTGCTATATGATCTCTCTGCGGGCGGAGTAAAGGAGAGTTGAGATGGCAAAGATGATTCGACATACAATGAAGGAGATCCGATTCTGCGGAGGACGATTTGCGCAGGCGAGGGGGTTACTGGACATTGATGTTCTGCCTGAACTCATCCAATACAAGAGGATTCTCATCCAAACGGCCAAGGAGGAATGGCGCCGGCAAAACCCGGAGAAGCGTCGCCTGCGGAAAGGATTCGAGGACAACGTCCGCGTTGCTCTTGGCGAGCTGCGTGAGGGATCCACGTCCGTCGCCCTGGTGCGACTGATTGAGGCCGACGATGACGCGCTGGATATCCATGCGCCGGACGAGTTGGACCGGGCGGCAGAGATCATAGATGCGGCCTCTCAAGCGGCCGACAGCGACGAGCCTTTCCCAAACGACCTGCCCGCCCAAGTAATTCCAATGTTTGGGTTTTTGGGACAGTCGCTGCGCGACGACGAATACATTGAGACGACCACGCGCGATCCATCTCGTTGCGCACGCTTCGACGCTAGAATTCGACAACGTATCATAGAGAGGAGCCAATCGTCCTATGAGGACGAGATCGACCTGGAAGGCGAAGTGAGGATGGCCAGCTTGAGGACCCAAGACGGCGGCACTTTCACACTCCATCTCGAAGATGGAATCTCCGTGGATGGCGTGTTCACCACGGATCAGGAAAGTGAAGTGACAGAGGCGCTTCACAAGCACCACAGCCTTCGCATCCGCATTCGGGGCTTGGGGGAATTCTCAAGGGACGGGAAAATCAAGAGAATTCTCCGCGTTGATTCCCTGGCGAAGCACTCTCTCCGAGAAGAACGTTTTGACCCGAATGCCAAACCAATTTGGGAAGCGCTCGCCGAGATCGGAAAGTCGGTTCCGGACGAGGAGTGGGCCAAGATACCGCAGGATGCGTCCGTGAATTTGGATTACTACCTCTACGGTTCGGCAAAGGAAGAACCATGAAACAGGTCTTTGCGGACACGAACTATTGGGTTGCCGTGTTGGATCCGAGAGACGCACATCACGCACTGGCAGAAGATGTGTCAAACCGCCTCGGACCCTGCCGGGTCGTGACCAGTGAATTCGTGCTGCTTGAGATGATGAAACTATTGGTGAGGGGCGGCCTGCACTTGAAGAAAATAGCGTACGACGCGATCAGGCGACTGAAAGATGATCCAAACGTCGAAGTCGTTCCCGCGACTGCACTCTTGTTCAGAGAGGCCTGTGAGGTCTATGTGGGACACGCTGACAAAGAGTGGGACGGCATTGACTCAGCATCATATCACATCATGAAGCAGAAGGGGATTACGGAGGCTCTCACATTCGACCACCACTTCGAGGAGATGGGATTCCGTGCGCTGCTCCGCGAAGCAAGAGGCCAAAGATGAACCCCACCCCCAAATCGAAGGGACAGTGAAGAACGATCAGAGCGTCCGGCCGATCGCGTGGGCGACGCGCCGCACTTCGTCCATCAGGCGCTCGAACTTGATCGGCTTGAGCGACTGAGAGCCGTCGGACAGCGCGTTGGCCGGATCGGGATGGACTTCGATCTGCAAGCCGTCGGCGCCGGCGGCGATGGCGGCGCGCGCCATCGGCCCGACCAGCCGCCAGTGGCCGGTTCCGTGGCTGGGATCAACGAGGACGGGCAAGTGGGAGAGATGCTTGAGGACGGGGACGGCGTTCAGGTCGAGCGTGAAGCGGGTCTCGGTCTCGAAGGTGCGGATTCCGCGCTCGCACAGCATGATGCCGTAGTTGCCCTCGCTGAGGCAGTATTCGGCGGCCATCAGGTATTCGTGGATTGTGGCCGACATGCCGCGCTTGAGAAGAACGGGCTTTTTGGCCTGCCCGACCGCGCGCAGGAGGGCGTAGTTCTGGCAGTTGCGCGCGCCGACCTGAAGAACATCCACATACTTGAGCAGCGTATCCATATCGCCGACCGAAACGATCTCGGTGACGATCTTCAACCCAGTTTCCAGTTTTGCCGCCTGGAGGATTTTCAGGCCGTCTTCTTCGAGTCCCTGAAACGCGTAGGGCGAGGTGCGCGGCTTATAGGCGCCGCCGCGAAGCATCTTCGCGCCCGCCGCCTTGACCGCCCGGGCGGCCTCGAGCACTTGCTTTTCGGATTCGACCGAGCAGGGACCGGCCATGACGACGATTTCGGGGCCGCCGACCGCCACGCCCTCGACGTTGACGACCGTTCCCTCGCGCTTGAACTCGCGGCTGGCCAGCTTGTAGGGGCGGAGGATCGGAATGACCGCCTCGACCCCTTCCATCTGTTCGAGCACCTGAAGCGGCGTTTTGTCCTTCGAGCCGACAGCGCCGACGATCGTGCGCTCGACGCCGCGGCTGAGATGGCACGAATAGCCCATCTCCTCGATCCGGCGAATGACCGCCTGGAGCTGCTCTTCGGTATGTCCGGGACCCATGACGATGATCATGTGCTACCTCGAAAAAGGGAGGCCGAAGTGCACACTTACTGTGGACGGAATGGACGAAGTGGACGGCATGGATGGCATGGACTCATTTCCCGCGCATAGAGTGAGCACTCCGTGGTCGTGGCCACGGGCCACTTTACGTTTCCTCTTCGCTGCTGAAAATTCGCAGGCATCCCTCGCAGCGGACAAACGTTTTCATCTGCCGAATCTCCAGCATCTTCTGGCTGACGAGGTTGATGTGGCAACCGCCGCAGTGGCTGCGAGCCGCCTTGCAGACCACGTCGCCCGGATGGCGTTCGGACAGGCGGTCATACAGCGCCAGAACATCGGCGGGGATGCCCTCGCGCCGGCGGTCGCGTTCGGTGTTCAGTCGGGCCATCTTCTCGTTTTTCGTTCGGATTTGCCCTTCGATGCGCTGACGTTCCTGCTGCGATTCGGCGCGAATGCGGTCGAACTTCTGCCGCGCCTGGCTCACTTGTCGGTCGTGCGACTCGTCCTTTTCGATGCTCTCGAGAATGCGCGTCTCAATGGCGTCAATCTTCTGTTTGAGGATCTCAATCTCGCGGCTGACGGCGGCGTACTCTTTGTTGGTCTTGACTTCCATCTGGCGCTTGCGGTGTTTCTCGATCTCCTCTTCGAGCTCGCGCACTTCCTTCTCCATTGTGCGCCGCTCGTGGCTCGAATCGGTCCTGCCGCTGCCGAGTTTCTCCACTTCCTGCTGCTCCAGGGAGAGGCGCGAGTCGAGCGCGCGAAGCTTCGGCGGCAAGATGGCCATCTGTTGACGGAGTTGAAGAATCTCGCGGTCAATCTCCTGAAAATCGGTCATGCGAGCCAGAATTGCTCGAATCTCTTCGGGCGTTCTTTCCGTATGTGTCATTCAACGACTCCCTAAAGGGACCGAAATGACAAAAGGGACGAAAGAGACGAAACGGAAACCAGAGCAGACGATCAACTTGGCCCCCCAATTGCGTTTTGCTGTGCCAAGAGCCTATCCGAAAACCTGGGACACGGACTGGCACAGACGGACACGGACAAACACGGACCTGGTTTTCGGATAGGCTCTAAGCTGCACGGTTTTCCATTCCGCATTCCGCACTCCGCACTCCGCATTCGGCTTCTTCCGCATTCGGCACTCCGCACTCCGCATTCGTCTCACCCCGGCGGCCAGCCCATCGGTCGCCCACCGAGCAGGTGCAAGTGAATGTGATAGACCGACTGCCCCGCGCCGCTCATGCAGTTGAAGACGCAACGATAGCCCGACCGACTGATTCCCGCCTCGGCCGCCAGACGTCCGGCCGCCAGCAGCATCTTCCCCACCAGCGCCTCGTGGGCCTCGTCGAGATCGTTGAGCGTGGCGATGTGTTCCTTGGGCACCAGCAGGATGTGCGTCGGGGCCTGCGGCGCAATGTCGTGAAACGCATACACCGCGTCATCTTCGTAGGCTTTCTTCGACGCAATCTCGCGACGGATGATCTTGCAGAAAAGGCAATTGGGATCGTGCGCCACGGCCGCAACCTCCGATGATGGAAAATCCATTGCAACACGACGGTTCCTTTAGTAGAAACCGACACAGTTGATTGCAAGGGAAATTCTGGACGTGTCCACAACGTTCATCGAAAGCCTCGAACACTATCTCCGCCAGGGCAAGATCGAACCGTCCTGCCACCTGATTCTCCAACTGGCGGCCCAGCAAGGCTCGCCTCAGGCGGCGGCGCAAACCGCCGCCGACGCCCTCGACCATTTGCTCGACCAGATGGCCATTGAACCGGTGGTGTGGTTCTGCGGGGAGATGGAGAACAACCTTCCGGGCGATCTCGCCCAGACGATCCAGGAGCGAATCCGCCGGCGCGTGGCCGTCATCCAGGACTGGTCGAACAAGCTCACCCTGGTCGCCCGCGAGCGGCAGGGGCGCGAGCTTCGGGCGGCGATTCGCTCCCGCGATCTCGAAGCCGCCGAACGCACCGTGATGGCCATCGTGGCGGCCGGCGAGTCGGGCCGGCTCGACTCTTCGCTGGTTCCCTACGTCGGCAGCATTCTCGGCTCGATCGAACACGGCCAGCGCGAGGCCGAACAACTGATCGCCGTTCTGCGCTCGACGGGGCGCTCGTTCGGTCTGACCGCCGAAATGGTCGAGACGATGGAGAGCGCCCGGCGCGAGCGCCAGCGAGGCGCGGCGCAAGGCCGCTTTGAATTTACCGAGGCCGCCTTTGTTCGCGATTTGAACGCGCTGACGGTCGAACTGAAAGGCTGGCTGCCGGGCCCGCGGGTCGTGGGTCTGCCCACCGAAGAGCACATTGTGCGCTGCTATCAGGCGCTCCATGCGGTCGCGGCGACCGTGTTTCTCAGCGGCGATTCGTCGCGCTGGACGGACGTGACGTTGGTGCTGGCCGAGTATTGTCCGCGCGAATTGTCGGTCGCCGGGCGAAGGTCGGGCGTCGAGGAGCGCGCCTATATGACGCTGACGCCGACGGCGCGCCGAACCGTGTTCGAGGCGTTCGGGCGGCTGGGCCGAAGCGAGCTGGTGGCGCGATCTTATCTCAATTTCGCGCGAGCGGTCGAAGACGAACGGCTGACGCGCTCGATTATCGAGGTCATGGGAGCGCTGCGCTCGAAGCCGTTTCTGCCGTGGCTGCGCTCGACCTTCGACAATGAAAAGCGGGCCGGCATCCGTGGGGCGGCGCTGGTGGCGGCCAGCAACTATGCCGACGGCGAATCGGCGGAGTTTGTCCTGCGGGCCTTGACCGACGCCGTTCGACGCGGCAGCCGTCACGGCCTGATTCCCGAAGGGCCCGAACGCCGCGAAGTCGTCGAGGCGATTTTTTCGCTGGGCCGGCTCGTGCGAAGTCCGCGCATGGACCCTGGCGGACGAAACGAGGTTCTCAAACGGGCCGTCGCCTTGACGCCGGAGAAGGATTTGCGGCTTCTTCACGAGCTGGCCTATCAGTGTTTTTGCACCCCCAGCGAGGGCTGGAGCGCGCCGCTGCGCGACTGGGCGGTCGCGACTCTGGCCCAGAGCCTTTGGCTGGGCGACGTGACGCCCGACTTCGCTCCGGGCGACGACCGCCAAAAAACGATCGTCGGCGCCCGCGGGCCGACCGTTCAGGCGCTCGCGGCCATCGGCCGCGACGGAATGCCGGCCCTCCTGCGCGCCTGCGAGGACAGCGGCTTGCGCTATGGCGCGCCCTATGTCGCGCTGGCCGAAGTGCTGGGCCAACTGGCCGACCCCGCCGCGTTGGATTTGCTCGAACGCCTTCTGGCCAATGCCCTGCTGTTCGAAGGCTCGGATCGAACGAAATATCAGGTGGAGAAATACTACGACGCCACCGAAGGCGCCCGCAAAGAGTTGACCAACGACCAGGTGGTCGCCGCGCTTTTGTTCGCTGTCGAGCGGATCGGCGGCGAACAGGCCGACGTGATCCTCGTGCGCGCCCATAACCAGTTGCGGGCGACGGGGGCAATGATGCCGGGGCCGGAGACCGACGCCCTGCTGGAGAAGACCCGCGCCCGACTGGTCCGCGAGGAACGCTGGAACGACCTGGTTCAAAAGGCCGGCGAGCGCCGAATCGAGCATCCTGCCGAACGCGACGAGGCCGCCGACCGCAAGGCCGCGGCCCAAGCGATCAAAACGCTGCAATCGAAGTTCCTCCTGACCGGAGGGCGGCGAACGCGCAAAATCTCGGCCATTCAGACGCTCGCCAGTCTGCGCCACCTCGAGGCGCTCCCGCTGATCGTCTCTCACCTCGAAGATGGCGACGCGATGGTTCGCGCCGCCGCCGAGACCGCTTTGGGCGAGTATGCGTGGGCGGCCAGCAACGAAACCGTCTTGCGCGCGCTGACGTATGCGCTGCTCGAGGGATTGCGAAGTCGCAACGAGGCGGCGCGCGACGCCGTACGGACGGTGTTGCGGCGCCTCGGACCGACCCGTGAGCCGCTCCATTCGAAACTGCTCACCATTGCGCAGCAGGAGAGCGATGCGCTGTGGCGCGCCGAAGCCAGCCGCCTCTTGCGCGAGGGCGCCGAGCCGGCAACCCTTGAGGCGCTGGGGAGTCCCGGCGAGGCCCAGGAACAAGAGTCGGTCGAACCGGCCGAGTCCGAGCTGCGGACGACCGCGCAGGCTTCGCGTCAACACGACCTCGAGGCGACGCTGCGCCGCCGACGCGAGTATCTTCTGGCGCGTCAGGCATGGATTCGCGGCGGCAAGAAAGGCCCGTCGCCGGCGCCGCCCGAAGGGGAATGAGTACAGTTTTGAGTTTTGAGTGTTGAGTTGAGAACAACGTCAATCGGGATGGACGTACGTTCGTCCTGAAGTCTTGGAAGGCGAGGCGACGGCGCTTTTGTTGAAACAAGGAATGATGAACAATGGACGGCGAGGGGGATGACAAAAACCCCTCCCTCATCCTTCCGCCTTCATCCTTCTGTCTTCATCTTCTTCCGTTTGGATCGCGCGGAGCGATTGGATGGACCACGGGTCAATCCTCAACCCGGAACGTCTGGGAGTCGCAATCGAGCCGATCAGCGCGTGCGACCTGCGCGTCGGCGTCGTCTCCTATCTCAACACCAAGCCGTTGGTTTTCGGCCTGCAATCGCTGGCGCCGTCGCTGCGAATCCGCGTGGCGCCGCCGGCCGCGCTCGCCGAGGAACTGCGCGACGGACAACTGGACGTGGCGCTGGTCCCCGTGCTCGAATACTTCTCACGGCGCGACTATGGATTGATCGCCGAGTCGGCCATCTGCGGCGACGGCCGCGTGCGGTCGGTCATGCTTTTCTCGCGCGTGCCGCTCGAAAACGTGCGGTCCGTCAGTCTCGATCCCGAGTCGCTGACGACAAACGCCCTGGTCCGAGTCCTGTTCGACCGCCGTTTCCGAATCGAGCCCGAGTGGCGGGAGCGGCCGCCGCAAAGCGACCCGTCGGCCATCCTCGAGCGCAACGAGGCCGACGCCGCCGTGGTCATCGGCAACTTGGCGCTGGCCATGTCGGGACGGATCGGGCACGAGTATGATCTGGGTCAGGAATGGTGGCATCTGACCGGTCTGCCGTTTGTGTTCGCCGTGTGGGCCGTCAACCCCAACGCCGACGTTGGCGATCTGCCGCAGGCGCTGCGGGCGTCGCTTCGACTGGGACTTGCGCATCTCGACCTGATTGCCGAGGATGCGGGGCGAACGCTTGGTCTCGATCCCAGGTTGTGTGGGAGATACCTTCGCGCGATGATTCGGTATGAGCTAACTCCGCGCGCCTGGCAGGGAATGGCGCACTTCTTCGCGCTGTGCGCGAGCATGGGTCTTTGCCCGGCCGCGCCTCCTCGCGATCTGGCGCGATGGGTCGAGAAGAACAGTTATGAATTATGAAATCCGAAAGGACCTCCGGAATGGTACGGCTCAGGCGGCGCGAAGTCCTATGGTGTGCGGCGATCGGATGTGTTGTTTTCTTCGCGGTTGAGATCTTCAACACGTTCGATTCTATTGTGAAGGCAATTGACCTGCTTCAGACCGTTCGCAGCGAAGTCGCCAACGCCGGTTTGCCGCTCGGACCGTTTGTGTGGCGCGGAGCGAAATATGTCATATTTTATGCTGTGGGCGGCCCGCTGACCGGAGTTATCCTATGCGTGTTAGCCTATCTTCTCGCGCGGCCGGCGACCTCTTCGACGGCGGGCGAAGACAGCGAGGAGGCCGATCACGCAATTCCCCTGAGCCAGCCCGAACTTCGGCGGCGATTCTGGCGTATCTTCGCGGGCCTCTTTCTTGCCCTCCTGGTCTATGTTCACTTGCGGATGATGACACTCCACCCTGCATTGTTTGTGAATTCCTATCGGTGGGCCTGGTTTGCGGGAAGCGCAACGTGGGAGCTGATTGTCAGAACCGTGGGCAGGATCGCGCTTTTGCTCCTGGTTTTAGTCTTGCTGCGGAAATATCAAAATGAAATGGCGATCTCGCTCCGTCGCGCTCCAAGGATCCTGTGGGTCGGCCTTGGTGTCCTTTTTGTCGTCGGCATCGGCGTTTGGGGTTCAAAACAATTCCTTACGAAGCCGGCCACGAACACCGGACCCAATGTCATTCTGATTGCGCTGGATTCGCTTCGGCCCGACCACTTGTCATGGAAAGGACTTCGCCAGCCCTATCGGCGACCGACGACGCCGAACATTGACCGCTTTCTTGACGATGCCGTCTGGTTTGACCAGGCGTTTGTGCCGCTGGCGCGGACCTATCCGTCATGGCTCTCGATCTTGACCGGCTGCTGGCCGCCGACCAACGGTGTGCGATTCGACCTGCCGCCGCACAACGGCATGCTGCCGCGTGTGCCGACGTTCGCCCAGGCGCTGCAAAAAGCCGGCTACCGGACGGCCTTCTTTCTCGACAACACGAGTTTTGCGTGGATGGGGAAAGGCGTTGGATTCGACGAAGTCGTTCAGCCGCCCAATAACGCCGTGGACTTTTACATTAGCTCCGTTCAGCCGCCTTCGATTCTATACTATTACTTTCTCAACAACACATTCGGCTATCTCTACGAACGCGGACTTCGCATCAATGCCGCCTATCGTTCCACCTATCGGCCAAAGTACATGAATCGGGAGATTGCCCGATTCCTCGATAGGATGCGTTATGAGACAAAGTTCTTTCAGGCAATCCACCTGTGCTCGATTCACGTACCGTTTTGCGTGTCCTATCCCTATTCCACCTACTTCGCGCCATCGTTCGGGCCGGTGCTCAATCGCTTCGGCTACCAGCCCCTCCTCGAGCAGATTCTGATGAAGAAGAAGACCAGAGGACAATTCTCCGAAGAGGAGATGGCATGGGTGTTCACGCAGGAGATGAATCTCTACGATGCGCTGGCGCGGTCGGCCGACGACAACTTCGGCGCGGCCATCGAAGCGATCCGCAAGGCAGGACTTTACGATAACTCATACATCATTTTCATGGCCGACCACGGCGAGAATCTTCCGGAGCCGGGGCTGCGCTATCGCTACGGCTCTTCGACCCATGGATTTTTCCTTTGGGGCGACACGGATACGCGCATCCCGCTGGCCATCAAGTTCCCGCGCCAGCAATACGCCGGGCGGCGCGTCGAACGGCTCGCGCGGTCTATTGACCTGGCGCCGACGTTGCTCGAAGGCCTCGCCCTGCCTCCGCTCGACCGAGCCGAAGGCGTATCGCGTCTGCGCGACATCGCGGGACAACCCGACGACCGCGAACGTTGGCTTTACGGCGAGACCGGGCTTTCGTCGCAAAAGTTCTTTGCCAAAGGCCATCTCGACTATGAGTTCAGCACCTATCCCGAAGCCCACGAAGTGGATTCGCGCGCGTTACAGATTTACAAGAAGCAACGCTATATGCCCAACATGATTGCCGTCAAAGATCGCATGATTCGCACCGAACGGTGGAAACTGATTTCTTACCCAATGGTCGGCGAGGAAGGGCTTTCGTATAAAACCGAATTGTTCGACGTGATTGCGGACCCCACGTCCTGCAATGACATCTCAACCAGTCATCCGGAAATCGTGAGCGATTTGCGCGCGCGACTGCGCCCCTTCATCGAACGCGATACGAAAGAACTCGGAACAGGTCCGTTACGACCGACGGCGGAGCGCGGAGGATGGCTGAAAGAATAATTGTGAATTATGAGTTATGAATTATGAATTCGAGCATCCACCGCCGAAAGCCAAAATTCAACATTCCCAATTCAACACTGATCCTTACCACAAGTCTCTCCCTTCGGTCGTGTAAATCGCACGGCCATGCTTGACGCCCTTCTGGGCGACGAGCAATTCGGCAAGTTGGCGGACTCGGCCCGCCGGCCCGCGCAGGATCACCACTTCGAGGCAGTTGTCGTTGTCGAGATGGATGTGGGTCGCGGCGACAACGAGTGCGCCGTGATGGTGTTGGATGTGCGCCAGACGTTCCGCCAGCTCGCGCGTGTGATGGTCATACACCAACGTGACGGTCGCGGCGACCTTCTCGTTCGTGTCGGCCCATCGCTCTTCGACCAGGGCATTTCGGACGAGGTCGCGGACGGCCTCCGAACGGTTGGGATAGCCTTTCTCGCCGATCAGGGCGTCGAATTTCTTCAGCAATTCCTGGTTCATCGAGATCGAAAACCGTTCGACGTGCGCCATGATCTCCACTCCGCCGGTCGTTCGCGAGCACATCCGTGCGAATGATCCGCCGCCGCTTTGCCGCCCGCAAGGGCAAAAAGAAACAGCCCGCTGGCGAAATGGCTCGCGAGCCGCTTCCTGTTCCGCATTCCGCATTCACGATCAGTGCGGCGTCACGTTGGCGCCACGGACAATGGCGTAGTTGTCGGTCTCGTCGGTTTCGGCGACCTGGTCGGGGCGATCAACGAAGCCAACGACGGCATACGTCCCCGCCGGAAGCGGATAGATGGGTCGAAGGATTCCCAACAGGCTGAGCGCACCGCCCGGCGCGAGATTGTTCACGCGCACCGAATCGCACAGATAGCGGTCAAGCCACGGGTAGTCGGGATCGCCCGGACTGGCCCAGAACTCGATCCAGAATGGCCCCGCATCGCCTCCACCCGTGTTGCGCACGGTCCCGTCAAGCGCAATCGTGGCGCCCGCGATGTTACATCCGAAATTTTCGAGCGCCAAGTTCGCGCCCGTCGGCGGCCGAATCATGAGCAACCGCTTGCCCGCGACGGTCAGACGATTGTTCGCCTCGTTGGTCTCGGAAACGTCCTGCGGTCGGTCGGCGAACACGACAACCGAATAGGGTCCGTCAGGAATGCCATAGAGACGTTTCGCGGTCGAAATCCGCACGGTCTGGCCCGGCGCGAGATTGGCAAATCGAGTCGAGTCGGCGAGGAAATCGGCGAGCGTCACGCCGCCGTCGCGCGAACCCCAATACTCGAGCCAGAACGGCCCCGTGTCGGCCGTGCCCACGTTGGCCACCTCGACCGTCACCGTGATCGTATCGCCCGGCGCCAGCTGCACGGGGACAACCGGCGAAACATCGGCGCTTCGCACCACAATATCGGCGCCGGCGCCCGCCTTCGCGGGACGGCTTTCCCGCGACGCGCGGTTGAACACCTGCCCGTCCACAAACTGATAGTTGTTCGTTTCGTCCCATTCGCTGACTGAGTCGTCGCGGTCGGCGAAACACCCAACCATGAAAACGCCCTCCGGCACATCATAGAGTTGGCGCGGATAGGCGGACAAATCCACCCACATGCCGGGATTGAGATTCTCGACGAAAATCGAATCGCACAGGAAGAAGTTCAGGTTCGGATAGGGCCAGTCCCACGAACCCCAAAACTCAATCCAGAACTGTCCCGTGATCGTGCGCCCGCGATTGACGACGCGGCCCGTAAAAGCGACCGATCCGCCGCTCTGCGCTGGGTTGGGTGGCATGGCAAAACTCTCGACCGCGAGGTCGGCCACTGTCTGCGGGCGGATGACCAGCAGCCGCTTGGCCCGAACCACCGCGCGATTGTCGCGCTCGTTGCTTTCGGCCACTTCGCCGGGACGATCCACATGATAGACCACCGTGTAAGGACCGTCCGGAACGCCATAAAGCGACGTTGAGGTCGCCCACGAATACGACCCGCCGCTGGCCAGCCCGCCCAAAAGGTAAAGCGAGTCGCCCAGGAACCGATCGAGCGTCAAGCCGCCCGTTCGCGATCCCCAGACCTCGGTCCAGAACGGCCCGGCGGCGTCCGCGCCTCGGTTCTCGATAAAGGCCCCCAACGCGATCGGACCGTTCGGCATCACTTGAACCGGCGCCACGGGGCTGATGTCGCAATTGGAGAGGACGAGATTCACGCCGGCGGGCACGACCGGCGGCGGCGTGGCGGAGGCCTCGTTGGAGTAAGGCGAGACGCCCCCAAGATTCCACGCTTGCACGCGATAGAAGTACGTCGTGCCCGGCGACAATCCCGTCCCTCCGTTGGTGTCATCGTAGGTCGTGCCCGCCACCGAAGCGATTGGCGTCCACACACCGCTGACGCCCACCTTGCGCTCAATGTTGAACCCATTTTCGTTGTTCGAATTGTCTTGCCAGGTCAGAGTAATTTGGGTCGGCGAGACGGTCGTGGCCGTGAGATTCGAGGGCGGCAGGGGCGGGAAATCCAGTGTGGTCGTGGAAGCCTCGTTCGAGTAGCCGGAATCCCCGGCCGCGTTATGCGCGCGCAGCCGGTAGCTGTAGCTCGTTTTCGGCGTGAGTCCAAGGTCGTGATGGACTAACATGTTGGCCGGCGCCGTTGTGATTTCCGCCCACGCGCCCGAGGAACCGGTCTTTCGTTCGATCCTGAATCCATCCTCGTTGTTTGAGTTATCCTGCCAGCGCAGAGTGATTTCGGCCAACGAGTCCGCCGTGGCCGTGAGATTGGAGGGCGCCGCGGGCGGCGAAATGAGAACGGAGTAACGGAACACCCAGAGACCGCTCCCAAACGTGGCGACGTAGGCCAGGCCGCCGTCCATTTGAACGCCGGTCGGTCCGTCCCAAAAGAATTCGTGAAACGCGCGCAGCGCCGGCGCGGCCGGATTGTGAACGTCCACGACCTGGAGATAGCCCGGTCCCGGCTCGCCCGTGCTGGCCGAGGTGAGGTAGGCCAATCCGTCGGACACCTCGACGTCCCACGCTTCGGCCGGGGCCGCGAACGAGCCGCAAATCCTTGGCCGCAACGGATCGCTCGCATCCACAATCTCGAGCAGATTCGTAAATTCCACAGTGACATAGATGAGGTTCCCGGCGACATAAAGCGACTGGGCCGAACCGGAAGTCGAACACGACCCGCGAAGCGTCGGCAGCGCCGGATTGGCGATGTCCACGATGTAGATCTCGTGATTCGAGTCGGCGAGGCAGGCCAGGTCTCCGTCGGCGTGAACGGCCTGAGCCCCGCCCAGAGTCGAACACCTTCCGGCGACCATCGGCAACGAAGGATCGGTCACATCGTAGATGGTCAGGCCAATATAGTCGGCCACATACGCGAGATTGCCGCGAACGAAGACGTCCTGGGCCTCGACCGCCGCGCTCACAAACGTCGGCGACGTCGGAGTGCTGATGTCCAGGATGTTCAGCTTGCCGGTGGCCGCGACGTAACAGCGATTGCCCGACACCCGAATGCGCCGAATTCCCTGGTCCCACCACTGCGAGTCAAAGACGCCGAGATAAGCCGGCGCCGTGGGACGTACTGTGCCCACCGTGTAAAGGTTCTGAGGAAAAGTCCCGACGCCGGCAATTCCATTCGCGACCGAGACATCATAGCATTCTCCCAGCGAACCGACGAACGAACGCAGCATCGGCGAGGCGGGATGGCTCACGTCCACGAGACTCAGCCGGCCGTGATAGGGCGCCAGGCTGGCCAAATAGGCCATGTGGCCGTCCGACCAGACGCCCATGAGCGGTCCCCACGTGGCATAGGCGCCAAGCAACGTGGGCGACGTCGGATCGGCGACGTCCACGATGTCCATGCCGTTGCCTTTGGCCAGATAGGCCGTGTTGCCGGAAACGTACACATTGCTGCCCTCGGTCGGGAACGTTCCCTGAAGCGTCGGCGACGACGGGTTGCTGACGTCAAGAACATACAGAGGCGAGTCCGAACCGGAGACGTAGGCGCGCTGGCCGGAGACGAAAACCCTTGAAACGTCGCCCGGCCAGAGGCCGCGAAGCATCGGCAGCGCAGGAACACTCACGTCAAGCAGCAGGAAATCGCCGGCCGCCACATAGGCCAAACCGCCCGAAGCAGCGACATCCGTGGCGCCCTGCGCCGTGTCGTAACGAGCGAGCAGCGCCGGCGAACTCGGGACGGCGACGTTGAAAAGGAAGAGCGCTCCGGAGGCGGCAAGGTCGGACGCCGCGACATAGGCCGTGTTGCCGGAAACGTAAACCGCATTGGCTGTGCCCGACGTTGGGTGGGAACCAAGAAGCGACGGCGACGTGGGGTCGCTGACATCGGCGATTTGCAGGCCGTTGGGGCCAGCGGCGACGTAGGCCACGCCGCCCGTGGTGAAGACATCCATGACCCAACTGAGCGGCTTTGTCAGCAGTCGCCCGACCGTTTGCGGGGCGTCGGGATCGGACACGTCCGCAATCACCAGGCTATAACCCTCGGCGCAATAGGCATAGTGGCCGACCACCTGGACGGCGCGGAATCCGCCGCCTATCTGCGCAACGGGATCGAGATGGCCGACCAGCGGCATGGCCGGCGTGGTTGCGGACGTTTCGTTGGAATAATCCGAATCGCCTCCGGGATTGGCGGCCCGAACGCGATAGAAGTAGGTCGTGCCCGGCAGAAGACCGGTGTCCGTGTAGGCGGTCGCGTTCGCCGCGGTCAGCGCGATCTGCGCCCACCAGCCGGTCGAGCCGGAACGGCGCTCGATCTTGAATCCATCTTCGTTGTCCGAATTGTCCTGCCACGACAGATTGATCTGGTTTGTCGAAACGGCCGTGGCTGTCAGGTTGGAGGGCGCCGCCGAGCCGCTTGTGCCGGTGTACCGGAAAACCCATAGGCCGCTGAAGTAGTCCCCCACATAAACCAAACCGTCGGAAACGTAAACGCCAATGGTCAAGCCTGGCGTGTCGTAAGCGCCTCGCCAAACCGGCTGCGACGGGTTGCTCACATCTATGACTTGAAGGCCGCTCTCGCCGCAGGCCACATAGGCTAGGCTGCCAGAGACGTGAACGTCCGAGGTGCCGCTCCACACGCTGTAAGCGCCTCGCCTAGCCGGCTGCGTGGGATCGATCACATCTATGATCTGAAGGCTACTGTCGCCGGGAACATACGCCAGGTTGCCGGTCACGTAAACGTCATAGGCCGACATGCCGTATGCACCGCGCAAGAGTGGCTGCGTGGGATCGCTCACATCTATGATCTGAAGGCCACTGTCGCCGCACGCCACATAAGCCAAGCTGCCGCGTACGTAAACGTTGTAGACCCCGCCCGGCGTATTGTAAGCGCCTTGCCAGACCGGCTGCGTCGGATCGCTCACATCTATGATCTGAAGGCCGCTATGATGACCATCGGCCACATAGGCCAGGCTGCCGGAGACGTAAACGCCATAGGCAACGCCGGATGTGTCGTACGATCCCCGCAAAACCGGCTGCGCCGGATCGCTCACATCTATGATCTCAAGGCCGCTGACGCCGCAGGCCACATAGGCCAGGCTGCCGGAGACATCGACGCCAAAGGCATAGCTCGGCGTGTCGCAAGCGCCACGCAAAACCGGCTCCGTCGGATCGCTCACATCTACGATCTTAAAGCCGCTCTCCCTGCCGGCCACATAGGCCAAACTGCCGGAAGTGCAAACGTTGTAAGCAACATCAAGGGGGTCATGAGCGCATCGTGAAACCGGCTGCGTCGGATCGCTCACGTCTATGATCTGAAAGCCGCCCTCGCTGTCGGCTACACAAGCTAGGCTGCCCGATACGCAGACGCTCACTGCGGAGCCGGATGTGTCGTAGGCGCCTCGCTGAACCGGCTGCGTCGGATCGCTCACGTCTATGATCTGTAGGCCGCTCGCGCCGCCGGCCGCATAGACCAAGCCGCCGGATACGTAAACGTCCAAGGCCGGCGTCGTGTGCGCGCCACGCAAGACCGGCTGCGTCGGATCGCTCACATCTATGATCTGAAGGCTGCTGCCGTCGGCCACATAGGCCAGGTTGCCGGATACATAAACGCCGCAAGCCCAACCCGGCGTGTCGTAAGCGCCGCGCAAAACCGGCCGCGTCGGATCGCTCACATCTATAATCTGAAGGCTACTCTCATCGGCCACGTAGGCCAAGCTGCCGGACGTGCAAACGTCATAGGCCGTGCCTGGCGTGTCGTATGTGCCGCGCAAGACCGGCCGTGTCGGATCGCTCACATCTATGATCTGAAGACCGCTATAGCGGTCAGCCAAACAAGCCAGACTGCCGGATACGTGAACGCCGAGGGATATGTCCGAAGTATCATGACCGCCTCGCCACACCGGCCGCGTCGGATCGCTCACATCTATGATCTGAAGGCTGTAGTAGTAGTCGGCCACATAGGCCAGACCACCACTGATGTAAATGTCTTGTAGATTGTTCGGGAGGAAAACTCGTCCCGTCGGAACAGGTGAAGCGGGATTGGAGAGGTCAAGAATTAGCAGCTGCGATTCCTCGCCGATATAGGCATAGTTGCCCTGAATGTAAGCGGCGAAGCAGCGCCCCCCAATCTGCCCGACCACCTCGACGTTCTGCCCCTGTGCGCGGACGCCGGCCGTCAGCGACAAGATGGCCAACGCCCACCCAAGGATTCGATTCAAAGGATAGGCGCGAGTGCCGCCGCCGTGGCCGTTCTGCTCTCTGGATTTCCGGCTCATTGTCCTGCCCCCCCGCTTTCGCGCGCGTAGTGTCAAAAGTTCTCAGTTCTTTGGGTCGTCGAAGCGCTGAGAACATTGCGTTTTCTGAAAAAGTGGGTTGTCTCCCCCCATGAGTTGCGGC
>Ga0315274_10004599_pt1 | contig 20258 bp, 18 predicted proteins | sample YL17G02_20_MG_FD_203700 | JGI IMG/M metagenome (GOLD analysis project Ga0315274, IMG submission 203700) | Sediment microbial communities from Yellowstone Lake, YNP, Wyoming, USA - YL17G02_20 | ecosystem: Environmental > Aquatic > Freshwater > Lake > Sediment | place: USA: Wyoming | collected...
TAGGATGAACTACCCGTTTCAAGTATTTCCAGTATAGCAGGTTCTATCGCTTTGCTTACCCCCTTTATTTTCTGCAACTCACCTTTCATGGTTGATAGAGGCTCTTTCAATTGTGAGATGGAATAAGCAGCGTAACCGAAAGACGAGGGTTTACCTTCAAGCTTCAGAAGATAATCAATGTGCTCCAATATAACGACTACTAAATCGTTTTGTTCCAGTATATCCCGATAGAGAGCCAGTGGCATACGTTTGGGCATCTTATATTTCTTGGCAATACTATTAAACCTCTGACTTATCAAGCTATAATACTCTTTGGTTGCTTCTCCCCACTCGCTTCCTTTGTATATATTCTGATATTCTGCGATGAGATCGGGATGGGTTCTCCTCAGCGCATCGTAAAAATATTCCTTCTGCCTCCCCTCTTTCAGCGTCATCCCGCCGAAGATGACGAAGTCCACACCTGCTTCTTTGGCCCTGCTTATAGTCTGCTCAATCAATTCCGAGGTATCGGTGAGAAAAGGGATAACGGGGAGCAAAAACATGCCGCAGGCGATGCCTTCGTCCTTGAAAAAGGTGATGGTCTGCAGCCGCTCGGCTGGAGGGGGCACTCCGGGTTCGAAGAGGGCGCTTATCTTATCATCTACCGAGGAGAAACTGAAACTGACAATTGCCCTGCTCTGCTCATTGATTCTCTTCAGAATATCAATGTCCCGTTTAATAAGCGTAGATTTCGTGAGCATGTGCACAGGGAAATTGTATTCATACATAAGTTCAATGGCTTTTCGAGTTAGCTCATACTTCCTTTCGAGGGGCTGATAGCTATCGCCAACGCCGCCGCCCATCATGATGAAGCTCCGTTTGAAGGGAACGCGTTTTCTTTTAGGGTCTAATTCCCGGCGCAACAGGTCTATAGCGTTTACCTTGACAGTGACGTCCCTGCCGAACTCGCCGTCCACATAGTAGCCCTCGGCGCGCCCATCGCAATAGATGCAGTTGTGGGCGCAGCCCCTGTATAGATTCATCCCGTAGCGGGAGATAAACCAGGAGTCAATCTTCTTGTGCTTGCGCAGTATGGATTTAGCTTCAATTTCTCGAATAGCCACTTCTCGTATATATCCTTTTCTTGTATTTATATTCGTCCACTTTTAGCAGATCCATCACTTTTGCAGGTTCCTTTTTCACCAGATTCCGGCACGCTCGATAGGCTATCCAGTAGGAGTTTTTATCGCCGCTGGCAACAAGTTCTTTGACCAGATCATAAACAAGGTCGGGAAGCCGTCTGGCCAAATCGCTCAGATTATTTCCCACAGAAGTACGTGGATATGATGAACTTTCCTTGAACATATTTCTTAAGATTGACAGGGGATAATCAGGATTTTTATAGAACCATCTATTCTCCTGGACAGGGCGCAGGGTCTCTGCAACAAACCGCCGGATATTGGCGTCTTCCGATTTTACCAGCTTGAGCAAGTATTCTTTCATCTCACCGGGATGCTTCTTTATGAGCTTGCGAAAAAACATCTGGGCCAACTCACGCACTTCCCAATCGGAGGAAGCAGCAGCGGAGTCAAAATAAGGGAGCACCTCTTTATAATCGCCAAGGCCGTAGTGGGATAGCATTCCCAGTGAAACACCTTTAGCGTTGCAATCATCGCTTTCTTTGAAGATGCAGGAGGCGATTTGATATACCGGCGCATCTTTCTCGACGATACAGGCATACAAGTATTCGCTGAGCGTTTTGATTACATGAACAACGCCGTAAGAAATGCGCTTGTTATCGGGGATGTTGGCGTAGAGCTCATCTACGATGGGGTTAATGTTGCCTATCGCAACAGCGTATTCCCCTTCTAAGGCAGGCTTTATGATACCTTTTTGTATCTTTCTCTCTACATCTGCGTTTAATATATTCATATCTATTTTCGACTTTTACTTCTTAATTTCAGCTCGACTCCACCCTTTGCCGCGAAGCCATTGAGCAATTCCCTGAGGATTTTGGCCTTGGTTTTGGTATCATCGGCTTTAACCTTTCCCACTTTTATCTTATGCTCAGCTTCATTGATCAATGTTTCCAGTTCTGTAACCGGAAGCAGGGTGGTAGCGATGCAATAGAAGCTCTTCGACCTGCCGTCATCGAAGTCCTGGAGCATCCTCTCCAGCAGACCCATACGCTTTCTCTGTTGCCTCAAGAACTTGTCCAGCCCTTGCTCTCGAACAAAATAGAGGTTTGACTTTATCTTCTGATGGGTCACAAATGAGTCCTCTATTATCAATCTGTCCAGCCAGGAGGCAAACTTGGAGCAGGGGAACTCATTGCACTGACCGCAGACTTCGAGCCCTTTTTTCTTCACGCAGCAGGTTATGGTGCCACACGAAGGATGTTTATTGAAGAAATCAGGGCCGGCGCAGCCGGGGCACCTCGAAGCGCCCACAGTGTAGTATCTGGGACACAATCCGCAGTCTAGTCCACAGCAGCCTAGAGTGGGATACGTCTTAACAGGTTGCTCTTTCATTCCCCTCCCCTCCGAGGGCGACCGGCCGGTCGCCCCTACTTGGCTGCACCCGGGCAAATCGTTTTCATTTTGCAATTGGCGCATGATTTCTTTCTATTGCCAACGGCGCTGTAACCGGAGACAAGCAGCAATAGTATAAGAATCACCAGTTTAGGCACAGTGAAGTCCTTGACCAGCGCAATGATAATCAGAATAAGCGGTATCAAGCTCAGCAGGCCGTAGGTGAGAGGCGCAAGCTTGACGCCTGGGCTCTTGCTGAATTTCTCTATGCTGCCCTGCTTGAACAGGAGGGCGGAGAGCTTGCCCCAACCTGTAGGACACCACTTGCCATAATAGTAACAATTGGTGCAGACCAGCCAGCGCAGTACAACGAAGACCATTATTAGCGCAACGGGAAGGAAAATCCAGGCAGCTAGGGGATAGAGAAACCAGCAGGCAGCAGTCCCCAGGGCAATCCAGAGAAGCATCATGAAATTGCCCAGGATAATTTGTGATTTGGGGAATTCCTCCAGGCCTTGTTCGCAGATCTTCGGTTCGTCTTTCATGGGCTGTTCCTCCATTTTACTGTTTTCTGACCGGTATCAAATCGCGGAAGTAGAAGCGGTTGTCCCTGAGAACAACCTTACCCCTTCTGAAGCGTATCCGCTCGCTAAATATCGGGCCGTCGTAGACAAAGGAGTGGAACTCGCCGTTCTCTCCGCAGGGGTCAACCTTGGGAGGAAGCTCTGACAAGAATTCGTTGTCGTAGTACCTGCCCGCGAATTTTCCATCGAGAACTTTCGAGTCAACGCAGGTAATCACAGCTTTGAAATCCAGATCTATGAAGCTATGGGCAAGCTCGGTTGTATCCCGTTTCCATATCGGGAATATCCCCTTCATCCCCACCTGAGCCAGATTATTCTCGCGGTATTTGCGCAAGTCCTCGAGGAAGATGTCCCCGAAAACCACAGAGGAGACGCCGCGGCTCTTGTATTGCAGCAGCTTTTCTTTAAGCTTTGCTTCGTATTCTTCATTGGAGGATTTCCTGGTGATGTAGAGCATTTCGAGGGGCAATCCCAGAGACTGCGCCTGCTGCTCCAGAAGGACGCGGCGCACTCCGTGCATGCTGATTCGGTCGTAGTCTTCGGTTACGCTGGTCAGCAGCGCTGCTATCTCGTAATTATGGAATTTACGCAGCACATAGAGAGACATGGCGCTGTCTTTGCCGCCGCTCCAGGTGAAAAGGACTTTCTCGGCCACTGATTATGCTCCTTTCCGCTGTAGAACATATGTGGATATTAAACAGTGTTTAATGATTATTATCAACCCCCTGGTATCTTAACCGTAAGTGGTGAAATGAATAAAGGGCAGGTGCGCACGACAGACCCCTCAGAGCTATAAATGCCTCTCCCTTGACGGGAGAGGCTAGGTGAGGGTGCGCAATTATAGGGGCGACCAGCAGGTCGCCCTTATGTGTCATTGCGAGGAGTCCGCCTCTGGCGGACGACGCGGCAATCTCACCGCCCCAAAATCTTCTCGCCCCTTGCGGGAGGGATAAGAGTGAGGGTAATAATCCGTTCGCCCTGAGCCTGTCGAAGGGCATGGCCTCACCGATGTAGGGGCACAAGGCATTGTGCCCTGTAGGGGCGACCTGCTGGTCGCCCTTATGTGTCATTGCGAGGAGTCCGCCTCTGGCGGACGACGCGGCAATCTCCTCGTAGCACTATGGTAGGGGCATCCTTCCCTTGGAAGGATGCCCAAAAACGTAGGGGTGGTTCGTGAACCGCCCCTCATGGCATTGCTAGTCCGCCGCTGGCGGGGTATCTGGAGACGGCAAGGCAAGAGGCGCTCTCCGGATTACTCACATACTATGAAATAATATCATTGACTTTCATATCATATACTGTTAAAGTAATAATAATACAAACCCAATTCATGAGGCATTCATAATGAAGAAACCGATTTCGGTTGGGATCCCCGAGAATCTTGCCGTTTCCCTCGACGAACTCGCCAAAAAGACGGGCAGAAAAAAGAACCTAATTATTGCTGCGTCATTGAATAACTTCTTAATGGCGAATGAGAATGAGCAAGAGAGGACCATAAGAAGGTATCTCGAAGTAGAAAGAACCCTCGGGGAAAATAAGTGAAGATTCTGTTAGACACAAACATCGTGATCCACAGGGAGGCCTCCACTGTCGTCAACGAAGATATTGGTGTCTTATTCAGGTGGTTGGATAAACTTCACCACACCAAATGCATCCATCCTGTAACTGTCGAGGAAATAGAGAAGCACCAAGATCAAAGAGTTCGAAACTCTTTCGAAGTAAAACTGGGGAACTACAACATTCTTAGAACTAAAGCTCCAATGTCCGATGCCTTCCGCAAAATCATGGAGCCACTTGATAAGACTGAAAACGATCTTAACGATACAATTATTGTTAATGAACTCTACTCCGGAAGAGTCGACGCGCTTATTACCGAAGACAAGCAACTACTTAGCAAAGCATCGCTGTTGGGTATTTCAGACCTGGTCTACACGATTGATGCGTTCCTCGAAAAAGTTACGGCTGAAAACCCCGACTTGGCAGACTATAAAGTACTTTCGGTACGAAAATCCCTTTTGGGTAGTCTGGACATTAGAGATGACTTCTTCGCGTCGTTCAAAGAAGACTACCCCGGCTACGAGCGATGGTTCAACAGGAAGGCTGATGAGACGGTCTATGTCTGTTTATCAGATGGCAAACCAATAGCTCTATTGTATTTGAAGGTTGAGGGCAAAACCGAGGATTACACAGATATGGATCCACCCCTCCCGCCCAAGAGACGGATAAAGATCGGGAGCTTTAAAGTAACGCTTAACGGATTTCGCCTGGGAGAAAGATTCCTCAAGATCGTTTTTGATAACGCTCTCCGGTTCAAGGTCGAGGAAATATACGTAACCATCTTCGACAAACGAATCGAACAGCAACGCCTAATTAATCTCTTAGAAGAATATGGTTTTTACCGTCATGGCATCAAGAAAGGTCAGAGAGGAAACGAGCTTGTGTACGTTCGATCCTGCGAGCGTTTAGCTAACCGCTCGATACCGAAGCTTACTTACCCGTTCTTATCCTTAGCCGGGCGTATATTTCTAGTTCCAATCTACCCAGATTACCATACAGAGTTGTTTCCCGACTCCATTCTGCAAACGGAATCTCCGATGGATTTCGTAGAAAACGAGCCACACCGCAATGCGATAAGCAAAGTCTACATTTCGCGATCGATAGAACGAAATATCCACTCAGGAGACGTGTTCATATTCTATCGCACCGGGGGATATCACAAGAGTGTTGTGACAACCATTGGCGTTGCTGAAGGCATTATTGATAATATTGCGACCGAAGCTGATTTTATGCGTCTTTGCAGGAAAAGGAGTGTGTTTACGGATGCGCAGCTTGCCAATCAGTGGCGATTTAACAAAGCACTGAGGCCTTTCGTAGTCAACTTTATGTATGTCTATTCTTTCCCTAAGCGTATTAACTTGCATAAGTTAATTGAAATGGGTGTCGTAGCAAGCGTAAATGACGCACCAAGAGGCTTCACGCCTATCAGTAACAAGAACTTCAAGGACATATTACGGGAGTGCCAAGCTGATGAGAGTATTATTGTCGATTAAACCGGAATTCGCATCGAAAATATTTGACGGGTCAAAGAAGTATGAATATCGCCGCACCATCTTTAGACGAATCGGAGTGACAACAATAGTAGTTTATGCGTCAAATCCAATCAAGGAAGTAATCGGAGAATTTGAAATCGAGGGAATAATTCAAGAAGAGCCACAGTCACTCTGGGACAAGACGGGACACCAAGGCGGGATATCAAAGGAGAGATTCCTTCACTATTTCAAGGACAAAACTAAAGGCTATGCTATAAAGGTCGGGAGTGCAACGATTTATGATACCCCGGTCCCATTGAACGAACTAATGGTGGTTTCGCCACCACAGTCATTTTCCTATTTGTAATGCGCCAAAAGATATGTTAAGTTCTTACTTGAACGTGGGTTTAATAACGTTATTCGGATGGGATGGCCGATGTCTTCTGTAGCTATCTGGTCTAGCCCAAAGGTGCCAGGTGCGAAACTAACCTGTCCTATAGAGGTCCATTTCAATCTATGGAGACTACGAAACAAGCGACTCCGTAGAATTGAGCAATTCTTGGATATCGGCCTGATGATAGAAAATTCAAGCAACATGGATTCGCTCAATCTCTATCTACCATTTGCGGTCAAGGAGAGAATCAGAGACTTGGGAAAGAGCCTTGAAACTACGAGCGCCATCCAAGCTGTGTTTAACGAACCTTGGTGCGCCGTGGTTGATCCCGGCAAGAGTACAATTCAAGTTATGGACTTCGATAAGAAGGATATATTTCAAATCTACAAACTCAATGATAAAGACATAGAAGTAACGTCAGTTTATGGTGGCTCCCTCTTAAGATTACTGGTGCCCGATACGTTACAGACGAAGACATATTTCCGTTTCAGAATCTGCGTGCCAGACCTCTGGCCTATAACTAAGGAGGACAAACCTTCCAATTCTTGGTTAGAAAGTGCCTTTTTCGTTTCAGAAATCGTTGATTTTCACCTCAATGAAAAAAGGAATCTATCGGAAGAGCTACTGAGAGCTATGCATGAAGGATGTGCAGTGAGCTTCACGAAAACACATCTTTTTCTCATGCGGTACAACAACTACGATCATATATTTTCGCATCCTTTTCCTGTTGATACCAGAACGTTGGAACAAACAGTATGGACAGAATACATCAGTGCGGATTATGCGGGTGAGCGAATTCTTGCATATCATTGGCGACAAAAAATCGAACGAAAGGCAAGCGTGAACAGTGTCGCGGTTTCCAAGGCTAGTGAGTCAAGTCCAGAGGGCTTTAGCAGTTTCAACGTATTCGCCAAGTTCAGGTTCCAAAAAGCAAACAAATCAACTATCTTAATATTTCTGGTTGGCATCCTAGCGATAAGCATTATTGGGGGCCTGATTGCAAACTGTATTTACAACACATTTTGGGGGTGAATTCATACCATAAGTTGATTCGTCGACTGCTGGTAGCTGACCACTCCCAGCGACATCTTCCCCTTGACAGTATAAGAACTAATGTTCTATTATGACCCCATAATATCGGGACTGCATGTACACAGCTCCCGACCAAATTCAAGAGCTGCAAACAGCATCTACTGAGCCGCACCATTGTGGGCTGATAGCTTGAAGCTGATTGCTGGTTGCTCAAAGCTCTTGGCATCCCTCGGAAAATTGAATAAGAGGGCATTCTGTAGGGGCACTCGCCAGTGGCGGTTGCTCAGATCCATGAATGCTAAGCGAACCGCTGAACAGCTATTCCGAGTCATTGACTTGGCGTTCACAGTTCCGTTGCAGGCGTCGTTACACCTGAGCGTAGGGGCGTTTTTTACCTGCGGGTTTTCTCTTACGTTCCAGCGAAGCTAACCGGAACCCGCTGTTCAGCCATCCCGGCGACCTCAAAAATTGAATAATTCGAAATCCCAAAACTCGGGCCGTGCTATACCCGCGAAACAGCGGGGCGTCCGCCAGACCCTACTTCTTCGTCTTTCCCCTCAGATAGTCAATCATGGGCTGGGTGACCAGCGGCACCACATCGCCTATCATGTGCGGCATCAGGTTGTCCATGATCTTGGGCATCATCCCAGGCATCTGCTCGGCCATATAGTCCGGCATAGGGATGCGCTCCCCTACTTTCTGCAGCATTAACGGCATCACCTTAGGCATCATCATGGGCAGCAGCCGGGGAAACAGGATGGGGAAGATGGGCTTCATCAGCTCCAGTGTCAAGGGAATCTTGCCCATTACCCGCATCATCTTGCCCATGCCGAAGGGCATAGCATCTATGAGCTCAGGCCACATGGTGCCCATGAGGTCGGCGAAGCCCTGCGGCGACATTAGTGCAATCATGCCCTCGAACACCGCCCATTGCCTCTGAACTTCCGGGTGAGGGTCGGGGAACTTGTAGCCCAGAGCCGAGGCTGCGAAGCGCGCCAGGTCTATTACCTCGACAGGCATCTTCTTCTTGTCAGCAGTGACGCGGAACTGGAACTCACAGCAAGGGCAGAGCGCCAGCACCTTGTTTGCACCGACTTCCAGCGCTTCATCGAGCCTCGTCTTGCCCACGTCAGCAGCTACAGGCGGGTCTTTGATCAGGGTCAGCACGCTGCCGCAGCAATGCGCATTCTCGCGATTGTAGGGCATCTCCACTAATTTTACATTAGGTATAGCCTTGATGAGCTCGCGCGGTGGCTCGTAAACTCCCGACACCCGTCCGATGTGGCATGAGTCATGCCAGGTAACTGTAACAGGCGGAACCTTGCCATCAGGGAACTTGAACTCGCCTGACTTTATCTTCTCCGCTATCACCTCGCTGTAGTGCTTACTCACGATATTGTACTCAATGCCCAACTTCTTCGCCCACTCAGGATAGGTGTGCCGCCACATCATATGGCAGGCAGGACACGATGTGATTACAGTATCAGCGCCGGCCGCCTTGGCCGCCGCGATGTTCTTCTTCATGGTCTCGGCGAAGACATCCCACTTGCCGCACACCAGCATAGGTATGCCGCAGCAGTTCTCCTTCTCGCCCAGGTAGGAGAAATCTACGCCGGCCGCATCCAACAAGCGCACGGTGGCCATGGCGATGTCATGCTCCACATAGCTGGCGGTGCATCCTGCGAAATAGACAGTCTTAGCTTTGTGAGCAGGACCGTGCTTCTCCTTGAGGTCCTGCGGGAACCAGGCGGTGCGGTCCTTGCGGTAGCCCGCCCAGATATCGCCTTCCTTCCTGGTCGCTGCCGCCATCATCTCAAAAGGCGGTATGGTCATCATCTTCTTTTCATCGATAAGCTGACCGCGCAGCTTCATCCATGCCGACTCGATGGGCAGCGAAGCCGAGCAACGCACGTTGCATAGCTCGCAGGTGGTGCAGGCCAGTATAGTGAGAGCCATGAACTGGTCCCACTTCTCGCGACCTTCCATATACTCACGCAGCCAGTACCACTTGCCCCGCGGTGACTGGCTCTCCCAGCCCCTGCCGTAGAACTGGTCGCACTCCTCGACACAGTAGCCGCACTGAGAGCAGCCATAGGCATACCAGGCCACATCGGCAGGGATACCTCGCACAGGCTTGTCAGGAAGCTCACCGATCTGAGGTATAACTCTGTTGCCAAAGGTACGGATGAGGGGCTCGAAGGTACTCGCCAGGCCCATGAATGCGCCCATCAAACCGTTACCGATAACCTTGCCGGGATTAAGAATGTTCCTAGGGTCTACCTGCGCCTTGTACGCCTTCAACCTGCCCACACGTTCCTTGCCCAACACCTCGGGCGCTTTCTTAGCGAAGTAAAGCCCCGTAGCGTAGGCACGTCCGCCGTTCTTCTCAGCGATCTTGATAATAGTCAGGGCCAGGCTGAACACGAAGTTGTAATTGAACTTGCGCTGGTCGCTGGGGATGAACCCCAGGATCACCACCTCAGGCTTGCCTCCGGAGCCTTCCCGGATAATGACGCCCTCCTTGACTACAGGCTGGTGCACCTTGCGCTCTATCTCCGTCATCACATCGCCCAATGCTGAAAGGGGTATCACCACCTCGGCAGGCACCAGGCTGGGACCCAGGCGTTTGACCACCATCAGCTTGAAGCGCTGCTTCCACTCGTGCTGGGCAATGCGGTCGCTGAGAATCTCAGCCTGGCAGAGCTTCAGCATCTGAGTCAGTTTGCCCATGATAGCTTCTTTATCCTTCTTGCGAAAAGCGAGGGTGAGTATGTAAGCCGCCGGCAGGAGCACCCGCTCCTCGACAGGGTGGCCGTAATGCTCCCGCGACGGAGCCCTGTTCTTCATCTCAGCCATACGCGGGTTAATAAATATCAGAGACCAAATGGGCAGCTTCTGGTCAATCAGAGCCTGCACGAACTTCTGCATGTCGTGAGGGTCGGGGCAGCCGATGGCGACAATTTCTAACTCATCCAGAGGCATGACGCGTACGGTGACCTCGCTTATAAGGCCAGTGATGCCTTCGGCTTCGGATATCAGGTCAAGCTCTTTACCGCTGAACTCCTTGACCTCGACATTGGGCAACACCACACGCGCGCTGACCACGTTGTCGCGGAACCAGCCTGCCTCGTAGGAGCCGATGCCAGCGCCACCCTGAGCCAGCCAGCCACCGACGGTAGACGAGGGATAGCTGGTAGGATATAGCCTCAAAGTCAGCCCCTGCTTCGCTAGCTCCCTGTCCAGCTTCTCCCAGATCACGCCAGCCTGCACGGTGACAATCTGAGCTTTGGGGTCAATTTTTATTATCCGATTCATGTGGTAGAAATCCACCACCACGCCGTTTTTCACAGGCAACACGCCACCGTAGCCGGACGAAGCCTTGCCGCGCGGGGTGAGCGGCACCCTGTGTTCAGCAGCCCAGCGCAGCAGTTCCACCAACTCCTGCTCAGTCTCCGGCTGCACCACAGCCTCAGGCGTAGTATTGCCGATAAGGGGTTTGAGTAAACCGGGCACGGCAGCTATATCGTGTCCGTAGAGCTTGCGCTCCGTCTTACGGAAACATACGCGGCTGCCGAATTTACCCTCTAGATACGCCTGCTGCTTGCTGTTTAGCTTGCCCATTGAACCCTCCTTCACTTCCTACAAGGAGAGCGTTTACAAACGCTCTCGTCAGCCCCCTGTATCCCCCAATCTTGGGGGAGTTTTAAGTTGGGGGACACCCCCAAGTCCCCCAACAGAGGGGCTGCGCCCCTCTGTACTCTCAATTTGCTAAACGACCCTTACTAAGCTCGTTTGACTCGACGTCCAAGAGACTTGGCCAGGGCCTGATTCTGAGACAACTGGTCTGCAAGAACCTCTCTTACCAGGTCGCAGGCTTCGCCGATCTTGGGATTAGCCAGGCTGTAGTAAATAGTAGTTCCTTTGCGGCGCGTGGTGACGATGCCACGCTCCCTTAGTATAGCCAAGTGCTGCGAGACATTGGCCTGGGGCAGGCCCAGGCTGGAGACCAGTTGGCCCACCGACGCCTCTCCATCCTGCAGCTCATGGAGAATCATCAAGCGCTTGGGGTCGGCAAGGGTCTTGCAAATGCTGGCCTGGTGTTTGAAGAGCTGTAACTGAGATTCTTCTATCATAGCACTACCTTTATATTATAATATTCAGATACATGAATATTGTAGAGGATATTGAGCGGGATGTCAAGAATTGAGTAGGGACGATGCAGTTCGGCCGAAACACAAATTTGGGCAGACACGCGTGTCTGCCCTTTTACGAAGGACTCGCCCTTCAGAGAGGTTCAGGACTAACAGGCACTAATCCCACCTATCACAACATGCTCTTCTCAAATCTGAGCCCGCATGAATTACTCTATTCCTCGATTAAATAATATATCTGTATGAACAGTGGAATTAAAGAACATGCGAAGCCAATCGCGCTAGCCTTTACTAGGCCGTAAACTATACCAGGCAACTTGATTAAAACCTGATCTGCTTTTTCACTAGAAAAAACGATGTCGCCTCCCCCAGTCAGTGCAGTAGTGTCACTTTCTCTCAAATCTTTCAATGGTTCAAGTTTACGAGCGGCTTGCCAAGAGGAAATGGCCAATACTAGAAACGAAAAAGCTACGGCACACGTTAAACTTAATGTGGCAACCTCTTGATTAGTCATTTAAACCCCTCCTTAATTGATTGCCTTTGGCCGCTATTTAATGAATTTAGACTTCCCAATCAGCCTAAATAGGGGCACAGCGCGCTGTGCCCCTAATACCCTATTTCGTGGTTGTCACAAACGGCTTTTTATCCTTATGGCAGAGAATCTGCACCACGTGGCGGCCTGAGTAGAGGGACGGGGGCACGCCGCCAGCACCTATCCATTGGCCTGCCATGTAGAAGTTGCCCAGGCCGGGCAAAGTCCTTACCGAGGTACCCATGATAACCTCTTGTGTCGGTATCCAGCCCATGTAGGCACCTTTATAATTCATGGTATAACGCCAGGTGGTATAGGGCGTGGCTACATCTGTAACCTCCACCTGCGACGAGACACCGGGGTAATATGCCTCCAACCGCTTCAGCACTTCCTCTGCCACCCGTTTCTTCTCCGCCTCGTAGCTCGGCCTGGCCTTCTGTAAATCGTTCCAGTAGTCCCACTCCGTCTCAAACATGGCTTGTATAACCGTCTTGCCCGGCGGGGCAAACTTCGTGCCATAGTTGAAAATCCGCAAAGAGAAGCCGGGGATCATCCGGCTTCCTATGGCTATGGGGTCCTTCAACACAATAAGGCTCAAGTGCGGTTCTTCCCTGAACTCGCGCGCCACACCATAACTGATCATAACCATGGGTCGCACCGGCTTCCAATTCTTGTAGCGATTCTCGATATTATCGTCCATATATCGCCCGCCCAGCATCTTAAAGATAGTGCTATAGCCATCAGCAGCCGAGACTACTATATCAGCGCGGTGCATGCTGCCGTCAGCCAGGCGCACCCCCACAGCACTGTTGTTTTCCACCATAATCTCTTCCACTGTTGCCTTGTAGGTTACCTGCCCGCCCAGTTCTTTGAAGCGCTTCTCGATAGGGAGGACGAAATTGATGCAGCCATCTTTGAGCAAAGCCATCTGCCCGTCTGCCACAAACGCAAGGACCGAAAGCACAAACCAGACCGGCACCTCAGGCGAAAACAGGTTCTCGATTAACAATCGCAGCCAGGGGTCATGAATAGATTGCACATAATCGGAGATAGGGCGAGTGTATTTGCCAGTGTAGTATCTGAACATACGGCGCATCTTCCATACCATCATGAGCTTGTCCCAAGCACCCATAAGCTCCTGGGGCTTATTCATGCCCATCTCGCCCATATCATAGCCCTGCATGGCCCGGGAGCCTGCGACCAGCTCACTAACAATGCGTGCATCATCAGGCGAGAAGGCTTTTAGCTCGCGTGCCAGCCGTGCCAAATCCTTGGTTACATCCAATCGGCGTCCGCTATTTTCGTCAATAAAGCGCCCGTAGGTAGTCATTTCCACCAGGGTATCAGGCTCCGCTGTTCCCAGTTCGCGGTACATATCGTAGGTTGACTGACCCGGCTTGGCCCCCATGAAGAAATGAATGCCGCCGTCGATTAGATAGCCTCGGCGCTCCCACCAGGCCGCTACCCCACCAGGTTTACTGTGGTGTTCGAATATGCGGGCGCGATAGCCGTTCATTTGAGCGTAGCAACCAGCGGACAATCCAGCCAGCCCGGCTCCAATGATGATTATAGATTTCTCAGACATACTCTCATCCTTTTTCAACCCCCTATATCCCCCATTCTTGGGGGACACCCCCAATGCCCCGGCAAAGGGGCTTTGTCCCTCTGCACTCCCCAATTTACTAGATACCAACTAGAGCGCTACTTAATAGCCAAGACAATCTCAACGGGAAGACCCCACATAGACATTTCCGTTACATCGGAGATACCAAAGCCGGCTCCCTCCAGCGCCTTGCGGGTGTAGATAGGCCTGCAGTCGACGTAATTCGGCAGCCTATCGTGGAACCATTCGTAGAGCTTCACTATCATTCCATCCTTAGCCTTTTTAGACATCGCTACAATACAGATACGACCATCGTCTTTAAGAACTCTATGACATTCATTCAAAACAGCCGGAATCTCCGGCGTGTCGAAGAGCTCCAGGGCAAAGCTCATGAAAACCGCATCGAAGCAATTAGATTTGAAGGGAAGCTGAGTAGCATCTCCACAGTGCAACTCCACCCTTTCTGATAGCCCTGACTTCTCCATCCTCGACAGGGATATATTGCACATCCCCTCAGAGATGTCGATTCCGTATACCTTGCCCTTGTCGCCTACCGCTTGAGCCAGAGCAAGAATACAGTGTCCGGTGCCGAATCCGACCTCCAGAACCACCTCCCTTTCCCCAGCACCAAGCTTGCGCAAACCTGCTTCCCTGTATTTACTCTCGTAGCGACCGGACAATATATCATACCATCTACTCATCCTATCATAACTGGCTCTGGCTTCTTGCTTCGATCTGGTGACTCTGCTTATCTTATTTGTCATATTTTCATCCCATGTCGCACCAAGTTCACAGACATTCTAGCACAGGCTTTCCTGCAAGACACCCCTGCCCATGAAAGCAAGACACTCGTGTAAATTCTTAAATTGAGTCTAAAAACGCTTGACAATCGTGACTCACTCTTGTAGAATTCCGTGCTAGTAATTAAAAAGGAAAGGAGCATAGAAAATGGCGGAAACAGCCAAGCCAGATACCACGAAGAAGCTCTCCAGCTACATCGGCCTGCTGGCCTTCTTTGTTGGGATAATTCTGGCGATAGTCGCTGGCATCGGGTACCACGAGAACAGCGGCATCACACTAACGCTGGTCATCGTGGGCATCCTCGTCGGGCTGCTCAACATCACTGGGAAGGAAGTGCTCCCACTGCTTATCGCTGCCATCGCCCTGATCGTGGTCGGCCTCACGCAAGGATTTCTCCCTCTGAATGATTTAGGAGGAGAAGCAGGCACCAAGATCAATGCCATTGTTGCCTACCTGGCAACATTCATGGCCCCGGCGGCAGTGATTAGCGCATTTCGTGCCATCTGGGCAGTGGCCCGTCCCAACTGAACTAGAGCTAGAGATAGATTAAGAGAGATGGCCCAGTTTGACCCATAAAGGGCAGGCTGGGTCATCTTATTTAAGTGCAGGTCGTTGACAACCTGCCCCACAGGAGAATAGAATGCTGAGGGCAAAATCAGCCCGTAATAACTCACTGGAAAGGCCTAAATGGGACTATTTCATAAGTTAAGCATGACGATCGCATTAATCAGCCTGATGGCGCTGTTACTGCCCTTTCCCGTGGCACGAGCCGAGGAGGCAGTCGCTTTCCCCGATCCTCATCTCCTAGCAAGGATTCGTGAAGCTATAGGGAAGCCTACTGGTGATATTTACCTAACCGATCTCAAAGGCCTCACCAATCTCAGCGCCGATTCTGCGAGAATCACCGACCTCAGCGGACTAGAATATTGCACCGGCCTGACATACCTCTCGCTTGCTTATAACGAGATAAGCGACATATCTCAACTCGCCAACCTCATCAGCCTGAACCACCTAAACCTTCATGTAAATCGGATAAGCGACATCTCGCCGCTTTCCAAACTGACCAGCCTGACCTATCTCTCCCTTGCAGGGAACCAGGTAAACGATATATCCGTTCTATCCAGTCTAACCAAGCTGGCCCAGCTCTCTCTTTCCGAGAACCAGATAAGCGACCTGTTACCGCTATCCAAGCTCACCGGACTGACCGAACTCGACATTCAGAATAACTTGGTAAGCGACTTATCCCCACTATCCAACCTTACCGGTTTAACCAGGATATACTTCTGGAGAAACCAGGTAAGCGACTTATCTCCTCTATCAAACCTTACCAATTTGACCGACCTGCGCCTGGGGTATAATCAGGTGAGCGACATTTCGCCTTTATCTCACCTCACCAGCTTGACCGAAATCCAAATGGGGGGGAATAAGGTAAGCGATATATCTCCTCTAGCCAATCTCACCAGCCTGGCCCACCTTTACCTCTGGAGCAACCAGATAAGCAACCTCTCTCCACTCTCCAAACTCTCGAATCTGACTTACCTCTCCCTCTGGAGAAACCATATAAGCGATATCGCTCCCCTGGTAGAAAACAGCGGACTTGGACAGGACGATACTGTGGATTTGGTAGAGAACCCCCTGGACACAGAGTCGGTGGATGTCAACATTCCTAAGCTTCAGCAGAGAGGAGTCAATCTGGGATGGGGGACTAAGCACCCCACAGCCCCAACACCTACGCCCAAACCTACACCCCGGACGACACCACCCGAGTTCACCCCATCGCCCACTCCATTACCCACTCCATCGCCCACTCCAACTCCTACACCCGTGGAGAAAGCACCTTTCAATACATGGGTAATTATCGGTCCAATCCTGGGAGTCCTGGCAGCATGTGGCGCGGTGTTCTATTTCCTGAGAAGGCGAAAATAAAAGCCTGCGGCATTACCGTAATGTGCTTCGGTCTATTTTGTACTAACACCCGGTGACCTCACCAGTAAGAGCGGTGTGTTTCCTCCATTAAGGACTTTGTCTGCCGTGCTACCTAAGGCCCAACGGGTGATGCCGGACCATCCATGCGTGGACATAGCCACTAAATCAGCGTGCACTTCATCGGCGAGCTTGATAATCTCATGAGCTGTATTACCAACCCTCACCTCAGACCTCACTTTGATATGCTTGCCTTTAAGCGCATTAGCTACCTTCTCCAGGTAACTCTCAGCATCCACTTTTAATAGCTCTACGTCAGCCTGGGTATAAGGGAGTTGGGCAGTCTCCCCCGGGATAGCGTAAACAGGAGAAGCTGGCGGCACCACGTGTAGAAGGATGACCTCTCCTTTGAGCCTGGAGGCAAGCTCCTCAACATAGGGAATCACCGCTTCGCTCTCTTTGGAGCCATCGAGGGAGAGAAGCGTCTTGTTCATTGTGCCTTCCTCAAACACATGGTGATGGACGCCCTTGGCCCTGATGAGCGCCACCGGCCGTTTCGTGGCCCTCACCACCTTATCTGCCACGCTTCCCATAACCCAGCGCCTGATGCCGGACCAGCCGTGAGTGGCAATAACAATCAGGTCAATACCCTGCTCATCTGCAAAATCAACGATCTGCTCGGCAGGGTGGCCGTCCAGGATCGCTGACCTTACTTTAATCGCTTCAGCATCCGGTTTCTCGAGATACTTCTTGACTCCACGCTTTGTGGCTGCAACCATCTTCTGTATGTATAACTGGTGCATGTGGTGGTACTGCGCCCCCGCTGACTCACAGACATGCAGCAGGATGACCTCAGAGCCCAGTCTCCCCGCCAGTTCCTCGGCATAGGGCAGAGCGACCTCAGCCAGCTCCGAGCCATCCAGGGGAACAAGTATTCTATCGTACATGGCAGACCTCCCATCCTTGACGATAATGAGCTTAATCTAAACCAAAATCAATACTCTCTCACTCTTTAGCCTTATGCTGGAGCTCGTAGAGCTTGGTGATGGCCTCCAGAGGGGTCATCGAGGATATGTCCAGCTTGAGGATTTCGTCTGCAACGGGGGATTTTTGGCCAAATAAAGGAATCTGCTCCTGGGGGGGCTTCTGCCTGGAACGAGGTTTGACTCCAGGAACAACTTTCACATCGCCATTTTTTTCAAGCTCAGTCAAGACCTCCTGGGCGCGGTGCACCACGGCTTTGGGCAATCCCGCCAACTGCGCTACATGTATGCCGTAGCTCTTGTCAGCGCCTCCGGGCACTATCTTGCGCAGGAAAACTACCTTGCCGCCTTCCTCTGACACGGCGATGCTGTAATTTTTAACACGGGGCAGGAAGTTGGCCAGCTCCACCAGCTCGTGATAGTGGGTGGCGAACAGTGTTTTGGCACCGAGCCTGGGGTGGTTGTGGATGTATTCAGCCACAGCCTGCGCGATGGAAAGTCCATCGTAGGTCGAGGTGCCACGCCCGATCTCGTCGAGAATAATCAGCGATTTCGAGGTAGCGTTATTGAGAATATTGGCGGTCTCCACCATCTCAATCATGAAGGTAGACTGCCCGGTGACCAGGTCATCCTGCAGCCCCACACGGGTGAAGATGCGGTCTACCAGCCCAATGGTGGCAGAGTCCGCCGGGACGAAGCTGCCGATCTGGGCTAAAAGCACAATCAGGGCTACCTGCCGCAGGTAAGTGGACTTCCCCGACATGTTAGGACCGGTGAGGATGATGAGCTGAGCGTCCTGATTAGAGAGATAGGTGTCGTTGGGGACGAAGCGTTCATCTACCAGAGCGCGCTCCACCACAGGATGGCGTCCGTTGACAATCGTTATCGCGTCGTCATCGGTCAGCCTGGGACAGACATAGCCATACCTCGCCGCCACCTCGGCGAAGTCGGATAGGACGTCTATCTGCGCTAGAGCAGCAGCGATGCCCAGTATACGGTCCCCGCAATCCCCTACCTGGCGACAGACCTGACGAAAGAGAGAGCTTTCCAGCTCAGCGATCCTGGTCTCGGCATTGAGGATGAGCGCCTCGTACTCCTTGAGTTGAGGGGTAAAATAGCGCTCCGCTCCTGCCAGCGTCTGCTTGCGGATATAGTCCTGAGGAACCCGACTCAGGTGAGGCGAGGTGACCTCGATATAATAGCCGAATACCTTGTTATAGCCCACCTTGAGCGACTTTATGCCCGTCCTGTCCCGTTCGGTCCGCTCCAGGTCAGCCAGATATTTGCGGGCATTCGATGAAGCTGAGCGAAGCTCATCCAGCTCGCTGGAGAAGCCGCTCTTTATCACATTCCCCTCACTCACCACTGGGGGAGGGTCATCCACGATGGCACTGGAGATCAACGACACTACATCTCCGCAGGGCTTGAGATCAGAGGAAAGCCACTCCAACGCACCATCTGCATCCAGTATCGCCTTCAAGGGGGGCAACTGCTCCAGGCTGCGGCGCAAGGAGACCATCTCCCTGGGGGTGGCGATGCCTGCCCTCACCCGATTTATCAGCCGTTCTATATCGCTGAGCCTGCTGAGGAGGCTGATGACCTCGGCCCGCTGCGGCGACAGAAACCAGGCAACAGCCTGCTGCCTGCGCTCCAATTGCTTTATATCGAGGAGGGGCTGTCCTAACCATTTTTTAAGCAGCCTCCCGCCCATAGGCGTTTTGGTCAAATCAATGACAGAGAGCAGGGAACCAGCGGTCAACCCCAACCGGCTGCTCTGAAATAGCTCCAGATTGCGGCGTGTCTGGGCATCCAGAACCATAAAGGACTCGGTAGAATAGGTACTCAGGTTGTTTATCTGCCCCAGCACACCCTTCTGGGTCTGCTCCAGATAGTGGAGTATGGAGCCCGCAGCCCTTATCGCCAGCGGCAGTTGGGCACAGCCGTAGCCTTCAAGAGTAGATGCCTTGAAGTTGTCGAGCAGGGTCTGCTGCGCCACATCGAGCTCGAACCACCGGTCATCGAGCGGGGTTACGGGCGCTGAAAGCGATGTGATAGAGAAACTGGAGTTTCGCGGGGCAAGCAACTCAGAGGGACAAAGCCGTTCCAGTTCGAGAAGGGCTCTTTCAGCGGGAATCTGGGTGGTAGCGAACTCGCTTGTCGTTATGTCAATGTACGCTATGCCCACCTGCTCGCCCTCAGCAACAATAGAAGCGAGGTAGTTGTTCGTCCTGGTCTCGAGCAGATTGGGCTCGAGCACAGTCCCAGGCGTCACCACCCGCACCACCTCCCGCTCCACTATGCCTCGTCCCGGCTTGGGCTCGCTCATCTGTTCGCAGATAGCCACTTTGTAGCCCTTGTTAATGAGCTTGGCCAGATAGTTGTCCAGGGCGTGGTGCGGTATCCCCGCCATGGGGTATCGCTGCCCCTTGCCCATCTCCCTGGAGGTGAGCATTATCTCAAGCTCTTTGGAGACCAGCCTTGCATCCTCATCGAAGGTCTCGTAGAAATCGCCCAAACGGAAGAAGACTATGGCTTGAGGATAGCTGCGCTTGATCTTGAGATACTGGCTTCTTACAGGTGTCATAGGAATACCTTAATCAACCCCCTTATCCCCCAATCTTGGGACGAGGGCGCATAGCCATGCGCCCCTACATTCTAGGACCATGCCTGGAGCAGGTGCTCCAGGCTACCCACTAAAAGGTAGCCCCATTTTACA
>Ga0315274_10004601_pt1 | contig 20256 bp, 22 predicted proteins | sample YL17G02_20_MG_FD_203700 | JGI IMG/M metagenome (GOLD analysis project Ga0315274, IMG submission 203700) | Sediment microbial communities from Yellowstone Lake, YNP, Wyoming, USA - YL17G02_20 | ecosystem: Environmental > Aquatic > Freshwater > Lake > Sediment | place: USA: Wyoming | collected...
TATGGACGTAACTATGGCTCTATCTTCCTTAAGAATTGCATTAAAAAGGCTCGATTTCCCAACGTTGGGTTTACCTACGATTACACCCTTAATCCCCTCTGTAATGATCCTGCCATCTTCAGCGGTCGCTAGTATAGAGTCTAGTTTGCTATATAAGTCTTCGATCTGGGCAGTTATTTCCTCTGGTGTCATAAAATCCAAATCATCATCCGGAAAATCTATAGAGGCTTCCACAGAGACCAACAAGCCGACCAGATCAGATCGGACCTGATTGACTTTTTTTGATAGGCGACCATCCAACTGTCTGACTGCGACTTTCAAAGACAGGTCAGTCCTTGCTCGAATAATGTCAGCGACAGCTTCTGCCTGTGTCAGATCGATCCTTCCGCTCAGGAATGCCCGTTTTGTAAACTCCCCGGGTTCTGCGAGCCTGGCTCCCATCTTTAGTGTAAGCTCAAGGACATTGCTGAGAGGTACGCTTCCTCCATGACAGTTAATCTCCACAATGTCCTCTCTGGTATAAGTCTTTGGTGCAAGCATTACGCTGACCAGCACTTCGTCTACGCGTTCGCCTGTTTCTGGATTGACTATGTAACCGTATGTTATCTTGTGTGATTTAACCTTTTTTCCATGATGCGGGAAGAATATCTTCTCCATAATGGTAAGAGAGGAAGGTCCGCTCAATCTCACAATGCCGATGCCTCCCTCTCCTCTGGGTGTGGATATTGCCGAAATAGTATCGTTCATGTTAATAATTGATGATAACAAATGCTCCACCGGTGTCGAAGGCTGAAAGTTCTATTAATCCCTATCTTCAGCATTAAAATCTCTAACTGCACGGTCTTTTGTCGTGATCACGACACTGCGCATTGAGCCTTCACCACGGCTGTACGTTGTTACGTCTGAATCGTTTTGAAGAGCCATGTGTATAACTCGCCTATCCTGTGGACTCATAGGTTCAACAACGATTTCCTGTCCAGTGAGTTTCACTTTTGACGCAAGTCTTCTAGCAAGGTTTACAAGGTTTTCTTCTCGACGTTCACGATACTGTTCAGCATCTATTATAATTCTTCGTTTAACGAGCGATGACTTGTTTGCAAGGCAGTTGACAAGGTACTGTACGGCATTTAACGTCATACCACGCCTGCCGATCAGCAATCCTGGATTGGGTGTCTTAACTGTAAGATGTATGTTGCCATCGGAAGTCAAGCTTCTAATATCACATTCAATTCCCATTTCTGTTAATATAGTTTTCAATATACTTTCAGGAGGACTGGTGACAATTTCTTTCATAGTGACTCGTACTTTACACGGTTTGGACCCAAGCCCAAATAATCCTTTGGCTCCTTCGCTGAGTACTGTAATTTTGACCTGTTCTCTATCTACGCCAAGTTTTTGCAGTGCAAGATCAACAGCCTCTTCAATTGTTTTTCCTTCTTGTTCAAAAAGTTGTTCTGTCATTATGTTACCTCCAGATTAATACAAAAATTCAGACAGCGAGTTTGATTATTTTTTCCCTTTACTAGAATTGCGTTTTCCTGTCGGTTTGTCCTTAACCTCATTTTTTAGTTTTCTTTCGTTTTCATCTTTTTCTTTCTTGTCTTTTGAGCGTTTAATTATGTATCTATGTCCAAAAGTGAAAGCATCATTACAGAGCCAGTATAAAACGAGCCCTGAAGGCATGCCATAGAAAATAAACAGCATAAAGACTGGCATTAACGCCATCATCTTGTTACTCTGCCCTGGAGCACTCCCTGTGCCAAACAGTAGTTGCTGGGCAAGAGTACTTCCAGTCAATATAAGCGGAAGGATTCGTATGGGAAAGCCAGAGAATGCGGCGACTGTGTCTGGCAGTGATAGATCGTTGATCCAACCGGCAATGAATACAGCACCTCTCAATTCCACAGCACCACGCAGCGTGGAGAACAATGCCCAAAAAACAGGTATTTGAAGCAAGAGTGGAAGACAGCCACTAAGAGGGTTGGCGCCTTGCTGTTTATAAATCTTCATAGTTTCTTTGTTTAACCTCTGTGGGTCATCCCTGTACTTCTCCCGCAACTCATTGAATCTAGGTTGGAGTTCCTGCATTTTATTCATAGAGTTAAAGCTTTTTTGTGTTAATGGCAGGTACAGAATCTTAATCAGAACCGAGATTAGAATGACGGATATACCATAATTCTTGCCCAGATTATAGAACAGTTGTAAAAGCCACAAAGTAGCTTTTCCCAGCGGGGTAAAAATACCAAAATCAATCATTTTCCCCAGCTTTAGGCTTTCTGATGAATCTTTTATCTTGATATTGCGCAGGATGTTCCATTTTTTGGGACCTACGTAAGCCTGAAATCCATCTGATTCAGTTTTTCCGGCGAGTAAAGCAAATTCCCGCTTTGTCAAAGCAATGGTTGTAGAGTCTCCCCACGTATGCCAGACATCATTGGGTGAAACAGAATCATCATTCGTGCCAGTCGTAACCGTATATCGCTTTCCTGATTGTTTAGGTTCTGACCACCATGAATCATTGCCCGGTATAAGAACGGCTGCGAAGTATTTACCTGAAAAATCCACCCAGTATATGGGGCCTTCGTATTCCTGTCCGTTTGGCAGTAGCGTCTGTTTCCCGCCGAAACACCCAAATCCAGAACGCTGCCAGTGTTTCATCAGTTTTGCACCCTTTTCTGTTTTAAGAAGGACGGCAGGACCGTCTTTTGCGAGTTCCATAGTCGGAACCAATGTATCCTCATTGATACCATTACCCCAGCACAGATCGTATCCACTCAGTTTTACCGTTTGGGATGTTGGGTTATAAAAACTAACGTTCAGATCCACCAGATAACTATCTTTTGAAAACGTCATTTTTTTAAAGACTTCTATCCCATCAGACGTAGTGTATTTGAACTCTACAGTTCCACTATCGTATCCATTATTTTCTATATTCAACATTTGTTTATCGGGTTTCCATAAGGCTTTGCTCATTTCTTCCTGAAGCTTCGGGTCGTGAAATTGTATCGTCAGGCATTTCTGGGCTGTATTCGAGATAAGATTAAATTCACCAAGATCACCTGTTCGGTTGAAGTATTTCTTCAGTTTCCAACTAACGATCCTGGCTCCATCCGAGGTGAGTTTTGCCTCGTAAAGAGGTGTTTGTACGGTTGTGATTGTACCCTGCTGCCAGTTCGATACGATTTTGGAAGCAGATTTAGGTTCTGTTACATCGGTTTTGGACTTTTCCTCTTGTTTTTGGACGATTTGTTGCTCCTTCGGGGGTGGAATCGCTGTATTTTTTTTACGATTACTAAACAGCAATGGCCACAGAAACAGAATTACAAAGACCATCGCAATAGCAATAATAGATCTTTTATCCATTACTTTCTCCAGATTAAAAATCAATAGTCGTTAGGCTCGATATCCAACGTTTAACAAGTGTTGATATACAATTAAAACCGCCAATTAATTTTAGATTAATATCTTTTTTCAAACTCCTTGTAAACCGGATCATAGCCCCCAGGATGGTAGGGATGACATTTTAAGAGGCGTTTCATGGATAGCCATCCGCCTTTTACGACTCCGTAGATGGCTATTGCCTCCTGCGCATACTCAGAGCACGTGGGATAGAAACGACAGGATGGAGGTAAGAAGGGAGAAATATATGCGCGATAAATATGTATTAGGTATAAGGTCAATCTCTTCATAATGGTCAACAATCCGGTTTTTTTTCTAGTATACGTGCACGACGAAGCAATTGGTTCAGCGAATTTTTTGCCTGTGAATACTTCAAATCTACTGAGGGCTTTCTTGCAATAACAACTACGTCATTTCCTGGCAATATTCTGTTTGATAATCTAAATGCCTCTCTAATTAACCTTTTCACTCTGTTTCGCTGAACGCTCTTGCCGATCTTCTTTGTAACAGTTAATCCTATTCTTACTTCTGATGTGTTATTTGACAATACGTAAAGAACGAACAGATCATCAAAATACTTATATCCTTCTTTGTAAACTTTTTCAAATTGCCAACCCCTTTTCAGTCTTTCATATTTCATAACTAAGCATAATCTAAGGTCATTTTAATGTTCCGTTATAACATTAAGAGACTTAAAGCATTTTCCTCGTAATCTTAGAGAACCATTCCGCTCTAGTGATCTTGTTATCCATCCACGCTGTAATGTCTTCTGTATTGCTCTGCAATACGCCCAGTAAATTAGCCTGTGAATCCTCAGCTATTCCTACAACCACGTCAATTGTTTTCGATGCTTTATTGAGATGATAGGTAACAGCGCAGATCGTGAAAAACTTTTCGTTGACAGATGCAGATGACTCACAAATAAAATTGATCCGAACTGAATTCTTACCACTTTCAACCCGTCCGTTGACAAGTTCCACACTTCTCACATTGATGCCAGCAATCTCAAGAGCGCTTCTTATTACATCAGAAGAGACTGCAATAGGTTCTGAACGCCTTTCAGTTCCGAAATTTGGCACAGGTGAAACTGAAGATTCGTGATTCAATGTCTTTTGCCCGGGTTGCTCTAAAACGTTATTACTTTTTGCAATTGCAACAGTTTCATCTTTTTCCTGTGCCGTTTTTGGCACGACTTCAATTATCGGGGGCTCATCTGACGGTTTTTTTATCACCTTTGTAGAACCCTGATTCTCAGGAGAGGATACCACATCTCCAGGGTGCCGTCCGGTTTCGCTCCGAGTTTGCTCTCCGTATCCCTCCATTTCTAGCGTTTTCTGATAGTAATCAGGAGGCGGACCGAACGCGCCACATCCATACAAAAAAAGCAACAGGATAGCAAAACAGCCATTAATCAACGCACAAATACATGTAAAAGGACTAAGACGTAAGTTAGCCTTAGCAGAATGTTTTACCTTTAGCGGCAAATTCTGTATTTTTTTTGTGCCTTGCATTCTGCATCTCTCTTTTACATAATAACTCGGTAACTTTTACACTAATTACTGGGAAACAGATACTTCTGCCATGTGCGGTGATGTCCCTGTGTATTTTTTACCAAATGTAGATAATACACTACTGGAGGAGCTTTTGGCTTTTTTAATAAATTCATCCCCGCTTCAGAAGGGTGCCTATTTGCCTTTTTAATATTGCAGGCTTTACAGGCGGCAACTACGTTATCCCACTGAGTTTTTCCTCTCTGTGATAATGGTATGACATGATCCAGCGTAAGTAGAGTGGGAGTAAACTGCTCTCCACAGTATTGACATCTATAACCATCACGTATAAGAACGTTTTTGCGAGAGAATCGAACTGCCCTGTATGGGATTCGTATAAATTTCAGCAGTCTGATAACTGCTGGGACTTTAATAACCATGCTTGCAGATTTGATCTCATGTTCTGTCTCTTCTTCTGCGCAGGCAACCCCTTTGAAGATCAATGTAATAGCACGTTTCAGGTTGCATACATTGATCGCTTCGTAGCTTGCATTTAAAACTAAAACATTGAAATCCAGCATACGAATCACCCTATAATCAATTTCTGTTGGGCATTTACGTAGTTTCTGTTAAGTTCATTTGTTACTATTTCTGTTTGAGCATATAATATTATGCCACAATACAAAACTTTTGTCAATAAGGTAGAGTTATAAATCTATATTGACCAACCACGAAAATTCTGATAAAATCCCTGATCAATGGAGAAAATTTACTTATCATCAAATATTGTGTGTGAGGTATTTTGTCCTATAAACTGACAGTATCAGATTTTAGAAGGGAGTAATGTTTTATGAGAGTGTTAGTAACTGGCGCTACGGGTCAGGTTGGCTGTAGACTTATCCGACAGTTGCTGGCAAGCAATTATGAAGTAAGGGCAATAGTTCTGGCGGATGACCCAAATAAAGTACGCCTTGATGGACTGGACGTTGAAATCATAGAAGGCAATCTGCTTGATATGTCCCTGTGCGAAAGAGCGATGGACAAAGTGCCTTACGTCATACATACCGCAAATCTTGTCGGACCCTTGCCGGGCATGTCGGAAATGGAATTTTTTAATAATAACGTTATGAGTACTTTCAATCTCGTCAGAACAGCTTCAAAGCTGACTGACAGGATACAAAGGTTCGTTTATATAAGCTCATCCAGTGTTTATCCAAACGATTCACACGAAATAGCCACAGTCTATAATCCTGTTGACGAGATGCACCCGCTTCGTCCAGAGGGGGCTTATGCGATTAGTAAGCTTACAGGCGAGGAAATCATCAGAGGATACACACGACAGACGGGTTTGCGTACAACTATGCTTCGTCCGTCAGGTATATGCTCTGGAACAGCCATACTTGGCAGGTGGTCTGTGGGTTTCGTAAGCGCAATATTAAAAGCAGGGCAAAATAGCCCAAGAAGCAGTATTTATATGAAAGATGGACAGGAGCTATGGCACGACCTCGAAATGAAAGCTCTATCAAGGGAACAGCCCTGTGCCGTTGTTGACAGATACAAAGCCCCATGGGTCTATCAGCCAGTAGATGCACGGGACGTTGCTCATGCCTGCGTCTGTGCGATAGAAAGTAATTCCGCACCGGGCGAAGCCTTCAACGTCAGCGCACCTGATCCCATACCGTTCACACAAGCGGCGCAGATAATGTCTGAAGTGACCGGGATCCCCGTTTTGAACTGGGAAGTACCTGTCAGGTGGATATACGGCCTGAACAACGTAAAAGCTAAGTATGGCATCAACTATCAGCCTAAATGGGGAATCAAAGAAATGATTGATTCCGCTCTGGCTGTTCAGCGCGGTGAATCTGATGGATTGACTTAGAATCACTGTTTCTTGTCATTTAAGTAAAGATTAGAAAACAATGGACTAACTTTTCGCTGAGATAAAAAATGGAAAGGTGGTGTTTGAGGTGTTTGAGTAGATAAGATAATGATGTTTTTTCAAGGATAATGACATTACCCAATCTAGTTACCGATGATTATAGGAGGTAGGCAACATGTTTGCTAAGGGATTAATATCAATCGTTGTCTTTATTCTTTCTGTTTCAGGTTTGGCATTTGCCATGGACCCCCCGGCAAAACACCCAAAAACAGGTGAGGATCTGATCGTAACTGCCCTTAAAGGAACTCCTAGAGCAATTGACGGTAGTTTGAATGACTGGCAGCTTAGCTTTATGAAACCAGCAGTATTAGACACTGAAGAACAGATATACTCAGGGGTTACACCTGGTGCGGCAAGCTGGGATGGTGTTAAGGATTGTAGCGGGAATTTCTATCTCATGTGGGATAACAAAAACGTCTATGTAGCGGTGGTAGTAAAAGATGATAAATTGGTAATGAATAAAGCCGCTGATACCATCTGGAATGCGGATTGCATTGAAATATTCTTCTCCCTGCCTGAAATAGCGGCACAAACTGGGACTGAGCATTACCAGTATGGTTTTAATGCGAATAATGATAGATGGAATTGGTGTAACATGGAAGGAGCAGGACAAAAAGAACCCGATTATTTGCAGATAGCATCCACTAAAACTGCTGATGGGTATATATGCGAAGCCTCTATTGAATATCAAAATATGAAATCGTTGGAATTCAAAGCTGGCGATACACTCGGGTTCCATGCTGTGATTGATGACACTGACGCCACTGATAGAGAAATACAGATGACGTGGACAAGTAATGAGGCTCACAATCAGTCGCTGGGGTTTGGATATCTAATTCTCTCCGCTGAAAATGTCGCTGTGGATTCTAAAGATAAGGCTGTCCTGACCTGGGGAGCAATAAAGAATCAATGAGAGAATTGGCAATAGTACTGGTCAGCGGTGGCATGGATAGCTGTGTCTCCGTTGCCATAGCAAAACAAAAGTATGATCTGGCATTATTGCACGTCAACTACGGACAAAGAACCGAAGATCGTGAATTACGGGCTTTTCATGCCATAGCTGATCACTACAATGTCAATAGAAGGCTTGTAGCAAATATAGAATACTTAAAACTGATCGGCGGGTCAAGCCTTACAGATGAAAATATACCTGTCAGCATGGCTGATCTGAACAATAAGGACATACCTACGTCTTACGTGCCTTTCAGGAACACCCATCTGCTGGCAATAGCTGTCTCTTGGGCAGAGGTAATAGGTGCAAGTAAGATTTTCATAGGTGCCGTTGAAGAGGACAGTTCAGGCTATCCAGATTGCAGGAAAGAGTATTATCAGGCATTTAACAATTTGATCAAGGTTGGAACTAAACCCGAAACTCATATTGAGGTAGTGACTCCACTAATAGATATGAAAAAGGACGAAATAGTCCTGAAAGGTGTAGAGCTTTCTGCACCACTACATCTAACGTGGTCTTGTTACAAAAATAATGACAGGGCATGTGGAGAATGTGATAGCTGCGCTCTCAGGATCAAAGGATTCAAAAAAGCTGGCATAAAAGACCCAATAGAGTATGCTGTTCCTATTGAATGGAAAAATTAAAACGAGCGAGGTGAGTATAGTGAATAGGTTTATTCTACCTGTTGTCATTGAGAAGGACAAAGATGGCTATTTTGCGTTTTGTCCTGATTTACAGGGATGTTATACACAAGGTGATTCTTATGAGGAAGTATTGAATAATATTGGAGATGCTATTCGCCTTCATATTGAAGATCGTCTGGAAAATGGAGAACCAATTCCAATAAGCGAGATGGTGAGTTTGACAACTTTGGAGGTACAAGTGTGAGTCCTCGATTAATAAACAGTCTTTTGATCATGAATTTATGCTTCAAGGGAAATAAACTTATGTAAATTAGAAAGGATGCTTTACTATGGCTAATGAAATCAGGTTCGGTATAGTAGGTTTGGGTATGGGAGCTAACAGGGCAGAGATCGTAACAAAAACAGCAGGGGCAAAACTAGCCTGTGTCTGTGACATCGTTGAAGAAAATGCGAAAAGAGTCGCAGAAAAGCATGGCTGTGCTTATGAGATTAATTATGAGAAGATGCTTCAAAGGGATGACATTGATGCTGTTGGAGTAATGTCACCCAGCGGACTACATGCAGAATTCGCAATAATGGCAGCGAAAGCAGGTAAACACGTCTTTACGACAAAGCCTATGGACATCCTCGTTGAAAAATGTGATGAGCTTATCGAGACAGCGAAAAAAGCTGGCGTTGTATTGGCTGTTGACTTTGGGGAACGCTACCTTCCAGCCAACAAACGGGTTCTAAAAGCCATCCAGTCAGGACTTATGGGTAAGATGTTCCTTGCTGATCTCAGGATGAAATGGTACAGGGCGCAGAGTTACTATGACGGCGGCTCCCCTGCGGGATGGCGAAGCAAAAGGCGTTACGAGGGTGGTTCTGCGGCAAATCAGGGCGTCCATTTCATTGACCTGATCCAATGGTTCATGGGTCCCGTTAAGACCGTTACAGGCAAAAGCGCAACTCTGGCGCATAATATCGAGACAGAGGACTTGAGCGTGGCTATACTGGAATTCGAGAATGGTGCGTATGGAGTGCTTCAAACAACGACCTGCAATACTCCCGATCTTGGTAGTGCAATGGAGTTCTCTGGCTCAAACGGAACCTTATCGTGGAAAGATTCAAAAGTCGTGCTGTATAAACTAGCAGACAATCCCAACGCAACACTTGATGAGATTGAAGTTGAACCGGGTCCTGGAAGCATAATTGAAGACATAGTTTCTGCTATCACAAAGGGAACGCATGTCGCAGTAGATGGTCATGAAGGCAAAAAATCCGTTGTGATATTCAATGCGATCTACGAATCGTCAAGAACCGGTAAACCTGTAAAACTGTAAGGAAACTTTTGCATGTTGACGAATTACATACGTGCTTCTATGCGTCTGGCAAAATACGAAATACTGTCAGATGATGGTACATTTTACGGAGAGATCCCGGGTTTTGATGGTGTCTATGCTAATGCGGACACACTTGAAGCCTGCCGAGATGAATTAGAGGAAGTACTGGAAGAATGGATTCTGTTTAGAATTTCTAGAAATCTTTCTCTACCAATTGTAGATGGAATCGAATTGATCATCAAGGAAGTAGCGTAATTATTATCTCTAAAAAGGGGTATTATAGTTTTCAGGAAGAGGGTTTAATACATTAATAAGGGAGTAAATAAATGCAGTATCGAAAACTAGGTAGAACAGGCATTGACGTCAGTGCCATCAGTCTGGGTACAGAATATTTGATAAACCTTTCACGAGAGCATGTCGTTTCTGTTATACATGAAGCGCTTGCTCAGGGTATAAACTATTTTGACCTTTTCTTTGCACAGCCGGAATTCCGTGATAATATGTGTGCCGCTTTCAAGGGACATCGTGATAAGGCTTTACTTGCGGCGCATCTTGGTTCCACCGATCAGAATGGTCAATACGAAAGAACTCGTGATCTGAAGCTGGCTGAAGAATTTTTTGATGACTTTCTGGTTCGCTATAATACCGATTATGTTGATTTTGTTTATCTGCACAACAGCGATGGACAAGAAGACTATGATCTCGTTATGAACGGAGGTTTTCTTGATCTTGCTAAACGATACGTCAAAGAAGGCAAAGCTAGGTTTATAGCGTTCAGTGGTCATACTCCATCAACTGCACAACAAGCAGTCGAAAGCGGAGAAGTTGATGTCGTGATGTTCCCTATCAGCCTTGTAAATAATGCAATTCCGGGCAGAAAGGAACTTTTTAATGCCTGTGTTAAACACAACGTTGGTCTTGTGGCAATGAAACCTTTTGCGGGTGGAAAACTATTTCAAAAAGATCAGATCATGTCTCTGGAACATTATCAACTAGGCGCATCAAAGAGAGACATAGAAAAACCTGCTGAGATAAAACCGATTCAATGTCTATATTATACATTATCGCAAGTCGGTGTATCAAACGTTGTTCCCGGCTGTAAAACTGTTGAGCAGTTAAATGAAGTACTCGCTTATTTTGACGCAACTGATGAGGAAAAAGATTTTTCAGAGATCATCCAATTCTTCCAGCAGTACGTCACAGGTGAATGTTGTTACTGCAACCATTGTCTTCCATGCCCATCAGAGATTAATATCGGTCAGACTATGCGTCTGCTTGATATGGCAGTTAGCGGAGTTACTCCTGAACTTAAAGCGGATTATGACGCTATGCCAACCAACGCATCTGATTGTGTACAGTGCGGTTCATGTATGGAGCGATGCCCATTTGAGGTGGATGTTATTTCTAAAATGGAACAGGCAGATAAATTATTCTCGTAATTATGGAAAAAAATCAAATTAGTATAGATTACGATCCAGAAGGAGATATGCTTTCAGTTATCTTTGGTGCTAAAGGTCGCAAAGGCAGAGGATACGAGTTAAACGATTATATCTACATACGAATTGACCCATCTAGTTATGAACCTCTAGGTTTAACCGTTCTGAGCTATTCAAAAATTCTATCGCTGAAAGAAATACCACTGTCGTTTTGGGATAATCTTAAACAACAGGAAAAGGAATTTATGTTAAAGATATTTAGCAAAGAGCCATTAAATCGCTTTTTGTACTTAAAGGATAATTCAACATCAATACCTGTTGGTACTTTTCAGAATTTGCCGTTACAAGAAATACTTGCGGCTTAGTTGTGTATTATTTATGAAAAATTTTCATTGCTCGCAGGGAAGGTGAATATTAATTGACCAGAACGAAAATCTTGTGCTTAATGACGTTATTATGTATTTTGACTGTCTACGGATGCGCTTCTTACGTTCACGTTTCGGACATAAAAAGCGATCCATCGAAGTATCAGGATAAACAGGTCATTGTTAAAGGCAAAGTAGTTGAAAGTCTTGGACTACCCTTTATGCACAAAGGCATGTATCAATTGGATGATGGCACGGACACTATATGGGTGCTTTCTAAAAACGTGCCATTCAGGGGTGAAAAAATCACTGTAAAAGGCACGATAAAAAGTGCCATAACCGTAAACGACCGCACCTTCGGAACTGTAATAGTAGAATAAAAGAAGGGAGATAAATGCTATTAAGATCAACAATAAATCAAGTTCTGCAAAGGCAGATAAAAAGCAGGCGTGAGCTTATTGCTCTCTACGTTCCTGTAAAAGATAACATCTGGCGAAGGTTATATCCTGAGTCATTTTATCCGTCCGATGGATTCATATCTCCAGAAAAACAGAAATACACAGAACTAATCTTTGAAGTTTTTGAGCTAGTTATTGCCGGCAGTAGAAAGGAACTCATAGAAGATGAACTAAACCTGATCTACATGGACATAGAGTATAAATCAAAGAAAGAAAAGCTTTCAAAGGCTATAGTATCGGCTATTCAGGAACGTTTAGCTTTAAAAAAGCAAGTTCTTGCCGATATAGAAACGCTTGCCAATGAGATCGAGTCAATGTTTTCAGATAAACCTTTGAAGCTATTACCGATCAAATTCCGTCTTGAAAGTACCACGTATCTGGTGCGACTGATGGCTTACGGTCTGTTTACCGATAACAATATGATGTTTGACCGCATCTCTGAAGTTTTCGATCTGAAGCTACTTCAGGCGGCTACAAAACCCGAAGAAAAGCAGAACATGGACAACACGCTGAAATTTCTTTATAAGGGTTTAATCCAGAAGAACGATAGAGGCAGACAGGGAAGCAGACACGCCGCAAAACAGACTCTTGCCACGCTCAAGGAATGGTATCCTAACAACGAATACGTAAACTGGTGTATAAACATAATAGAGAAGTACGTATGAAAAAAATGTTACTCCACATCTGCTGTGCGCCCTGTTCCACTCATGTAGTAGAGTTGCTTAAAGCAAACTATGAGCTTACAGGCTACTTTTACAATCCCAACATCCATCCCGAAAGTGAATATTTGCTGAGAGAGAAGGAAATGAAAAGATACGCAGGCGAGATCGGGTTTGATCTCGTCTGTGCAGAATACGATCCTGTCAGATGGTTTGAACTTACTAAAGGTTTGGATGACCTTCCAGAAGGAAGCGAGAGATGCTCTATCTGCTACGAAATGCGGTTGGATAATTGCGCCCGCTACGCAAAAGAGCATGGATACGACATCATCGGCACGACCCTGTCCATAAGCCCTCACAAAAATGCCGAGAAAATCAATGAAATTGGCTCCATAGTAGCTGATCGCCATAAAGTAAAGTTCTATGTTTCTGACTTTAAAAAGAAAGGCGGATTTGAAAAAAGCATCCAGATGAGTAAGCAGTTCAGGCTTTATCGTCAGTCATACTGCGGTTGCATATTCAGTAAAAAGGAAGCAGAGAAAAGGGCATCTCAGAAAAAGAAATGAATAGTGATTTCAAAAATAAATACCTTCGACAGTTGCCATCCGTTAATAAAGTAATTGAGCGATCGGAAATAACGGAAATGACAGGATCATGCCTTCACAATATAATCGTAAAATCGGTGCGTCAGGTTATAGATATACTCAAAAACCAGATACTGAGTGCAGAGAACGAGGAACATTTAAAAACCGTTGACCTTTCCGACGGAAGCATAATTCAAAAGGTAAAAAATCTTGTAAGGCAAAACAGTAGAATGAGCCTGCGGCGAGTTATCAATGCCACAGGAGACGTACTGAAAGACGATCTGGGGCGGGCACCGCTCAACGAGTTTGCCCAGAGAGCAGTTCAGGACGTTGTTAGATACTCAACTCTATCTATGGATCGGGATTCACATTTGCAGGATTTGCTTTCATCACTGACAGGAGCAGAATCTAGTCTGGTAGTAAACAACAACACCGCTGCAACATTGCTCATCCTGAATACCATCTGCAAAGGTAAAGAGGTAATCATCTCCAGAGGCGAACTCATCGAGAATGATAACTCAAGATTGCCTGACATAATAGATCAAAGCGGGGCAAAGCTAGTATCCATTGGAACAACGAACAAGACTCACCTTTACGACTACCGCAGGGCTATCAACGAAAACACAGGCGCAATAATGAAAGCGAGTATGAGCAATTTTCGCATCGTTGGATTTACAGAGCAAGTCTCATTAGCTGAATTGGTTGATTTGGCAAAAGAGTTTAATATACTACTGATAGAAAATATTGGAAATGGCTGTCTTGTAGATTTGACTCAGATGGGTTTTCCAGAGGAGCCTTATGTCCCTTTGAGCGTAAAAACAGGAGCAGACATTATTTGTTTTAGTGGGGATAAACTGCTTGGCGGACCTCAAGCTGGAATAGTCGTAGGGAAAGCGCAATATATATCAATGATGCGGGATAACCCATTATATCGTGCGCTCAGACCTGATAAATTCACCATCGCCGCACTAGAAGCCACGCTAAGGTCATATCTGGATGCAGATGTAAAGCACAACATCGCCTTGCAGTTTCTTTGCAGACCGCTTAATGAGATCGCATCTATGGCAGAAATTCTGGCAGAAAAACTTAAAAGCAAACTAGCTGATCTTGCTACCATAAAGACCGCCGAAGGTTACTCACAGATCAACTCCATCTCGATCCCAACGGAGAAATTCCCGACCAGATTCGTAACCATCGAACCATCAAAAATATCAGCAGAGAAGCTTGCAAAAAGGCTTCTCATGTGTGACGTTCCAATATACGTTAATTTTAACGTATATCATATTTCCATTGACCCAAGGTCAATTTGGGCTGATGAGCTTGACGAGATAGCGGATACAACTATGGAGTGTTTATAAAAATATTACGGTAATGGCACAGCATGCTGTGCCATTATAAATCGAATCGTTGCAATTTTCATTTCAAAGTAGTTTTAACACGCATTACAGCTTCCATGTATTCATTTGGAAGTTTGTCAGGCTTGCCCGAAGCTGTCCACCAGCGAGGTGTCTCGGTATATATCCAGACGTATTCATCAGAGGTTTTTAAGGCTGCGCTTACGGTTGCCTCAAACTCAGCAGGAGTATAGAAATTCTTGCTGAAATCCGTTGTATCCCAGCCTTTCTCTCGCCAACTATTATCCATCCAGACGCCGAAACCGAGACTGAACACTGACTTATATTTCCCATGATCAGCGGATACGATCTTCAGCACGTCCTCAGACATCATCTTGTAGCCCGGTGTGAATTGTGATGTATCTTTATACGAATATGCAAGTTCGTATCCGTCAACGATTTTAACATCAGGAGAAGCGGCGTCTATCATCCCATCAAGAAGCGGTGCCAGAAGTCCATAATTCACTTCCGCAAGACTTCGTTTCCCGCCCATCTGTACCCACGGCAAGCAGTATCCAAAAGTCAAAAATATCGTTACGTTTGGATACTCCGATTGGAATGCCTTCATAACTTCCTGACCACGTTTGCGCACCTGTTGGGCGTATTCATCCCAAGACTTAGTTGCATGATCACGCTGTTTCGAGTAATCGAAAAGCTGTGAGTTATACTGCTCAATGTCGAACAGTATGCCCTTGACACCACCTTCTTTTGCAACCTTCGATGCCAACTTCGCATTTGTAATAATCTGAGTAAAGTCATCGAACCAGTCAACGTCACCCGGTGCAACGTTGAATCGAAAAAAGTTGTGAGTAAATTTTGTGAATTTCGTGTTTCTCAAGTCATCAACAGCAGATTTAAGTTCATCTTCTGTGAAGGTCTTTTTGCCCCAACACTCCCACGTAAAGCTACCAGTTGAACCGTCATCTTTTTTATAGTTTACATGGAACACACAGCCATCGAAAGGCGTCTGTTCCATTTCGGATATGTGTTCCCGCATGAACTCAGTGCCGGGTTCATCCCATCCGAACTCAATGAGTTTTTTATCAGCAAAGCAATTTACACTAAATAGACAACCAAACGCCAGCATCAACGCAAAAATTACCAATGACTCAGACATATCTTCCTCCTTTTATCCTGGTAATATTAAACTTCCTAGTAGCCCAAGCTTCCAGCTTGATACTTATTTCTAATTCAACATTACCAATTTATGGCACCTTCACAACCAGCTTTAACCCTTGTTCCAGCCAATCATGAAGTATCGTATCTTCTGCAATCGCACGTTTAGCGACCCCTCTATCAGCTTTCGTTAGATCAATTTCCGCTGAAATGATCTCTTCTGTGAAGAAACCAGCTTCAACCAACACATTCCCATCAGGATGCACAATCTTGGAGTTCCCATGAGATGAACCGGAAGCGTTAATATCTTCTTTGTTTGCAGGAGTATTCGCCATGACGAGATAGATGCCGTTTTCAGTGGCACGAGAGATCGGCATGGCACGGTAGGCAGATAGCTTGTATTCCGATGTTAAACCTGATTCACAAGAGCAGAAGAAGCATATCTGTGCACCCACAGCGGCAGGAAGTCTCACAAGCTCAGGATACCTGATGTCGTGGCAGATCAGAAAACAGCAATCAACACCCGCAAGGTTCACAACAGGTAATGCACTCTTGTTATTTATACACCATTTTTCACCAGCAAGAAACGTCTTTCCATACCTGTATTTCAACGCTCCATCTTTGTCAAATATCGCAAGGCTGTTAAGCCAGTTTCCATCTTCCTTATGCGCAGAACCGACAACAACAGCGATATTATTCTCTTTGCAAGCGATAGAAATAAAGCTTTCAGCATCCTCAAACCATTCGAGTCTGGCATAGTTCCAGTAATCGGCATCACAGCAGTACCCAAACAATGCCCCTTCAGGGAACGAAAGAATTTCAATCCCTGGTTTAGCCGCCTCCCTAATCTTTTCCATCAATCTCTTAACATTCTGGTATACGTTCTCAGACGTGAGTATCTGACACGTCCCGACCTTGATTTTATCTCTTGGCAATCAGTTTTCTCCTATTTTAATCAACTCTTGTCAAATAACTCCCTATGTAAATTTTAACATTCACAACAGTTTTGGTCAAGCTATAGTGTTTAGTGTTTTCTGTCTGGGTTCATCCAGCTTACGTACCAGCATATACCCACCCAATCCAAACACAAACGATATTATGAACGTAGCCTGAAACGAGATCAACTCCGCAATCATCCCACCTATAAGCGGCACCAACGCAGTAGGCGCAAGCATAACGCTCATAAAGGCAACGTAAGACGGTCGTTTTTCTTCCGGTGCAAGGTCAAGCAGATAATTCATGTCCCCTATTCCTCTTCCGTTCATAGTCATCGCAGACAGCGTATATGCCGCAATAAATATAACCGTCCTCAAGTCATAAATCCTCAATGGGACATTGGGAACGTAACTCGATACAACGGCGATGATAGGGACAAGCAGGTACGGAATCGTAGCGATAAGCATTAGTAAGCGGTTGCCGTATTTGTCACCGATACGGCTCCACAGTATATTAGACGGAAGTGCAAAGCAGGTGGAGATCACCATCAATACGCCCACGATAGACTCAGGCAACCCAAGCTTTTTGATCGCATAAGGTATGAATACCATAACACCGATTGTTGAGATCGAGTTCAGTATCCGTATGAAGAAAAGTAGTCTATAATCTTTATCTGTTTTGAAGATGGATAAACCCTGGATAATGTGCTTCTTGAAAGTTGGGCGCTCAGCTTTAATCTCTGTAATGGGTTCTGGAATTCTAAGAAAAGCAGATACAGCACCAATCTGAAAAACTGCACCGATGATAAAAAGCCATCCATAGCTGTACGGAAAGCCCGGTCCTTTGTCACCAAGCATATACTTGACGTAGAATCCAGCGATAAAGCTCAGTGTGCCGCCGAGAAGCCCCCTCGTTCCCATAAGACTGCCCCTGCGGTTCGCCGGGACAGTTTTGCCCACTATATCCATCCAGATAAGATTGCAGACTCCGGAACCGGAGGAGTGGATAAAGTATAGGAAGGGAATAAGTGATATGAGTATCCACGACTGTCCTTTCTTCAAAAAGAACGTGCATACAGTCATTATTATCAGGGAGGCAACTCGAATGACCCCTGCAACTGCATAAAAAGGCTTCTTGCGTTCGTTAGCTTCAGCCACGTTTGATATTATCAATTGAGGCCAAAGCCCGCCAATATTCATTAATGCAAGCGGTAACGTCGCAAAAAACGTGGAATTAAACAGTTTCAAAAAAAAGGCAGATAAGACCGTTCCCGGTGAGATGGTAGCGTTTACCACAGCAAAGAAAATCCCATTAAGAACGTTCAATCTAAACGCTTGATCCCGCATATCCCTCCCCAGATTTCGCTCCTTGAAGAAGATCATTCAGAACTTTATACAATCCATCACGACATAATCGCTGACCTTCCTCTCGGTCATTCGTCCAATCTACCTGTCCGTCAATTGCCCGATTCAAACTCCAACCAAGCATCCTGAGTTCACCTGCCATCCATAAAGTATAAGTTTCATCAAGAAATTGCTCTAAAGGCACAGGAGAACCGCCATAACGGGCATATTGCTCAAGGTAGTATTGAGCCAGTTCCCTACGTTGACCGCAGCGAGGTTGAATATCATCCGGTGCGCCGATCCAGCCAGCCACGTCAAAAAATTTCGGCGCAAACCCTACAAATTCGAGGTCTAACATCAGCAATTCACCTGTCTCCCGACGCCATCCAGTGTTCTCAGGATAAAAATCGGTGTGCGATAATCCCAATTCCATTCGCTCAATGGGTTCAATCATTTGCTTTGTAAGCATCTGAAGTTGTCTTAACTTGTCTTTGGAACCTGAGCAGAATTGCCTCAGTGTATCTCCAAGCTCCCCTTTACACGCAAGACTCCATATTTTATTGAGTATAGGATCAGCACCTATCAGTCTGCGGCTAATATCCAGATTTGATAATTGATCAGCAAATTCCTGTGAAAGCTGGATAGCATTAAAGTGTGCCGCCAAATCTATAAACTGGTGAAACTGATCAGCATCGCTCAGAAACTTTTCGTTATCGGTAATGGGAACCAGATATTCAAGGAATAATATCTCCCTCTTATCAGCATCGGTTAGTGTTCCATACATACGTGGGATGGGTGCTTGATATTTTTCAAGAAGAACGTAGTTGTGGGCTTCCGCAGGTCCCTTGCGATAGAATTTCTTGATAAAAATGGTGATTTTTCCAGCATTGCCAGTTGCGGTCGTATACGTGAAGGTTGGAATAATCTTTTCAGCCTGATACCCGTAGTATCCCTGTACTTGATGCTCGATGCTAATATCAAACGACTCCAGCATCTCGTTAGGCACAGCATTGCTGATTATTGGTATAAGCTGTGATCTCGTCAGTCCAAATACAGGGGTTACATCGTTTTGTAAATTGTCTGCCATCTCTGTAAACCATTTAAATGTGTTCAATCCCATTGGGTACAGCCAACTGGAATTCCCTTGCTTAGATCGTTGAAGCACTCGTTGCAATGTATACATTCGACGATCTCATCCATACGACCTTCACACACCTTGTTCGCCCAATCAGGATCAGCGATCAACCCCCGCCCAACGGCTATGAGTGTGGCACGTTTCTCACGGAGTGCCTCACAAGCACGCTGAACATTGTCCATCTCGTTTACTGCAATTATGGGTATGCCGAACTTCATAAAAGGAGCCGCATTATCAGCAGGGGTGGAATCACTGGCAGGCGATATGTCCAGAATATCGAGACCAGCTTTGACCAGTTCTTCAGCCAGAATCAGACTTTCCTCAATATCGTAGCCCGCACCTATAGGTGTATGACGATATAAAATGAGCATATCTTTATTTTCAGCAACGTCATGAACTGTCTTTACTATGCTCAACGCAAGGCGCATGAGTCCTTCGAGTGTATCACCATATTCATCAGTTCTCTTATTTTGTATAGGTGAAAAGAATTGGTTTAGCAAAAAACCATGCGCTCCATGAGGTTCAACTCCGTCAAAACCTGCTTCAGCACAAATCGTCGCCGCAACACGAAATTGCGCTATAAGTTGCTCGATCTGTTCAGTCGTCATCTGAGTTGGTGAATTAGGCTGACCGATCATCCCCGGATATAATTGAATGGCGGCAAGTGCGCCGCCGTTATGGATTGATTGAACCAATGGTTGCAGATTCTCCGCATGGTAGTCCAACCCGAAGCGGACAACACTCGTTGACTCAACGATCACCATGCCAACACCGCCTTCTGCCCGACGACCATACCATTCCTGCGATTCTGGTGTTATTACCCCACGATTAACGACCATCGGAGGCATAACGATCCGATTTCGTAGAACTTTACTCTTCACCTGCAAAGGTTCAAATAATGCTTTTACATCATCCATGAATTTTGTCCCCCTCTAAAGTTTTCTTGAACTATGTCTCCCAAGCATAAATTTGTCGTCCGCGGAAATAAATATCAGTAGGTCGGGTTGAAGCAATGAAACCCGACTATATTATGTTGGATTTCGTTCCTCAATCCAACCTACAAAAAGATAAATAAACCTTTAAC
>Ga0315274_10004602_pt1 | contig 20252 bp, 23 predicted proteins | sample YL17G02_20_MG_FD_203700 | JGI IMG/M metagenome (GOLD analysis project Ga0315274, IMG submission 203700) | Sediment microbial communities from Yellowstone Lake, YNP, Wyoming, USA - YL17G02_20 | ecosystem: Environmental > Aquatic > Freshwater > Lake > Sediment | place: USA: Wyoming | collected...
GGCGGAAGGACTGTCCGTCGAAAGCCCATGGAGCTGCCCGAACGGGCCGCGTTCGCCGTAAGGCGAGCGCGGCAGGGACGGAGCGCTGAAGTGGGAAGCCGTCGCCTTCAGGCGACGGAGCAGTCACGTATGGTCATACTTGGTTTCAAACTCTTTATTACACCAAAGGCAATTCTTTTTAACCAGGGGGAGAGATTTGAACTGCTAAATTTGGCTGCCGAGGTAGGATTCGAACCTACGATGAGGGCTTCCGCCCTACTTGATTAACAGTCAAGCCCCTGCTGCCACTCGGGTACTCGGCAGTTCTTCGCTAAATTAGTGGGTCGCCCCGGTTACGCTCCGGGCTGATCCTGCTTAAGAGGCAGGTGCATTCACTAGAATTGCTTGCGACCCCAAATTTTTGGTGCGTCGCCGGGGAGGTGCGCCCCGCTAGGCCTGCTTAAAAGGCAGGTGCCTCACTCGTCGGCCTGCGACGCATGGTGGCCACGAGAGGAGTTGGACCTCTGCTTCGATCTTGTAGGGATCGCTTGCTTCCGTTACAATACGTGGCCATGGTGGCAGCGGTAGGAGTTGGACCTAACTGACGCGAGGTTTATAAGACTTCGCCGCTGAACCGCAGCTCGCTGCCTTTCCCGGCTTTTCGGTTGTCAAAGAGCCGCCGCTACCAACAAAAACCCCCGAGGTTTCGCCTCGGGGGTTGGCTTTCTTTTGGACGAGAAGAGGTCATCCCCCAAGGCGATTTTTGGGTCGCTTATTTATGACCTGTTTCACCACGTCTACCACGAGGGACATGACCCTGCTCCTTTCCTTCTCCATTCTACATCATACCCGCTGATTCCTGCATGTCAAGGGGAAATTCTAGTCGCTATCACAGTCACAGTCAGAGGAACAATCGCAATCCCCTTGCCCGCAGTCGCCATCGCAGTCACATGCCATCATTGCTTTGTTTTGGTCTTCGGATTCCATGGCAACCGCGTCAACCGCATGAAACGCGCGCTTCAGCGCGTTGATTAGTTTCTCCATTTTCCTCACCCCCTTTCTGGATGTTTCCCGGCAACCCGGGAATGACCTTTTCGGCATTCAGCCTCATCCACAACATGCTGCAACCACCCTTGCAGGTATTCCAACATGGGCATCGTACGCACTTCTTGGACGGCGCTTCCTTGCGGAACTTCTCGCGAAGGCGGGCCTTTGCCCCGACGATGGCAACCATGTCGTCGACGTGGAGGTTGCCGATGTTTATATGGGGCATGTGATTGCATACAAGAACATTGCCATCCGGGTCTATGGAAACCGAGTCGGACCAGATCGAGCAGGCGAAGTTGATGCGCCCGCTTCGGATGAGCGGCAAGACGCGATCGATGTCATAACAGCACAAGGGGACGAGGCCATAGAAGCAAACGAACTCATGCTTCTCCGCAAGAGAGGTAGCAAGGGTCGCGTATTGCGCCAAGCCAACGACTCCCTCGATGACCATGTCCTGGTCCCCTACCTGCGGGGAGCACATGTTGAAGACCATCCGTCGAACGTCAAGCTGGCGGACGCATTGGATTACCGCTTCCAGGTCCATGCAGTTCTTCTTGTGTATGGTCGTTATCGTGTTGGTGCGAATGCCAGCGCCTATACAATTAGCGATGCCCTGGAATGACTCGGCGAAGGCCCCGCGAGCGCCCACCGCCTCGTCATGTACTGACTCGGTCCCCTCTATCGAGATCGAGCATGTCGCAAGCCCGGCTTTCTTCAGGGAATGGACAAAGTCCTTGTTGGCCAGCCTTCGACCGTTAGACATCATGCGCGGCGTCAAACCTCTCGCCTTGGCATATGCGACCAGTTCTACGATGTCGGGGTAACAAGTTGGCTCCCCGCCGATGAGCACGCAACTCTTGGCTCCCTGTAGAGCCAAAACATCTATAAAATTCTTCAAGACAGGAAGCGGGGCGTTGGCATCGGCCCGCCTGCGAGACTTTGCATAACACCAACCGCACGCGTTGTTGCACGAGTACGTTGGCAGCAACCAGAATCCCTTGATGGGCCGTATGTCAGGCATTCGTTTTTCCTCTTGGCCGTAATGAGCAGCTCGGCCTGGCCGTTGCTTGGATTGGAATGTTTGCTATTGGATTGGATGAGCTGAGAATATCCGAATCTGTCAGCAACGACTGCTTATCAAAGGAAGTTTTACAGGCCGGCGCGAGATCTCGGCCGAGGGCCTCGTCCTTCCTTGCCTTAATTATTGTCATAAGAGCCGTGATCTTGCAAGCATGTTTGAATGATTTTGTTGATCAAAATGACAACTTGTTTGATTGCAATGGGTTATGACAATTAAATTTTCAGGGAAAAAACAGATTAGCCTTGCAGTTCCCTTGCCGATCTCCTGTTGTCTCCGTTCTACCGCTGTGTTGTGCAACTCGGTCCCTCATCCGCCCAGAATACCAGCGAGTCGGTCGGTCCAAGTCAGGCTTCAGCCGGTCATGATATTCGGGCATGTACTCCAGGATTATGAATCCCGACCAATTTACCGCCATCAGCCATTTAGCCACGCATAGACAGAAGTCATCAATGGGCTGATGCTGCTTGCCCTGTCCCCGTGATGAGAGATGAACGGCGATAATCTTCTCGTGGTGTCGTTCCAGTAGGTCAAAAACGCGAGCATCGTCGTGGATGTACGACGTATCCAGGACCATCGGCAACGACAACGCCACAATTTCCTCGGGCAGGAGGAGCCGTTGCTTGTCCGTGAAGGTCTCCACCGCCGCGATGGCGCGGAATTCCCGCTGAAGGGCCTTCAGTGACCCAATCATGCTGTGCTGAAGGTTTATTCTGTTCTTTCCCCGGCTGGGATGGAACGTAACACTGGCTGCCCCCAAGTCGTCTGCCAGGTGCCTGATGCCCATCACTGCCTCCAATGGCATCAAGGTCGAGTTCTCGGTCCCAGTCTCCAGGCAGGTCAAGAAGCTGGATCGCTGGGTTGGCAGGCACAAGAAGGACAAGAAGTCCAGGAAGCGATGGAGGATGCTGGCCCGGAGGGAGAAGGCATATTCCAAGGTCGCCAACAAGAGGAGGGACATCAGGAACAAGGTCGTCAACGTCCTGACCAGGAACTTCAGCATGATTTGCATGCAGGACGAGAACATCAAGGGGTGGCAGGGAAGTGGACACGGAAAAGCGGTTTCCAGGACTGCGATTGGCGGGATAACGTCGGCCTTGAAGAACAAGGCCGCGACTCCGGTCGTGGTGGACCGCTTCTTCCCTAGCTCCAAAACCTGCTCCCAGTGTGGCGAGAAGAAGGACCGACTAGAGCAATGGGAGCGGGTTTATGAGTGCCCAAGGTGCGGGGCAGTCATGGACCGGGACGTCAACGCCGCCATCAACATGCTCCAAGAGGGACTCAAGCAGTTGAACCAAAAACTTCCTGCGGAGCGCAGGAAGCCAATGCCCCTGGAGGGCGGAACCTCTGGCATGATGGGGTTGCTGGATCGAATCCCGGGAGTTCATGCCAAGTCCTGCCCATTGAACGGGGAAGCCCCCGCCTTTAGGCGGGGGTAGCTCACGGAGCCTGGAAGAGGCACTGGCGGACGGTCCGTAGACGTGGAACTTGTCGGGGCCGAGCTGGATGGGAAATCCCCAAAGACTGCCTCTCAACCACTCGTCCAGGGCGCCCTTGGCCGACCCATGGTGGTTGGGGGTCACGCGGATCCTTCGGTCAAGAAAGGGCCCTGGAGGCCAGGGCGGGTTTCTCGTCGGCCTCTTCCTTGAGGACCCAGAATACGGGTTGGGCCCCGCTCCCTAGGGCCTCTTTGAACTCCTGCTCCTGTTCCTCGTCGAGCTCGATGGTCCCGTCAAACGTTGTCCCGGAATGGAAGTCTCTCATGGAGAGATCGACGCCCTCCTCCGTCTGGTAGATGGACTTGCCAACCCGCCGCCAGTCGTCGAAGACCAGTTTGACCTTGAACATGGGTAAACCTCTCGTCTCGGGACTACGTCGGCAGGGCCTGCGGGGCCTCCGCCGGCGGCTGGCTCGTCGTTGCCTCTTGCTTCTTCTTAGGGGAGACTCCTTGCAGGTGCTCCTTCAGGATCCTCCGGGCAGCCCCCTTGGTCTTTGCCCCCGCCATGGCGTCCTTGATGGCCTGGGGGAGCGAGTGCTTGTTGAACGCCCGCTCGCAGAACTTATCGCGAGCCTTCGTTTGGGCCTCGGCCAGGTTCTCCATGTCACTTGCCATCCTTTCTTCCAGGGGACTCCTCTGCGTCTTGGGGCGACCCGGGGCGGAGCTCGATGATCCCGCCGCTAGTAGAGAGGTATTCCCTCTTGGTCTTGGTGTCAATGATGACGAAGAACGAGTCCCGGGAGGGGCTCGCCCTCCGTATTTGGAAGCGATCCTTCTCAGGGTTGCCTTCAATCGAGATCTCAGGGTTGCCTTCAATCGAGAAAGGACTCCTGGCCCTTGAACCCGCACTTACACGATAGATGGCCAGCGAGATGATCATGGCGAGGATCGCCATGGTGAGGATTGCCACAACCAGCTCGAGCAGGGTGGAGCCATGTCGCATTTGCTCGTTCCTTTCAAATTGCGCAGCAGGACCAACAAGTTACCAGGCTTGCGCCATGTGGAACCTCCCGTCGGCCTTCCTCTCGTACTTCTGGCCGAATCCCACCTCCAGGCCGCAGCCATGCAGCTTGTGGCAATCAGGGCACATGCAGGCCCAAGGCGAATATGGCTTAAGGGGACCATCCGCGAACCCGTCCGTCATGCCGTCTATGATGGCATCGGCGGTCTTGCCGCAGAGGTCGCACTTCTCCGAAGGGGGGTCCGCGACGTCCTTGGACGAGTTGCTGATGGACCAGGGATCTCGGGATTGATCAAGGACCAGTTCTGGCCTAGGATGATAGAGGCTCAATACTATCGGATCCCTTCCCCTCGTCGCCTTCTTGGAGCATACGATCAGGTTGCGGGCGTTGATCAGCAGGGGCAAGCCCCTCCCCCCCCTGTCGGTCCTCGAGATGATGAGATAATCCCTCCCAACCTCGCGAATCTCGCCCGCGGCCGCCGATCCGGCGGTGGAGGCGTTGAGAATGGCCCACATGCCCAGGAGGTCCTGATGGGGGTCGTCGTTTTCCCCCAGGAAGTCAATGGCCTGGTCGACCGCGACTTGGACTTGATGGAACAGGATCGAGTCGAAGGCGTCAATCTCGAAGAGGATGGTCCTCGGCAGGATGCCCTCGCCATGTTGAGGACGGGCATGGGCAAGAGTAATGGATCCCTGGCTCGCCAAGCGGAGGACGCCATCGTAGATATAGTCAACCTGCTCGCCCCGGGCCTCTACGGTAACCTCGTGGCCAAGGAGGGTAGCGAGCCGCTCGTGGAGCATCATGTCGTCTTCTCCGTAGCGGTAACCGCCATTCTCGTTGTAAGGATACCATGGGCACGAGCAAAGTCAAGGGGAAACTTCAGTCGACTTCCTGCCCGCGCGTCGGGCAACGCTTCCTCGTCGCCTTCATGGGGAGCAGGGCCCATTGCCGGCACAGGCTCATGGCCGCCTGTCTCGGAGCGTGCCGGCCTCGCCCCTCTACGTCTATGCCATTTCGTCGACCAAACAGACGAGCAACGGGAATTGGTCGGGGCGCCGGGACTTGGACCCGGGACCTCGTGGTCCCAAACCACGCGCTCTGCCAAGCTGAGCTACGCCCCGTTTTTATGAGCAAAAATGGTCGGGGCGGGGAGATTTGAACTCCCGACCTCTTGCACCCCAAGCAAGCGCGCTACCAAGCTGCGCTACGCCCCGACCTATGTCTTTTTTAGGTTTCCAATCGTAATGTGAAAGCATCTCTGAAAGCCGGCGCGAGAGACCGGGCGGCCGAGAACCGGGAGCCCCAGCTCGACCCGGATGGCCTCTAGCGCCAGGCCATAGGCGTTCAGCCAGTAATAGGTCTCGTCGTTGTAAATCGTCGGCTCGTATTCGAACTTGACCAGCTCCCCCTCGTACTTGCCCCATGGAGAAAGGATGGGCGGGACTTCCCTGCGGACCACTGAGATATGGGGTAGATGGAGCGGGACGTTGAGCCTGACCGACTTGGGGATCAGGGACCGGTAATACTCGGCGATGGCCGGGTCAATCTCCGCGATCAACTTGTAGGGGGAGTCGAAGTATCGCAGGCGACCCGTTGACTTGTAGGCAATCGTCAGGCAATCGTCAGGCAGATTTTGGAAATCGTCAGGTTGAGAATTCATTGGTCCTCCTTATGGAGCCCCAGGACGGAATCGAACCGCCATTTTTCGCTTACGGGGCGAATGTAATGCCACTATACGACCGGGGCGATAGTCGGCACGCAAGGAATCGGACCTTGATCTCCAGTTCATCGGACTGGCGCCCTGCCATTGGACGACGTGCCGGTTGGCGTTCCCGCCGGGACTTGCACCCGGATCTCCTCGTCGAAAGCGAGGGGTTCTGCTCTTAAACTACGGGAACATCGATGATGGTGGGAGCTGGAGGAATCGAACCTCGCCGACGACCACTGTCCCGTTTAATGTCGGCCGGTTTACAGCCGGCTGGACAGGTCAACTCCCAATGGCGCCCTCGCCAGGATTCGCGCCCGGACCCGCTCCTTAGAAGAGAGCGATGCTGCCTAGTTACACCACGAGGGCTTGGCGTCCCCGCCAGGATTCGCACCCGGATCTCGACCTCCGGAGGGTCGCGTCCTGTCTATTGGACGACGGGAACGATGTTTGGTTGCCCCGCCAGGAATCGGACCTGGTCCTCCTCGTTCAAAGCAAGGCGTGCGAGCCACTACACTACGAGGCAATGGTTGACCCGGGAGGGGTTGGACCTCCGTCTCTTGGTTCAGGGCCAAGTAGTCTGCCGTTGACCTACGGGTCAGTTGGTTTTGGAGCCTCGTCCTGGGCTTGAACCAGGAACTCGACCGTACAGGGGTCGCATGATGCCATTTCACCAACGAGGCATGGCAAGCCCGGAAGGTGCCGCCCCTTCTTCCCTGGCTTTGGAGGCCAAGTTGGACTGCTGGTCCACGGGCTTATTGGTATCCCCGCCGGGATTTGGACCCGGGTTTGGAGGCTGAGAACCTCCCGTGCTCAACCAGGCTACACTACGGGGACATTATCAAAATCGAGGAGGATGGATTTGGACCATCGTCGCATGCCTCCGGAGCATGCATCCTAGACCAAGCTAGAAGACTCCTCGCTTAATTTTAATGGTACCGTGAGGACTCGAACCTCCTATCCCGAAAGCCGTACTCTTCAATTCATCCAACGAATTTATTCGCGAAGGAACTCCCTGTATGATGCCGATGGAGGGGACAATGAGGGGTCTTCATTGAAAGCTCCCGACCTCCGGTTCTTTGACAACTTGGGTTCGGGCGTTCCAGCCCTGAAAAGAACCCTTTTTGCTGGGCTGGGTAAAATCCAGTGGCTTTCTGGATCCAAAGAATTTCTACCTACGGAGCATCATAGGGAAGTCAAGCCCCGGGAGACTTGGGCCTCTACTAGCGTCATTCTTGGTCCTCTGGACCAGGACTGGCCAGCAAGTCCGGGTCGTTGAATGGGGAAGCCCATGAATTCATTTATGGGTAGCTCACAGGCAGCCTGGCTTCCCCCAGGCTAGCGGCACCCCATCGTTGCTCGCCTATTCGGTTGTCAAAGAGCAAGTTGTTGGTTGGCCAGGAAGGACTTGGACCTCCATCTCCTCCCCTCCGGGAGGCGTCCTTGGGCCGTGGCCCGTTCTTGAACGACTGACCAACAAAAAACCCCGGAGCTTTCGGCCCCGGGGTTTTGGCTTCCTGTATTCGATCTACAATTAGCCCAAACCTCGAGGCCGAGATTCTCTTGTATACTGCGGCTCGATCCACGATGGGATCGCCGCAGTTCTCGTAGGCCGTTGGGGTTCAGGGGCTCGACTTAACATCCTAAGTCTCCGTCTCCGTTTTGGCCGTTGCTCCCGGCCTCCATCCTAATCCTACAATATCATTGTCGGCTAGTCAAGGGGATTCCTTCAAAAAACCGAGAATTCCGGGCCTCGGTATAAATCCAGGTCACCGTACTTGTCGGGCCTTTTTGGCGTTGACTTCTGGGGATTGGATGGTAGAGTTATCGCAAGGAGGACAACATGGTATTCCATGAGCGACTCGCTACCCTTGTCGGACAGGAAGTCGTCATATGGGCCAGGCAATTCACCCTGTTAGGCGCGCTCCAGAAAGCGGGCCTAGAATTCGCCGTCCTCTCCAATCCAGAAACATTCCGGGGGGAATACTCGAGGCTGGCAGGCGCCTCCCCCTCGCCCCTCTCCTCCTCGAGACTCCTCATCAGGACCGAGGCCATTGACTCGGTCTTCTTCCCCATCCAGGTCCAGGTCATGGATGTTCCTCATGCATTCCTGGGTCAAATTGCCAACCTACAGGTTCCCTGGAAGTCATCGGAGTCGGGCGAATGGGCGTCAACGGGGGTCATACTCGAGGTCGGAAGGGATCATCTTCTCCTTTCTACCCCGCGCCCGATGCCGATGTGGACCCTCAGTTCCGCCACGGGTACTTGCTAGTCAATACTAGCAATTATCATCAGGAAGTAGTAGAGGAGATGTTGCCGTGGAGGCCAAGGAGCCTGACTTTTTTCGACAAGGAAGAAAGAGAGCCTACTCAATGGGCTATCCTTGACCAGTCCCAGGACCCTTGGTCCATCAGCTTGGTCAAGAATACCAACAAAGAGGAGCCGCCATGGACGCCAACGAGCTGATGACGATGGACCAGGAGGACCTCTCCGAGATGTTTTGGGCTAGGGCCATCAAGGACGACCTCGGCGAGCTGGTCCAGGCGGCCAAGCAGGCGCTCGGCGACGAGAAGGTCGCCGAGCGGGTCCATCGGGCCCTCGTCATGGCCATCGCCATGATTCCCGACCGCCTCGCCGTCGACCAGGAGGGCGGCAGTCGGGCGTTGGCGGCCATCTCCGGGGCCTGCCTGGAACTGGGGGCCAAGAGCGCGATGGGAAGCATGGGGAACCTCGTTTACAGGCTGGCCTGCAACAAGGGCAACGGGACCCTGCCGAGCGAGGACTCCATGGGGTCCGCCCTCGTGGCTCTCGCCAGGCTGAAGCCCTCCTTCCTGAGCTACGATGGGTGGGTCAGGATCGCCCTTGGGCATCCCCACCTGATCCGCCTGGCGGCGGAGCAACTGGACGCCGCCAGGGAGGAGACGCTCGACGTCATCAACAGCGCCTTCAGGGGATTCCCGGGGATGAGCGACGAGGACGCCAGGGCGCTGGTCTCCAAGATGGCCGCGTTGTTGGGACCAGGCAAGATTCGGATCGCCGCCGCCAGGCTCCAGGAGAAGGACATGAGGAGGCTCAGGGCGATGCTTCGCAAGGCCACCTCGGCCGCCTTCATGTCTACCTTTGATCGGGAGCCCGGGAAGGTCAAGGACCTGCTTCTTGACGTATCGATGCTGATGGCGAAGCGGGAGATGGTTCCTGGGAGGACGAGGTGAACCCCATCATCTGTGCCGGATCATTCAGGGCGTCTGGACTTGATTCAAACAGCCCGGACTTTAATTCCAGGTCCTGGACCGAGGGATGCCGCTTGTCCATGTTCTGGTCCGAGAGGCGTTTCTGGTCCTCGTTTGGCTTCATGCTCAGGTCTTTTTCCTGGTCAGGTCGTCGGACCGAGTCCCGGTCATGGGAAACCCAAGGATGATCCCTGTTCTTGCCGCTGGCTCCTGGGCCAATTGCCGTAGCGGATGTTGCTCGGAATCCTGGTCCTGGTCCAGGGTCGCGTCCGCGTCTTGGTCCAGCTCCTGTACGTTGTCTGAGACCAGGTTCTCATTCATGGGGAGAGACATATTAAATGATTACCGCCCAGATGACCCCCATCCTGGCGACAGGGTCCGGCCTCGTCGTCCTTTCCGTGCGCGAAACCTGGTACCGGCCCATGTCCTGGTCCTGGGGCAGGAGTAGCTATTGCTCCTATTCCTGGGCTGGCTCCAGGTTCGCTTCAGTAACTTATACATGGGACTGGTCGGGCAAGGCGTGGTAGTGAGCTACCAACGAATGAATTCGTTGGCTTCCCCATTCATTGACCCGGACTTGCTGGCCAGTCCTGGTCCAGAGGACCAAGAATGACGCTAGTAGAGGCCCAAGTCTCCCGGGGCTTGACTTCCCTATGCTCCGTAGGTAGAAAGCCTTTGGATCCAGAAAGCCACTGGATTTTACCCAGCCCAGCAAAAAGGGTTCTTTTCAGGGCTGGAACCGCCCAAATCCTAGTTGTCAAAGAACTGGAGGTCGGGGGTTGTTGTTTACAACCTCGCATTGTCCCCTCCATCGGCATCATACAGGAAGTCAGTTGGTTGTTCCTTCAATTCATCCAACGAATGAATTCATTGGCTTTCTTGAAGGACACGGCGTAAGCGATTATTTGAACATGGTCGAAACTCCGGGCAGGCTCATTTCCCGGACCTTGTCAATCGTCACGGTCCCGCCCTCGATGAACCAATTGGACTGCCGCCCAGAGCCATGGGCGAACTGCATCACGGACTCGAAGGCAGCATGGGCCTCGCCGGGGTCCTTGGAGAGCATCATCTGCGCTCGCTTCCCCTCCAGGAACTCATGCGCGTCGGTATACATCCATCTGCCCTGGTCGTCCGTCCTCCGACCCAATGTCTCGTCCCACCCTTCCGTCGAGCCGCAAGCAGGACATTGCCAATATCCTGAGATATGCTTCTTGGACATTTCTTGGTGGAGCTCGGGAGATGACCACTCCGGGACCGGCTCATTGGCTTCCGCGAAGTCCATGGTCTCTCCGCACTTGTTGCATCCCTTACCATGACTGGGAAAGTGCCTGAGATACGAGTTCTGGATCACGTAGTCCATCATCGGGACGACGTCGGATATCATCTTCCTGAGCAGGGGGACATCCATCTGCCCGGTCCCGAGCCACTCCTGGTGGAACTTGAGATAATCCCGGGCCGAGACCCGACTGCGAGGCCAATAGAACTTGTCCTTGGCCAGGCGACAGTTAGCCCTTATCCACGTTTGGATCGCCGTCATCCCGTTCACCCCTAACGACGAGTTCGCCAGGACGGCTCAATATTCCTGTTCTTGCAGGGAGGAGACGCTTGCTCGCTTAGCGGGTCGCCATCGACTCGGCCAGGGCCAGAATCCTGGCCGAGTTATGGACGCCCTCGATCATGCCCTTGGGGAACAGGGCGGTCCCGACGTAGGCGCCGCAGATCGCCCCGACCAGGCTGGCGTTGACGGACGCCCGGCCTCCCTTGCTGGCCGCCACGCAGATCGCCTGGAAGTCGTCCGGCTGCTTCAGGGCGCAGAACAGCGAGAACCCGACGACCTCCAGGACGTCGCGGGAGTTGCCAAAGGTCCCGACGAGCTCCTCCGTCCTCTTCCCCGCCTGGAGGCTCATGCGCACGTATTCGAGGCGGAAGCTCAACCTGTCATCCAGGACCTCGTGGGACTTGAACCCCGCCTCGACCCGCTGGCAGAATCCGACCATCCTCGCCAGGAGAGACTTGTCGCCCTCATAGAGGTCGGCCCGGTCGCTCAGGGCGTCCCCATTACGAATGACCTCCCTGATCGCCTTGGCGACCATCCAGCCCATCAGGATGGCCGGCCTGGAGGAATGGGTCGGCCAGGCGACGGCCTTGCAGGCCCTCAGCAGGTCCTCGTCGCTCATGACGGGGACCCTCGCCGCCCAGGCCCCGAGGGGGATCATCTTGGGCACCAGGTCGGGATCCAGGGAGCTTAGCCCATGATCGCTTTGCAAGTCCCTTTGGGCAGCCGATATCGGGCCAACCCACGAGGCAGGGAGCATGGGGAGGGCCTCCTGGTGGGCGGCCAGAATGACATCCTTGTCGGTCCCCTTGGCCGACAGCTTCCCGGCCAGGATCAGGCCCAGGCGGGTCAGCTCCCCGTACTTGCCGGCCTTCTCGCCCTTCTTGTCGGATGGGTCGGGGGAGTAGAAGCCATCAATCACTTGATACCTGCGAAGTACGTCGTAGGGGGACAGGCCGTTGGCCGGGCGGCCCATGGCGTCGCCGATGGCCATGCCCAGGAGGCAGCCGGATATCTTGTCCGTAAGGGTCTTCTGGTCCATGGCGGCCGTTCAGCCGACCTGGTCGGCCCCTTTGGGCGCTTCCGCCTTTTCCGGGTCCGCCTCGAGGCCCTCGAACGCGAAGGGGAACCTCTCGACGAACGCCTTCAGGGAGGCGTTGACCATGGAGGCCCTGACCCAGTTCCCGCCCTTGTCGAAGCTGACCATGGCGTCGGAGGGGTCGTTCTCGTCGTACTTGAAGACTACAGTCTCCCTGGCCGAGCAGGTTTCGTCCGAGGTCTGGACCTCGACCTCCATCATGACGCTGGTCTTGACCTTGGTGGTCTTGGAGTTCATGGTTTGGTCTCCATGTCGCAAAAGCCCATCTCGAAGGCGTCCATGTTCTTGAGCCTGGAGGGGGCGGCCCCCAGGATGCCGGGGACGGCCTCCTCGCACTTGACGATCGCTTCGTCCCCGGACATGTCGACCCGGCAGACACAGAACAGCCCGACGTCCTTTTCCCGGTTGAGGGAGAGCCTGAAGGCCACGACGAACCGCTCCCCGTTGGCCTCGAGGCCCTTCTCCCCGATCCAGTCGCATAGCTCCGCGGCGGCCTCGATCTTCAGCAGGTCAAGCACGTCGCCCTTGGACAGGCGACTGAACATGTGTTGGGAGAACTCGGCCAAGGTCATGCCCACGATGGCGGCGAAGTGGCTCAAGTCGACCTCCGCGTGGCCGAGCCTCTTCCTTATCCTGGGACGCCACGTCAGGGTCATGATGGCTCCTCGCTTGATTCTTCAGCGAGCGGCTCTGGCCAGGCGAACAACCCGCACATTATCATCAACAGGCCAAAGCAAATCGGTTGTGTCATCCCCAAGTATGCCGCCAAGCCAAAACAAAACACGGCAAGCAGGAATCTGGTTAACAAGGCTGGCTTACCTCCCGTCATCGCCTGCTTACTCCTTGGCGAACATGAGGACGCCGGAGACGCCCTCGTTGGCCACACCGAGCTCCTTGGCGTTGACGGTCTGGCCGTCGGTCCAGACGTAGCCCTCCATCCCCGACTCGGCGTTGGCCTGTTCGCGGGCGGCCTTCTCGCTGGGGGCCGCGACGATGCAGCGCGTATTGTCATCGATGATGGTCGAGTCCTGCCTCTCGAGCAGGTAGAGGTAAATCTCTACAGACTTCTTGGCGTCAGGCATGTTCGTTCCTTCCTTTCTGGCCGCTTGGCCCTTTACCTGTCTCAATGATACATCCGAGGTCAGCACAAATCCCAGCGGTCGTTGCCAAAGAGAGCCGACCCGTCGATCAGGTTGGGATCATCAGGCCCTGGCTTCTCCTCCTCCGAGGGCTCGGCCTGTTTGTTTGGACCCGTTGCCTTCATGGACTTGTCCGAGGGGAAGACGAGGGGCGAGTAGTCCTTGGCGGGGAAGTGGTCCTTGGCCTCCTGGACGCTGGACAGGTAGTTCCAGATGGACTTCTTGTAAAGCCCGGCGATGACGGCCTTCAGGGACGGCGGTGGGGGCGTCCTGGGCGGCTCGTCGTCGAGGGTCTCGGGGATGATCGAGACCATGGTCTTCATGCCCATCCTTTGCAACAAGACGTCGGGACCATTGCCCGTCTCCATGTCGGCTGGCGTGACGCCTTGCTTCCGACACAGCTTGAACGCCTGCGAGAAGACGTTTTTGTGGGCCATGTAGACGCACCACCTGCCCCTGGACACGTCCCATCCGATGGCGATCCGGCGCGGCATGGAGGGGACGTGGGGGCAGGCCTTGCACTTCCCCTCCGGACAGGCCAGCTTGTATTGCTGGATGGGGGCGTCGGCCCAATGGACGGATATCTCGGCCAACTTGTCGAAAAACCTGACCATGGCGCTGCCCGAGGAGTCAAACTGCAACCCCGGCAGGTATACGGGCCGGTCCTCCTTGGCGGCCTTCTTGGTTGCCATGATGCTATTCCGCCGAGGGAACCGCCGCCTGAAGGCGGCGGGGGAATCGGCGGCATCCCCCCTCTCTCGTGTTAGTCTCGTTGTATGATGCCCTGGTCAGATGGTTCTTTGACAACCTGGATGTGGGGGTTCCCGGGGCTGAAACCCTGCCCCGGGGCAAAATCCTAGCATGGTTGAGACCCTTGGTTTCCTGGACTAAAAAGGAGGCAGAAACTGAACGGGGGCTTGCTCCCGAGAGCCGCCAGCGGCTTGCCACTGGCGGCACTGGCCCGGGCAGGACCAGCGGGAGCGAAGCGGAAGCTCTACTTGGAATCGAAGTCATGATCCAGGCAACTCCTGCTTTCCCGAGAAGCCCCCGCCTTCAGGCGGGGGAGAATGTCACTCAAGCGACCCTATCCATCCAAGACATTGACTGCCAAAATCCCCGTCCCCCTGACCAGGACCGGGACTGGAACCCGGACTCGAACCAGTATCCGAGTCCGGACCAGGACCAGGACCAGGACCCGGACCAGGACCTGGACTCGGTAGCCAATGAGCCGGCATACAGGGCATACAGAATGGGGGTCAGGATGGGGGTCATCTTGTCCTCCTTGCCTACCAGGACCAGGACTGGGACCAGGACTGGGACCAGGACCAGGACCAGGACCTGGACCTGGACCAGGACCAGGACCAGGACCAGGACCTGGACCTGGACAAGGACCTGGACCAGGACCAGGACCTGGAATCGGACCAGGACCAGGACCAGGACCTGGACCAGAACCCGGACCAATTGAACTGATTCCTGAGCATTATTCCCGCCCCGCTGGCGAGGACGGCTATAGTAGTCATTTTGTCGTCTCCGGGGACTGAGTTTTGATCTCCGCCGCGACCTCGTTGATGTCTTGCTCGAACCTCGCCCGCTCGCCCCTGTCCCCCTCCCGGTCCTTTCTCAGGATGTAGCTGGGATGGAAGGTCGACATGGTCCGGATGCCCATGACGCTGAGCCACTTGCCCCGGGCGCTGGTTATGCCGGTCAGCCCAGCGACGAACTCCAGGGGCGTGTTCCCCATGAGGAGCATCCTCTTGGGCTTGGCCAACCCAATCTCCCTACGGAGCCACCTGGAGACGCAGATGGAGGGGCACTCGTCGGTCGGGAACTTGTTGGCCGGCGGGCGGCATCTTATTACGTTGGAGATAAGCGTGTTGTCCCGGTTGATGATATTGGTCTCCCGGAGAACCGCCCTGAGGACCTGGCCGGCCTGCCCGACGAACGGCTCGCCGGCGATGTCCTCGGACTCACCAGGGCTTTCCCCAATGATCATCAAGGCTGGATTCTCGACATTTCCGACAGCCGTGACGACCTGCCGGCACGTCTTCCGCAGGCGGCAGGCCTGGCAGCCCTTCATCTCCTCGTACAGTTTCGCCAGCTCGCTCATGGTCATCCCGATTTTTTAACGCCGACCATCTTCCTGACGAGGACCGGCCTCGCATCCATGGAGACGAGCCAAATCTCGTCATCCGGGACTTCTGGCCTGAGGCTCGTCTCCGCGCCCCATATGTACCCCTGGTCGAAACGTTGCAATTCTTTGACCAGCGCATGGGTACTGGCTCCGCAAAGGACATGCGTAACCCGATTCATGGTTTTTTCTATCTCTGAGAACTGTTGCGATAACGTCATCATTCCAAACGCATCAACGTTGATGACGGGGGCATCCTTGAGGGATTCCAGCGCCTTGGCGAGCTCCTCCTCCGAGTATTCCTTTCCGTCCGCGAACCTTGGCATGATGCTTTTCTCCCTCAGATTTTGCCGAGTTGCTCGGGGGTCGAGGCCGTCAGGCCCCCCTGGTATTGGGCGATGATGTTCTTGAGCCTGCGCTCCAGCTCCCGGATGCCCTTCCAGTCCCCGGTCTCGATCATGCGGTCCAGGCGCTGGTATATCCTGGAGACCTTGTTGACCGCGTCCTCGTTGCCCTTCTGGCTGTCCAGGAACCAGAGGCACCACTCGGAGATGTCCGAGGCGCGCTCGTCCTCCTGGCAGAAGTACGAGATTATGTCGTCCTTTAGCGGGTCGACGACCTCCACGGGAGAGTAATCCCCGACGCTGACGCCCTGCTCGGCCGCCAACCGCTTGATTATGGCCCCCTTCTTCTCCTTCTCCATCAGGTGGATGAGCGTTATGATGTTCCCAAACAGCCCGCAACTGCCGAAGCACTTGAAGACCTCGGCCCCGTCCCTGGGAGACGTGGTTATATTGAAGGACGGCGTGTCGTCCTTGTGCCCCGGGAGCGGGCAGCAACACTTGAAGCCCCTCCCCGTGGGGATCAGGACGACGCCGCGAGCCTTGAGATAGTCGGATATTCTCGCCCGCCTGCAAATCTCGGTTATGGCCGGGTCCACTATTTATTGAGCTCCCATCCGGCTGACATGCAAGATTTCTTTGAGAAGAAGATCTCTCGCGTCGAGGGAACAAAGGGCCTCGAAACATTCATGTTTGTTTTTTCCGCCAAGGAAACCAACGAATTCATTCGTTGGAGGAATTGGCGGCATCCCCCTTTCTCTTATTCTGAAGGATCATCCTGGGTTTGGTAGCAGGGATGGTGGCGCTTTCAGCCTCCCATCTTGTTGGAGCATTAGAATCCATGTCGGATCGTTGGTTCCCATCCAATAGGATTTTGCCCCTGGAAGGATTTCTCCAGGGAACCCCATCCAAGTTTTCAAAGAGCCAACTACCCGAGGGTATCATACGGCGTTCTCTTGTTGTGCTTGCGCCGCCTGACCGCTGTCCCTGAAGGGGCGAGGCTTGCGGCGGCGAACATCTGTCATCTCCCAGGAGATCCTTCCAAGCCTTGGTCATATCCCCAAAGAGAGACAAATTCAATCCTTAATTCTCCGCTTTTCCCATCCTCGTCCTCGTCGCGAAAAACTCCCGCAGGCAGTTCCCGCACCAGCGGCAGCCGGTCTTGCCCTTCTCCCCCTCTATCTTCCCGCAGGAATGAACCCAGGGGTTGTCCTCATGGCGGCGCATGACCTCCCGCCAGGCGGCCGTGGTGATCGCCCAGTACGAATTCTGCGTCCGCTTACGATAAACGTAGCTCGGGCGATGGGCCTCTGGGATGGAGGCCTCGCCATGGTAAGCCATGAAGGTCAGTACGACTGGAATCTCATGCGCGACGTACTCTGCTACGGCCTTGTCCGCCAACGGGAGGTTCCAGGCATTGGTCCTGAAGCGTACGAACATCAGGTTCCTGGGGTAGTCAAGGAGGCGATGAAAATCCGAGTCCGTCATCGCCCCGGGGTTGATCGTCAGCACCACGGGGCCAGGAAACTTGTCCAATCTTACGGGAAAAATCGTATTAAAGAACCTCAGCGGGTACGCCGAGGTCTTGGCAAGGACCTCGTCAATCTCTATGCTGCTGTCATTGCCATCATTGACCCTGACGACTACGCTGCCGTTGCGCTGGATGTCTTCGGGATCGGGCATGTTGGGGAGATTCTGGTCAAGTGGCTCAAGGTAGCTGCGTCCTGAGTTAAAAAAGCACTCGGGACATTTGATGGGACATCTCTTCGCCTGCGGGATGGCGCACATGATCCCGCTCCCCTTGGTCTTCGGGTTCTCCAGGTACATGTTCAACGCTCCTTCTTTGAAGTTAGGGCGAGAGCCTCATGGCTTCCCGTGAGTTCATGTCAAGTTCTGTCCCATGAACGGGAAAGCCCCTGTCTTCAGGCAGGGGTAACTCACCAGTCGTCATCCTTCGCCGGTATCTGGTCCTCCTTCTTGTCGTCCATATGCGCCCCGCTGGGCATCTCCTCGAAGGGATCCATGGATGGGATGGCCTTTCCACTCTTGAGCATCTCCCCGACCTCGTTGACGGCCGACATGCCGCTGAACATGTCGACCTGGGACGTCAGGCCATCCAGCTTCTGGATGTCCTCGGAGATCAAGCAGCGGGCGTCATCGACCTCCAGGACCTTGCCCTCGCTAGTATCGACTATGCCATGCCTGGCCTTCGGGAAGAGGATCTTCAGTTGGTGGTTGGCCAGCGGCCACAGCATTATTATCGTGTCGGCAACCGCCGAGATCTGATGCGACTCGCTGATGTCGTCGGTCCCAAGCTGGGCCTTCTCGGGGCTGCCCTCGCCGTACTTGCGGATGCGCTCCAGGGCGGCCCGCTTGAACTGGGCGGCCGTTATGACGCTGAACTGCCTCATCTCGCCGAGGTTTCGCAGGTAGTTGCAGATGTCCCCCAGCTCCAGGTCGCGCCGGTCCGGGTAGGCGTTCTCGGAGGCGACGAATGACAGGTAGTCGACGATGACGACCTGCGGCCTGAATGCTGACTCGACCTCGAGGAGGTACCTCTCGATCTGGGATATCTTGATCTTGCTGGACTGCCCGACGTTTATTATCCTGAGCTGGTTGGGCTTGCCCTTGATCGACGCCTCGTACTCCTGGAGTATCTCCACGTCGAACTTGCCCTGCTTCTCCGTGGCCTTGAGGGCGTCCTCCATCCTCAGTATCTTGTCCTCCAGGTCCTCCCTCTGTTTCTTGTCCTTTGGCGGGTCCTCGGAGAGCCTCTTCCTCATCTCCTCGATGACCCGCGGGTCCTCGGGCTCCGTGATCTTGCCCCCATACAGCCGGGAGTAGTCAATCCGCCCCGTGGCCCGGCACCAGAGCTTGAGCTCCATCAGCCTGGCCTCCATCTCCAGGCTCGCGTAGAGGACGTTGTACCCCCGGCTCCAGAAGCCATAGGCCATGTTCAGGAGCAGGGTCGTCTTGTAGCCGCCAGGCCTCCCGACCAGGACGGTCAGGTGGCCGGGGCGGAACCCGCCGTTGGTCCGCTCGTCGAGCGTCGGGATGTTGCAGAGGAAGCCCCGGTACTTGTCCGGGTTCCTCTTCATGTCCTTGAGCCAGCCGATGGTCGACTCGTAGTCGGCGACCCAATTGTACTGCCTCAGGGCCCCTTGCCCGGGGTTGGACAACCTTGTCACGCAGGCCCGCTTGAACTGGTCCAGCGCCCTCTCCGGCCCGACCTTCTCGTCCGAGTAGTCCCTGGTGAACCTCCTGAACAGCTCATGAGTGGTCTTGAGGAAGTGCCGGTTGCACATCATCTTGACCAGTATCTCGATCCTGATCTTCCGGCTAAAGACGGCACCCTGGCAGCCCTTGAGGAAGGACTGATAGACGGCGGCCTTGTCCTTGGCCATGCCGGTCGTCCGGCGATGGGTCGCGGCGTCCTCGGCGGAGAGCAGGTGGTGCCTGGTCCGGTACCAGGTCAGGAGCAGGTCGAAGGCCTCCCCCAGGGAGGAGTCCTCGAACCAATCTCCTTCTATCCCGGACTGGGCGATGACGTCGGCGTTGCGAGCCTCCCATCCCTCGGGCAGCCCCTCTATGTCCTCGTCATGGAGCAGGTAGCCGACGAGCATGGCCTCCAGGACGTCGGCCTCCACCTGCCCGATGGACTTGTACTCCGCGGGCGTGAAGTCCTTGACGTCCTCCGGGGACAGATCCTTGGGGGGAAGAGGAGGCTTGAAGTCCGCGTCCCAATCAACTGGGCTGGTCGCCATGGACGTCCTCCTTCCTGGTCCCCGACATCAGGTCCCTGAGGCCCTTGGCCCTCTCGTTGGCCTCCTTGAGCAGCCCCTCGTTGGTCGCGAGGGACATCGTCCTCCCGACCTCTATCATCTCCTTGTCCACCATCTTGTCCTTGAGCACCTTGCAGGACTTGACCGCCTGGAGCTGGGCCATCTGGATGCCCCGCCGGTAGGCGGCGCCGTTCTTGACCCGGCCCTCCTTGAACTGCTCGTATATCTCCAGCATCTTCCTGGGGAAGTCCTCCGGGGCCATTTCCATGACGTCCTGGACGCGCAGCCCCGTGGGGGTCGGGACCTCCCTGAAGGCGTCCTCCAGGTACAGGGCGTCCTCCAGCAGCGACAGGCTCTCCTCCTCCAGCCTGGACTCCAGGAGGCCCTTGCGCCCGGCCAGCTCGCCCTCCCCCAACCTGCCCTCCAGCGCCCTCTTCTTGTCCGCCGGGGACGAGATCTTCCTCAGGCCATCCATGGCCTTGATCAGGGAGGCATGGCGGGCGACGAGGGACTGGAGCAGCTCGTCGACCTCGTCCGGGTGGAGCATGACGACGAGCGAGGTCTTCTCGGAGAGGAGCAACTCCAGGAGCCTGTCCCCCAGCGAGTTGATCACCTGCCCGACGAAGTCCCCCGAAGTCATGAGCAGCGACCCCGGGTACAACTGGCGGCGGGCCAGCAGGCCGTCGATCTCGTCCGCGGCCCGGTGCCT
>Ga0315274_10004606_pt1 | contig 20233 bp, 28 predicted proteins | sample YL17G02_20_MG_FD_203700 | JGI IMG/M metagenome (GOLD analysis project Ga0315274, IMG submission 203700) | Sediment microbial communities from Yellowstone Lake, YNP, Wyoming, USA - YL17G02_20 | ecosystem: Environmental > Aquatic > Freshwater > Lake > Sediment | place: USA: Wyoming | collected...
TCAGATGTATAAGCTCCTCCAACAGAACCAGTTACCCATGATTTCATTCTTCTATCGTCAGCTTGTGCAGCTCTATAACGAACGTGTAAGAATGGTCTACGGATATTAGTTCCTAAGATTTGATCATATACAGTAGAAGTACCAGCAGGTACAAGAACTCCATAAATACCAGAATTTGCAACGGCTCCACGAGTAGATGCATCATTTAAATATTTCCAGTCAGTTTTGTAAAAATCATAAGAACCTCTTCTAAATCCAGAGAATCCTAAGTTTAATGCCATTTCTTCAGAGTTTTCGAATAAACCGTAAGCAACACCACCAGCAACTCCAGAAGATAATGCAGCAAGCATATCATCAAAGTCAAGAGATGTTTGACGGTTTAAGAATAACATGTTTTCTTCAATAGCTCCCTGAGTATCTAAGTTTTTCAAGATTGAATCAAACTCAGTTAAACCCGCAGCGGCAGAGAAGTTATTTAATACGTTACCTCTTTCTTGAACAGCAGCGAATAAACCTTGAGTACCTTTTTTCAAAGCGGTTGCAGCACCTGATCCAGCAGTAGCTAATTCACCTTCAACAACAGCCATTTCTAAGTAATCTTCGAAACGTAATCTTGTTTCAGATTCAGCTTTTAAATACCAGTAGTATCCATTAGCTCCGTCTTCAGTAGCGATTTCTACCCATCCAATTTGAGCTGTGTCAGATCCATTAACAGTATATTTATTACGGATAATGATTGGAGAATTAGAGAATTGAGTGAATGAAGGAGTGATTGATTGATAATCGTCTCCAACTAAAGTAGATCCTTTTTCATACTCAGAACCAAAAACGAATATTTTAACTAAATCCCCAGCAGTAAAAGTTGGAGTTAATAAAGCTGTTGTATAAGAAGCTACGTCTACCGCTCCATTCCCAGGAGTTGGTTTACTAGTTACAATTGCTTTTAATTCAACGCCTGTAGTAGGGTTCATAATAACAATTGTTTGATTGATAGACAATACGTTAGCTACATAATCAGCAGGATTAGCAGGAGTAAGATCAACAGGGATTGTGATAGTATTTCCGTCAGTAATCACTACATCATTATAAGCAACGTGTAATCTGTTTTGTTCTGACCAAATAACTTGATCTGAGCTCATTGGCATTTCAGCCCCAACCATACGTAAGAATCCAGAAAGAGTTCTGTTTCCATAACGCTCTACTTCTGCTTCGTAGATTTCAGGTAAATATTGTTGTGCGAAAGATGAAAAATCAGGATTAGTTGGATCCGTGAAATTCAAATAGTTTGTGTTTAAAGCTTGTTGCTTCTGGGACGGAGTAATACTTCCGAACGTAGGCGTTACATTTGCCATAATTTTTTAATTTTGATTGTTAAATTTGTTTTTTATTTTCAGTTTTGAAGAATCAACGCCGTTAATTGCTTTAACTTTAAATCCATTAACAAATATTTCACCTGTTGACGTTTGTCTCGGGGTAGTTGGGATGTTGTTAGATTTTGCAATAACCTCTTTAATTGCGTCGGCTTTACCCTGCTCATAAAAATGATTTGCAATAGTGTCTGCGTTTTCGGCAGCATACATAGCTTTATGATAACCTTTCAAATCTGTAATTTCACCTTTGTCATTCAAGAACTTCTTGATTAGGTTGTTTATGTTTGATTGTTTATCGGCCACCGTTTCTGTGTTCTGGATTCCATATCTAAAATTTTTCTCTCCCAATTTAAAATCAAAACCTTTGAATTCTTGAGAAAAGAAATTTTTAGTACCATCCTTGAACTGCGAATGTAGTGTTTCTGCGTTTGCCTGTTCTTCGTTGTATCGGTTAAAAAAGTCCATTGCTTTTTGTTGTTCTTTGGATACGCTCGGTTTCAACTTGATCTCGTCGTAATATTTCCCTTTAAGCTCTTCCAAAAAGTTTCTGGCTTTTGCAACTTCTTCTTTAAATGCGAGTTTCTTTTTTCTGATGTCTCGTTCATCATCTAAATCTTCATCATAACTAAATTCATCTTCCATTAAGAATTCAATCTCTTCAGAATCTAAATGTGGTCTTGATTTTTTATAATATTCTTTAAGTAAAGCTTCGTTATTAATACTAGAATAGTCGTGACTTAATCTAACATAGTCTTCGACTGTTCCACCTGTTTCTTCCATAAAGGCAACAAGTTTATTAATATTTTCAGGTAATTCTTTACCGGTATTTCCTTGTACTTCAAGTGCTTTGTTTGCTTCTTCAACAAGTGTTGCCGTTGTAGTATCAACTTCTTCTTGAGTAATCTCTTGTATTACTGTTGTTACTTCTTCTTGGGCTGGAGTTTGAACGGTAACTGTTTGATGTTCTTCGTTTCTTTGCTCCACTTCTTGCAATCCCAATTCGGGTTGTTTTGTGCCCAACATGCTTTCATCTGTGTTTTCGATTTGAACGGCATCCTCTGGTGTTTTATTTGTTCTTAAGTCTACTTTTGAAATTTCGTTAGGTTTATTTAACTTTTTCATAGGAGTTCTCTTCTTTTGTAATTTAAAGTCTCCTTCTTGTTTTACTTGTTCTGACATAATATGATAATATAAAATTGGTTAATGTATTCTTATTGAGGATTAAACTGTGATAAGTCGAATCCATCATCACTACCTTCAAAATCTTTTGGTAAAGAATTATTTTTTCTTTGGTCTATTAATTCTGATTGTTGTGTTGCTTGTATCTTTGTTCTTTGATCTTTACGATCTTCAGCTTGCGCTTGTTTTTGTTGAGCAACTCCTAATTGCATTTGAGCAAGTTGCATATCATATTCAAACTTTTGAGCCATTTTTTGTTTTTCAATCATTAATTCTTGTTGCATTCTTTGTATTTCAAATTGAGACTTAGATTGCAATATTTGAATTTCCGTTTGTGCTAATGCTTGTTGCTTTTGTACTTCCGCTAATGCCGCAGCTTCTGATGCTTGTGCATTTGCTTGACCCTGCGCCGCAATATTTGCTTGTTGATTTGCTTGATCTCTTTCTAACTTTTTCTTTCTCTTATATTTTAAAGATTGATTAGCTAGTTTTAAATTCTTAATTTGTCTTAGATCAATTACATCTTCTAAATCAATTCCTCCTGATTGTAATGCAACTTGAATGTTCTGTTCAAATTGTACTTTATCTTCATCTTCTGGTTCTAATTCTAAGAATATACCAAAGTCATGCAAGTTTAAGTTCTCTATTTCTCTTAGAGTTTCCACGTTGGAAATAGATATACTTTCTATAAGCGACTTACGTGTTAATGGGAATTCTAATGAATCTTTAATTCTAAGAGCAATGTTTTCACATAATCTTAATGTTAAGAATAAACTTGATTGTAATATATGACGTGTTGCAGTGTTTGAACTTGCTGCCGCCATTTTTTGTAGCCCTACTAAAGCATCTCTATCTGGAGCACTACCATCTCTTGCTTCATTCAGTCCGGTTACGTCACGTATCATTTGTAAGTAATATTGGTAAGTACTTATTAAAGAACTTATCTTAGCATTCCCTGACGATGTTTGTAATTCCTGAATTGGCACTTTACCCGGATTCATTCCTCCATCCTGGGACATCGATCTACCAACAATACTACCTGTTTGGAAATACATATTTAATGCTTCCGCTGCATTGTAATTTGTACCATTGCCTAAATCAACTTCAGCTAATCCATCAACATCTACAAATACCCCGTCAGGAACCATTCTTGATAGTACTTGTTGTAATTTTAAATGCGTTAATTGAATCATATCTGCAAACCCTGTTATACGGCTTACTAATGACTCAATTCTTCCTTTATACATTCTAGGAGCACAGATGGTATAATTCATCTCTACCCTTGTAGTGTCGGCAAATGGTCTAGTCATATTTTCAGACAATTCCCATTTAAGCATTTTTTCTAATCCTAATATTTTTGCACCTGAATACAATACCTCGATTGATCTTGATACTCTTTCAAAGTTATCATTTGCTGGAGGATTAAATGTGTCTGGTTTTTCAAGTGCTTTTTCTAATCCTGTTTCAGTCTGTTTAATTTTAAAGACTTGATTAGAATATGTTTTATATTCAAAATACAATATTTGAACGGTATTGTCGTTTGTATCAGCTCCGTAATAATTACGAGTATAATTGGCATTGCCTGGAAATTTTTCTATTTCTTTTAAATCTGCATCACTTAAATACGGGAATTCCTTTTTAAGCTCCTCTAAAGGTACGGATTTAACTTCTCCAACATAATACAAATCCTCAAAATTCGGGTCCTCAGTATAAGAATAAACAAGATTAGCTGGATCAACATATTCAAGAACCACACCGTTAGCTTCATTCCAGTTTGTTTTAGCTGCGCCAATACCTAATACTGTTAAGTCATAGTTTAGTCTTCTATTAATTAAAGTATATCTATTGCGATCTAATATTTGATTTATTACTTCTTCTTCTGCAATTTCAATTGCTTGTTTGTAATCTAATTGTAAATGAATTTCTAATTCTTCTTTTGTTTCAGGTAATTCTTCTGGGTTTGGGGTATTATATAGATTAACACCCAATTTAGATTGAATGCTTTCTAATAAGTCCTTTGCCATCATATCTCTTATGATACCTTCGGCATATTTTGTTTTAGCTTGAACAGCTTCTGGATCTTCGGCATAAGCTTTGATCTCATAGTTCTTACTAGATATACCATTAACAACAATGTCTACAAACTTAGGTATAATAGGAATAGGTTTCCAATCTAAATTAAGATATGACAAATCACCATTAATAGATAATTCATCTTTATATTTTTGTACAGATTGTTCACCTCTTGCATAAAGACGTAAATTGTGAAAGTTTTGCCAGTTTGATCCCCACCTGTTACCTACTCCGCCACCAACTCTATCTCCACGAAACCATTCGTTTTCAATAGCTCTGCCGACTAAAGCCCCGTATTCATAACTTTGTTTTTCTTCATCCGGTACTACCTGACTAGGGAAAGAACTATTATTGTTTGTATAAATCATCTATTATATTATTTTTGAACTATAACCTTCATTATTATATCTTTTAAAGCTTAAAGGAACTTTCTCCTTTTGGAAATTGCTAGTTGGTGTATACATGTGTTTGTTACATGCCATTATAGCTAATCCTGAACTTATCGAAGCATCATGCTTTGTTCTATCGTTTATGTTGAACCTTGCCCAATCTTCTAATGTCTTTTGAAAATACATATCTCCATATGAATCTCCTAAATCGCCAACATGATGTTCTATATAGGTTTCAATTGCGGCCGCGTGTGCTTGTATAATATCTTGTCCTGAGTTTGGTATACCACCAATTTCTTTTTCAGCCGGTGATAATTTATTCCATACTTTATCAGGTCTATTCATTGAGAACCCTCTATAGCCTCTTCTTTTAAAATGATACAACAATCTTGCTTTGTTATTCTCGGCAAGTATTGGCATACCATAAAATACACAAGCCATTAATACTTCTTCAAAAAATATTTCAGCAGTCTGAGGTCTTGCAATGTATTCTAAAAAGAAATGATTTACGGGTACATCTTCCATTGAAAACTTTGTTAAACCATGAAGAGCGCCATTCGATCCTCTGTTGTCAACTGTTCCTGATATATCATAACTATCACAACCAAATGCGCCACAGTGTTCATTGCCAGGATATTTGTACCCATCTTTTATTATTACGCGGTTTTGCATATGTTTAGGTGGTACCCAAGAAATTAAGAATCTGCCGTCTTTATTTGGATAAAAACTCACTCTTGTATCCATCACACCCATATCCCATTGGAAGTTGCCACGTGTTAGAACGCCAGAGTGACGTAGATCTGCATTGTAATCAATTTGCTCGTATATTTTTGTAAGATTAAACAACGATTGTTTTGTTTCATCTCTAAATGCGTGTTGTTCAGTTCTTGGAAATTGTCGGTAGTATTCGTTTAGGCCATCTGAATCTGACTTTAAACCATCAACTTCATTCTGCCAGTGTTCAATAACACCTATTTCAATTTCGTTCCCATCAATTCCTTTAACGGGTCTTTCCGGAGAATGGAAGACAGGTAAGCCATAAGTATCAATGAATCCCTCGTAGGACCATTCCATAGGTATGAACAAACTATATAATCCTGAACTAGTCTGTCCATTGGCATTTCTTTTCGTAACATCTGAATTGTAATAAAGTTTCTTAAAGTTTTCTCCTCCTTTATCTAAAGCATTTGATGTTGATCCCATCATACACTTACCGATAATACGACTACCTAATCTTAAACAAGTTTTAGTAACCCTCCAGTTGTTTAATATATTATCAGGTTTAAGCCATTTACCACTTTCATCATGTACAAGAAGTTTTAATTTCTCTCCATCATAAGAGTTATCCCCTGTATTCTTCCAGTCAATTGTTGTGTCAAGACCATCAAGTTCTTCGGGGTTTTCATTATTATCTAATTTCTTCCTTGTAAACTTAGAAGCCGGTACTCTATATGCCAGTTCTGTTTTAGGTCTATCCATACCATCTTGGATAGGTTTAAAAAAGAAAGGGTAGTTGATTGATATTGGTACAACCTTATCGGTAAACATTGTTTTAGCATCACTACCTGATTTAGATAGGATACCAAACCTTGAGTCACTTGACATTGTAGCTTGATTAACTAATTCAGCAGAAGACATAAATGAAAAACCAGAACGTCTATTCTTTAAATAAGACATTCCGTAACATCTATAATCCGCTTTACAAGCTTCCCAAAATATAAAGAATAATCTATTTGATTCTCTAAAGTCTGGTGCACCAACGTCTATCTTGCTCCATTGCAAGTACATATAGTGTGTTCCTGTTATATATGTAGGAGTTCCATTACTGTAAAACGAAAAACCTTCATCTCTGTATTTAAATTCATTGTCAATGTAATCGTACCATTTTTCCTTAAAGGTATCAGGATATTTATTCCAATCAAATACATTCTTTATCTTAACTAACTCTTTAGGAACTTCTAATTGTTCCCAATATTGTAATTCTTTTTTTGTATTTCTTTGATATGAGTCTTCTATTAAAGGTAAAGCAATCTTTAAATCTTGTATTTCATATATCTCACCAATCTTACCGGTCTTACTTATAACAACCATGTCGTGTTGTTTATTATAACCGTACTTCCATGTTTTAAGTCTATTCTCTTTCTTTAAAACAGTTGATTTAATATAATCCGGTAAAACCTTGAATAAAGTATTTTCGTACATTATTTTGATCTCCCTTCTGCGAAACCTTTAAACGTTTTTGCCGTAGGTTCTTTTTCGCTTTCTTCTAACATTCTTTCTTCTTCTTCAATCCTACTAAGGATTTCAAAAGCATCAAATATAGCCAACTTCTTTGTTGCCGCTGCATTCTTTAATTTGTCTGCGCTTAAATCATCTTCTCCATTGTCTAGGATAGCCTCTTCAGCAACTTTAATTAACTCAAGAACCGCTTTGTGCCCAGCTTGGACTATATTCCTCTTCGTTTCCTTTATATTCATATTTAATTACAATATCATTAGATTTCATACAATATAATCTCTGATTGTCTATAATGAATTCAAATTCTCCAAAAGGAGTATAACCCACTAAGTCTCCAGGATTGATTTCAAGCTCTTTTAAAGAGTCATTTCCATATTTTAATATACCAATTAGTTTACACTCTTTATCAAGCTTTAAATGGTCTATATTTTTTAATGGCTTTATAAAACATCTATCCCCAAATGATTTCCATTCGGTATCTGTTTTATATAAATATATTTGATCTGAACTACAGAAGTACAAATCTTCTTTAAAGTAAGCTCTACTGTTTTTTTGTTTACCCTTTATATCATAAAATCTTCTAAAAACATTATGATGTATAATTACGGTATCACCAACTTTTATATCTGTTTTATATGCCAATGGTATTGAAACCACTATAGCTGCATTATTTACAGATTTAAAACTTTCTATCTTAGTATTTACTATTAATTCTTTACCATCAATATCAATACTATTTTCATACCTAGACCCCACAGGTTTAACTATGAAATCAAATACTCCGGTCACTTTAATATTCTAAATCGTACTCGACTGAAATAGCCATATTAGAATTAAACTTCTTCCACGGCATTACTTCGTCTTCCTTTTTAATATATATATTGTAGGAGTTGTCTTCTTCGTCAAAGAGTATATGGGAGATCTCATGTCCCCCATAAACGCTTTGATTTAAAGAGTAATGCATTGCGTCATTTTTATAATCTGATCCAATGCTTATCTTACGAATTACAGAATTCATTATTCCTCAGTTGGAATTTCCATTTCAGTATATGAACCATCTTCTAAATTAATATTGACTGCTCCATATTCAGCTTCTAACTCTGATTTAAATTCCTCAATCATTTTATTTAATTCACCAAGTTGATGTAAGAATCCGTGTTTTTGAGATTCTAATACTCCAATGTTTGTTAATAATGATTGCAGATCTTTTTGCTGAGCTACGATTTTTTCTAATTGTTCTTTTGTGATTTGTTTTACTACTTCCATCTGATTTAATTTAATTGTTAATTGTTATTATGTTAATGTTAAAAAATATTTTAATTTATTTATCTGTATAATATTATACTAGTCACTGGTATATTAACAGCGCTTGTAACGCTAGTTACCATTATAGGTAAAAACGTACCCTGATTTAATCCAGAAAATGTAGTATCAGTACTATCCCCAACTAACCTAACGGTAATAGAGGCTGCAGTACCACTAACAGTAAACGCTCCAATAAAAACGGCTGAAGGTTGTGATGCTGTTTCAGGAAAGGCACTTAAAGTTTTTGATATTGCCGCAAAGTCTGGTTGATTTCCAAATTGTCCCATAATTATTTTTTAAATATTTTATTGTATATTCTACTTTTGTTTTTTGTTCCAAGTTTAAATTCTAAAACGGTATTGCCTGGAAAAGAATAATCTTCACCTGGTTCCATTATTTTAGAATTGCCTTCATTATCAATACCCAAAACGGGGAAACCTACGTTTTTCATTGTGATTTCCCCGCTAGGTATTACATTATAAGGTCTATCTTTATCAGGACTATTTTTTTTATAACCTGTTGTTGATAGATTTTTCATTTTATTTTCCGGCTAAACTTAGGGTATAATTTTGAGCCATTGTATTAGCCTTTCTTGCTCCTTCAGTACTAGACTTCATTTTACCATATTCTTTTTTCAAAGCTTCAACAGCATCCGGATTTCTAGCTTCTGCTTTCTTAAGGATTTTTCCGGCGCTATCCGTAATAAACATGTCGTTCGGGGCTTTCTCTAATCCAAGTTCTTTACCAGACCTTAAAGATTTTTCAAAAGCTTTAGGAGCCGTTTTACCAGATTTAACATCAAACTCAGTTCCAGATATAACTTTACCCGTAGGAGCGTTTGAAGCAAATGCCTCAGCTTTTTTCTGCTCATCCGCTGTAGGCCCAAATGCTTTTCTTTTAGCAATAGACTCTTCCATCTTTTCTACTTTTGGATCTTCAGCTGTTTGTAAAAATACAGCAGGTATTCCATATCCGGTTTTTGAACGGTTACCTCTACCGTAATCTTGTTTGTATGCCATTTTGTTTATTTTTAATTGTTATTTATTTTATTCTTGTATATACTACAGTTGCGTTAACTGGTCCTTTCACAATGCATTCTAAAGTATTGTTATCAATAAATGTATAACTGCATTCCGTAGTCCAGTTTGTTTCGTCGCAAATTGATTTAATAACCAATACATTATTTAGTATTCTTATTGATAATAATCTTAACGGGCCTCCATCAACCGTGCTAAACTCAACAACTTGTAATTGGTTTTTAATATCTTTCCAAAATACCATTTGTGTTGCATGGCGATTTGGTTCCCAATATCCAATTAAACTATTAATATTAACTTTTGATTGAGCAAAAATATTAAAACTCAGTAATGCAAATACGGTAATTAAAAATACTTTTTTCATGATTAAATAATATTAGATTTATATAATATTATTATCACGTGTATTTACTGCTTTTTATAAGCTTCCATCTCCCAAGGTAATTTCTTAGACCCCTCTTTCATAGTTGCTCTGGGATATTTCTTTCCCTTCCACATAACATGAGTATCCGTATAGTCTAAATCACCACGTTTCATTTGATCTATATGGACCTTCTCATGAGATATAGTTTTATTCTTTTGTAATTCTAATGGGGATACATCTTTATTAATTAGGATTGCTCCATTATTTTGCGCCATACCTAATATGTTATTATCCATGTCTGTACTATAGATCGGAGTATTATCCATATTATAAGGTGCACCCTTCATTAAGAATGCCATATTAGCACTTCTTCATTTTAGCCGCGCTCATTTTAGCTGGTGCTTTCATATAAGCAGCAGATTTCATTTTAGCAGGAGATTCCATTTCCTTTGCCATAGACTTTACTGAAGATACAGCTTTTTTAACTTCTTTATTTTTCATTGCTGCTTTAGCAATTTTTTTTACTACCTTTTTCATTTTTATTTTTTGTTTAATAAATCAACCGCAAAATTAATCGCGGCTGATATAAATTATTATTATGCTATTGCTACAGAAGTAACTTGAGATCCTGCTGGCAATGCTACAGCAACAACTTGTCCTCCAGGAACAGCAGCGATAGCCGCGTTAATCGCAGTAAGTACTTCTACTGCTTTAGCAGCGGTTGTAGTAAGCACAATGTTCTCACCTGCAGTAAAAAGAGTTACAGCATTAGCAGCTGTTGCGAAAATACCGGTAATTGTATTTACATTAACTAATCTAGGTCCTGCAGCATAAGCTGTTGCGCTAGTTACAGGAATTGAAATAAAATTTGTCATTTTGTTTTGGTTTTAATTGTTGGTTATTCTTTTATTTTTTTGCTTTTAAAGTAATCTAAAATACGTATACATGTATATACAATAGACACTAATAATAATACTATTTTTAAAGTAGATTCTACTCTATCACTAAGACTTACTATGAGTGCTACCGCATTTAGTAAATACATTTTTAGATCGGGTGTATGCATTATCTTCTCGCTTTTGCTCTTTGTGTTATAGGCTCAGGCGAACAACTCGGTTGATCAAATCTAAGTTTGATTCCATCTTTTCCAGAACTAGATCCTTTACCTTTTGGATAACCAGTCGTGTCAAACGGTCCGTCCCATAAAGCGTTCGCTCCTACACCTGACATTTTAGCTTCGGTGTCAAAAGGAGTCATTGGGTGTATTTTTGCTTTTACATTCATAATTAATTGTTTTCAAAGCCCAGTGCGGGCGTTATACTTGTGTCTACTCCTTGTGGTGGCATCAAAGGGCCATCTTGTAATAATTCTGGATTTGCTAATTGCATAATTGGTGCTTCATTCCCGGGCACTGTTCTTGTAAAAGTATCTGCATTGGCATCACCATATATCCCTTGTACTGCCATTGGATTTCCAATTGCTTTTGGGTTAATCGGAGCAGGTTGCATTGCAGACGGATTAACCGCGGCAGGAATAGGTTGAGCAGGTTTAACTCGAGTGCCAGTAACACGAATCGGCTTAGTTGGATTGTACTTTTTAGGTACCCTTGTTGTTGTATTGGCATTTGCTTTTGGCGGTGCTGCAACTGTGGGTACTGTATTAGTCATTGCTCCTGTACCTTGTTGTAATTGTTGTGCCTGCATTGCTCTAGTGGCCGCGTTACTCATAGCCCCTGATAAACTTGTTCCAAACGCGTTTGATAATTGCGATTGTGGCAACGGTTGTACCGGCATCTGTGATTGGTTTTGTTGGCTAGCTAGATTTGCCATCGAACCTATCAATGATCCAAATTGGTTCAAAGGACTATTCTTCATTTTATATGCCATGATTCCTTGTTTTATCTTTGTTCAAATGATCTATTGCGGTTTGCAATACTACATCTGTATATGTTTTACCTTTCATTATACTATTATTCCTTGGTCTTGTTGGAATATCTTCTTCACCTAGCATTATACGATACATTCGGTTTATCAGTTGTTTACACTTAAATGAAACTTTGTATATGTTGTATTTTTGGGTTGTATGGTTTCTATTTCGCCACACTACTATCCACCCTTCTTTTAACAAATTGTTCCAGCGTTTATTGTCCCAACTGTAAGCGTACGTACCAATCTTATAATCTTGCTTGGTAAAGAATTCCATGCAATCAAAGTATATTAGCAATTCTAAATCAGAATCGGTTAAATTATTATTTCTACAAGCCCATCTGCGTATCAACCTGTAATGTTTTAATAAGCCAAGACTTTTTACATCCTTTGCTTCTAGCTTTCTCATAAAACAATTACAACGTCTTGTAACTTTATAACCTTATAATCATGACCTTCAAATTCAATACCGTGACCGGCACTTTTGTCATAATAGATAATGTCTCCAACGTTCAACACTTTTATCTCATCACTTATAGAAACTATAACAGCTTCTTTATATCTTATATTCTCTTTATCTTTTTCTGCTAAAAGTAAACCGCCTTCCGTTTTGCTTAACCCCGTTTTCTTTAACGAAATTATAATGTTGTTACCTATTGCTTTCATGATACGCGTAAATTATTAATTACACAATCAGTTGATAATATAGTAACAGCTACAGATGCCGCATTTCTTAGTGCAGATTTTGTAACTAATAATGGATCAATAATCCCCGCTTCAATCATATTAACAATATCGCCAGTCATTACATTTAATCCATCACCTTCTACAAACTTAGTCATTGTATCTTCCATTCCTGCATTTATCAGGATCGTATTGAAAGGGGCTTTAATTGCATCGAGTAAAACCCATTCTCCGGTATTAACTCCAGTTAATGTTTGGGATGCGTTTAATAAAGCAATTCCCCCTCCTGGAACAATACCTTCTTTAATGGCTGCTTTAGTTGCACATATCGCGTCTTCCACTCTATCTGCTTTTTCTTTTAATTCAACATCTGAATTAGCGCCCACTTTTACAACAGCAACTTTTGCGGATAATCTTGCTAATCTTCTTTCTAATCGAATAACTTCAGCGGGATTAAGTTTACCTTCAAGTTGTGTTTTTAATTCATCAATTAATAGTTGTACTTCTTCAGTTGTACTATTAACTTGTAATATTGTCTCTGAATCATCGGTTATGGCTTTTAAACAACTACCTAAATGTTCTGGTAGTATTAAATCCATATCGTCACCTAAATCCTCATTTATAATTGTTGCGCCAGTTAATAAGGCAAGATCCATTAAGGTATCTTTTTTATTAACACCATAAGTTGGCGCATTAATTACATTTACTTTTATATTTCCTTTTACTTTATTCATTGCAAGAGCAGATAGAACGTTTGTTTCCATATCTGCAATAATCAATAAAGATTTATTTGCTTTTATAACGTGTTCAAGTACTGACTGTATTTGTCTGATACTCTCCACTGGTGATTCAATAATCAATACGACAGGATTTTCTAATTCTGCAATCCTTTTGTTTGGGTTAGTTATAAAATGTGAATTAACTAGACCTTTATCGTATTGTACGCCTTCAATTACTTCTATTTCTGTTTCGGCTGATGCTGATGTTTCCATCATTACAATTCCTGTTTCTCCAACGGATCTAAACGCATCGGCAATAATCTTACCTAATACTGGATCATTGTTAGTTGAGATAGTTGCAATATTGTCAATCATATCTCCTGTAACCGGTACTGCAATTGATTCTAAATAAGTAATCACCTGATTAGTCATTGACTCAATACCTTGCTTTACCTCTCTTGCATTATGTTTAGCTTGAACTTTGTAAGCTTCATTTAATATTGCATGAGCTAATACAGTTGCGGTAGTTGTACCGTCCCCCGCTTCTTTAACTGTTTTGCGAGCAGCTTCTTTTAAAAGTCTTGCCCCCATATTTTCAACTGGGTCCAATAAAATAACACTATCTGCAACGGTAACTCCGTCCTTTGTTATAATTGGTCTCCCCTGATTATCTTCTAGCATTACACATTTACCACCAGCACCAAGCGTTGAGCTTACGGCTTTTGTTAACTTTGTAATACCTTCGAACACTTTATCTTGAGCATCTTGCCCAAAGCTAAGATTCTTAACTATTGCATCTGACATAATTTAATTTGATTTGATTTGATATAGTATATATATCACATGTTTCTACAGCTTTTTACCCCACTGATTAAAATAGCTTGTATTCAAATATAAATCCATATCCACTAGGATTATCCAATTGCATATAATACCTAGCTCCAATATTAATCTTTTTAAATTCTAATAATATAGTTCCGTATAAATAAGGATTAATCAAACTAGCGTTTACGGTTTGAACCCCAAGGTAACTATGCAACTCCGGCTTTTTAAACCATCCAATCGCTTTGTCTTGAACTGTAATTATTTCATCTTTTTTAAAAAGGATACTATCCTTAATTTTTATAATTTCTACAAGTTCATTGTTTTGATCTTGCAGGTTTTTTATGTTTTCATTTTTTATTTTTAAAAGCTGTTTACATATATCTCCTTTAACAAGATCCTTAACAACCTCTCTTGCTAAGCTTTCATTTAATACTATCTTTTTGATTGTATCGTTCTGCGAAATACCTTTGAAGCTCACTAAAAGCAATAGTATCAATAATCTTAATTGTATCATGTTCTAATTGTATTAATGTCCTTTCTTTTTGGATAATTATTTTGTTGTTTGATTTTAAGCTATCAAATTTATTCCAATGCAATTCCTCCATCTGCTCCAACGCTTTAATCTCTTTCTCTAATTGATTTTTTTCCAATAGCAGTTCATTAGTTTTTTGAATTCCATATAGTGTATATAATGCAAACACAATTATTAACACAACCCCAACCCATTGTGATTTTATAAAACTCATTACTTTATTTTTTTGTACCATTCGTTTGTTAATTTTATTCTTTCATCTAAACCAATAGTTCCTCCATTAACTCTTTTTGAAATTTTTTCAATAGAGTCTTTAGTCACAGTGCTGGCGATAGGTAGCAATCCATTTTTTTTAAAAAAGAATAAAGCACTTTCAAAATAGTATTTTGTTCCAACTAACTCAGGATTAGCTACACAATCTTCTTTAATAAAATCCGAAAATTCTTTAAAGTTTGATTTACCGGTTAATTGCAAAGCACCGGCCCCCCTGTATTTCCAGCCATCTTTTGACGCCTCGTCTCCATTGCCCATTCTATTAGCATATGTTCTTGATGCAATCAAATCTGGTTTTCTTGCATAAGTAGCAGCTTGCTCAGTCGTAAAATACTTAGGAAATATTTTTCTTAATCCATCGGCTGAATAATTAACATTTTCCCTCTCCGATTTAAAATGCCCACTTTCATGCTCAGCTTGCCCAAGTATATGCGCTAGTTGCTCATCAGTTACCGCCCAAGCCTCTTTTATTTTTGCAAATGATTGCTTACCCAAAATCCCATCAGCTGTTAATCCCAACTTTTTTTGCAAATCAGCTAGCTTACTCATCCTCTTTTTTATCCTTATTAAATACTGTTCCTGCCATAGATATTCCAAAACTAACTGAAGTTAATATTAAGAACCCATTAAATATGAATTCTTCTATAACTAATTTATTACCAATTATTCCTGTTATAACGTCTGCTATTAAAGTAAACACCATCATAAAAAAAGAAACTACTCCAACGAATGATTTCTCATTTATATCGTTATTATCACTAATTAAATTTTTCCAAAATCCCATAATTATTTTATTGTGTCTTTAACGGTTATTGAATCTTTATTTTTACCAAGTACCTTGTCAAAGAATGATCTTTTTTTAGGTAATTTATATTCATTTATTTTTTTATTGGCTACTATCAAACAATCTTTTGTAATAGCTATTTCCTCTTTTAGATTAGAGTTTTCAGTTTTAAGATTAGAATTTTCTGATTTAAAAACATCTTTCTGATAAACAACTTTCTTAACATCGTCTTCTAAACCCTCTGTTTTTACTAATAGACTATTCATTTTCTCTATGTCGTTAGAGAATAAAGAATCCATAGTTACAACGTCTTTGTTTTTTTCCGTAACAGTGGATTTATTACAAGCCACTGCTAACAATATAAATAGTATAAATATCTTTCTCATTATTTCAATCCTTTAATTTGGTCTAACAATTCTAATTTGGCAGCAGCTCTTGCTAATGTACTATCTGACTTTTTAAGCCTTTCGTCTAATAGATCTACTTTTTTAGTTAGCTGTTCAACATTAATACTACACTTATCTATTTGTGATATATAATTCATTTTATTGTCTATGTATAAATAGCCCACAGCTAATACCACCAAAAACAATAGCCCCTTTACAGGATCTTTAGAAAATTCTTTAAAACTTATTGGCATTTCCATATTTTAATTAATGTTATAAATATTATTTTTAATTTTTTTGTTATTAAATTTGCTTTTTTAAGTATATTTTAAATTACCTACCTTGCCCTTTATATAATTTCTTGTAATTCTTAGAATCTTTTAAACTTGATGTTTTGGATTTTGAGTGAACTCCAGGTCTTGATATGTTTTTTTCAACTTTTATAGCGGTTACAGTTTGTTTTGCCATTTTGTATATTGTTTTTTATTTTTATCCTATTTCTTCTACTATAATACTTGATGGGTATATATCGCTAGCGCAAGCGCTTTCTATATATAAGTCATATGGAACATATCCGTTAGTTAGCACGGTAATATCGCTGGTTGATGTTGCTCTTGTGTCATACGTAGAATTATATGGAAATATTATGCCTCCATTAACTTGAAGTCTTATATTGGTACCTGTATCATATACATTAAGAAAGCACTCAAACCTACAATAACTAGTGTTACCATCGTTGCTAACTGATCCAACATGACTAGGAGATATTAAATACTTTCCTACGCCAACTTCATCTAACCCTATTTTTAAATTAACTGCACTATTTGCTTGTGTTATTCTAAAATACATAGTTATTTTTATAGTTCTACCGGAGTTAATATTTGGTTTTTCAAAATAACTTGCCAGTAAACTTATGCTACCTTTACTACCGCCTATTCCGCTTGTTGCGCCAAATACGGATCCGTCAGGGGCAACCAGGGGAGCAGCCGAGTCGGGCATCTGAAAACTATATATAATCTTAGGTGTCCACCCTGATGTTAGGTTTGATATTTGATTTGGTCCTGAACTAAAAGTTGTAAATGCTGGCATATTTTTTTATGTTAAAGTTTTTCTTAATATAAGTCTTGATGTTGTATTAATGTTTATTGGATAAGTATTACCTAAATTATTATATACATATAATTTTATTTCTGTACCGTTCCATTCTACATCAAAAGTAATGCCGGAGGTATCGCCCATTGATAGTATATTATCATTGGACCAGACTATTACGGAACCGTCACCATTAAATATTGCTCTAATAGTCCCGCTTTGCATAATATTATTAGCAGAATCTTCTTGAATTACATAATCCGTAAAGAATCCTGAATATATACTAGCACTTAAAAACAAAAGAACGTCACTTCCTCCATCATTTGCTACCCCAGTAGTAGGTGCCCAAAAATGAGGGTAACCTTTAGCATCTATAGAGTTTTTAGCAATGCCTAACGTATCACTACCTATAAAATTGTCTCCTAAAGGTCTTTTAAACGCGTCGAGTCCTATAAAAGTATTTCTATCTCCTTCAATATACTTACCAGAAGAAGCTCCTAAAACGGTATTATTTAATCCTGTTGAATTGCTAGTAAATGCTGATTCCCCCACGACTGTATTACCTGCCAGGTTCCCAGCTCCTCTACCAACGGTAATTCCGTTTATTAGCGCGTCTCCATTAACATCAAGTAGTTTAGCAGGTGTTACGGTTCCTAATCCTAACCTATTGTTAGTATCATCCCAAAAGAAATTTGCATTATCTTGAGTAATTGTAGTTCCATTAGAGAATAATACCGACCCACTTGTTAAACTTGGTAATGTAAACTTACCATTAAATGCACTCCAATCTGTTGAACTTAAATAACCATTCTGAGAGGCGCTCGATTGTAATATTGATAATGTTCTATCTGCAGTTAAATCACCACCACCTTGTAATGGAGATGTTGTGCTTATATTTCTTGTTGTTGGAACTCCACCTAATCCGCTTAGTGTATACTCAGGAACATTCAATACCCCTCCTATTAAAGTAGAAGCGCCTGAAGAACCAGTAATTGTTAAAGATGTAAACGTTGCCGCGGGAGGCGTTGGTATATTTAATGTATTTGATACAAAAGTGGCCGCTCCCGTACCTGTTGTTGTAAGAGTTATTGTATTTTGTTTTCCATTAAACGCACTCCAATCAGTGGTGCTTAATGCTCCTCTATTTGATGCAGATGCTGTTGGTAAATTAAATGTATGGGTATCTGTTACAGATGATATATTAAAATCAGAACCTGATGTGCCTACGGCAAAATTTTGTACCTGTGCAGTTAATCCATTTAAAGCAGTTAACCCTGTTGAGAATGTTGTTATGATTTGTGATAAATGACTATTCTCAGTATGCATAGTTATTGTTCTACCACTATGTGTAACATAGAATCTAACTGCCAATCTATCCGTAACAAGTAATACTGTAGAAGGCACTGCTATTGCCGTTAAATATAAATCTATACTTGTACCGCCCGTAATATTTTCAGGAGTTGCTGATGAAGAAGAAATTAATGTAAATGCAGCACCGTCGTATTTATATAATTCAACATAGAATGAAGGACTTCCTCCTCCTGACGAAGCGCTAAAATAAGTTTCAAAATTCCAATTACCTGCAGGTATTAATAATTTATTTGGATCTCCTGCGTCTGTAATAAACTGAGCAATATATCCATCTGCATTTATAGTAAAATCTGTACCTGCTCCAATAACAGGGATACTATTCATTTCTTTATATGCAACACCTCCTATTGTACCTTGAGACACACTACCATTTAAGTAATAAGATACAGAAGCGCCGCCACCGCCACCGCCCGGGTTATAAGTAGCTAAAGCACCATCTCCTCTTATATATTGGCTTGCAGTACCTGCTCCTGTAACAGCAATTGCACCTGCTCCTGTTATTGGACTATTTGAAACAGTAAAGGCTACAGGCATTGTCAGTCCTACACTTGTTACTGTGCCACTATTTGCATTTGATAATGTACCTGCTGATAAACTAAGTCCCGTTCCAATAGTAATCTCTTCCATTACACCTGTCCCTGCTGTACTTCTACCAATAAGTTTATTAGTAGCCATTGAGGTAGAGATAACTGGCGCAGAACCTCCTGATGAGGTTATTGGTCCTGTTGCAGTAACTCCTGTAATAGTACCAACACTCCAAGTCCTATCAGCTGTTAAGTCATAAGCAGTTCCGTTTATTGTAAGCGTTCTACCTGTTGGAACCCCTCCTAATCCCGCTAAAGTATATCCGGGAACATTTAATACCCCACCTATTAAGGTTGATAATCCAAAAGTTCCAGATGTTGTAAGTGATGTAAATGCCGCGGTTGGAGGGGTTGGTATATTTAATACATTAGCTATTAAAGTAGCTGCTCCGGTGCCTGTAGTAGTTAAACTTGTTATACGATTTGTATAAGCCGTATTCCAATTTGCAGAGTCGTCGGTAATATAAGATATTACGCCAGACGTAGACTTAACTAACCCTGTGCCTGATAACGCGTTTTGTTTTCCGTTGAAAATTCCCCAATCAGTAGAACTTAAATATCCATTAACTGTTGAACTAGACTGGTTTATTGTAACTGTACCAGCTGTATCTACCAAAGGAGATGTGAATGTATAAGACGCCCCGCCTCCTGAATACTGTGGTATATTAAGTGTTGAACCAACTAATGTTGCAGCACCACTCGTTCCAGTTACTGTTAATGTTATTGCATCCTGTTTTGCGTTCCAAGTTGAAGCAGACGCTATCCTTGAATCTGCAAGAGTTCCACTCCATCCTAATGTTAATGAAACACCTTGTAACAATGAAGTATTAGGTGTTCCCCCTAATGTTAGCGTTACATTTGTATCATTAACTCTTGTGAGTGCGGAAGGTGTAATTACAGGTATACTTAACGAATAATCGGGTATATTTAGAGTGTCCGCTACAAACGTAGCCGCTCCGGTGGAACCTATAGTTGTTAATGTTATACTATCTTGTTTTGCATTCCAATATGCGGCAGAAGCTATTCTATTGTCTGCTAGTAATCCGGTCCAACCTACAGTTATAGACACGTTGTTAAACAAAGCGTTAGCGGGCGTTCCTCCT
>Ga0315274_10004608_pt1 | contig 20228 bp, 13 predicted proteins | sample YL17G02_20_MG_FD_203700 | JGI IMG/M metagenome (GOLD analysis project Ga0315274, IMG submission 203700) | Sediment microbial communities from Yellowstone Lake, YNP, Wyoming, USA - YL17G02_20 | ecosystem: Environmental > Aquatic > Freshwater > Lake > Sediment | place: USA: Wyoming | collected...
GTCCATCTGCGCGATGGCGATCTCCAGATCCCTGGCCTCGCGCTCTTTCAGCTTGGCGTGCTCCTTAGCCCGATCCTCAAGCTCATCGTAGCGCGAGAGCCCCAGGATATCGGCCAGCACCTGCTTGCGCTTTGACGGCTCCTTCTTGCTGAACTCATCGGCGCGCCCCTGCACCAGATAGGCGCTGTTGATAAAAGTCTCGTAATCCATGCGCAGAGTATCGACGACCTTGTGCTCCGTTTCACGTATAGCATTTCCCGATATCGAGCGGAAGCCATCCCCTGCAGCGACCTGGAAATCAAGAAGCGACTGTCCGGCGCGCCGCGATTTCGCCCTGGAACGTTTGCGTATCACCCGGTAGTGTTCCCTGCCGACGGCGAACTCGAACTCAACCTCCATATCCGTCATCCCCAGGTGTATCAGCTCATCATCGGTTTTAGCCCGCGACTTGCCCCAGAGCGCCCACGTCATCGCATCGAGGAGCGCCGACTTGCCGTTGCCGTTATCGCCACAGAGGCAGGCAACGTGGATGCCGTCGAAAGACAGGGACGCCTCCAGATAGCACATGAAATTACGCAGGGAGAGCTTAATGGGAATCATATCTGATATTCCTTGCCAACCTCGGGAATAATTATCTCGGTGCCCTTCGGCAGAACAAAAAGCTCAGGGTGTTCCGTATGCACAGGGAATAGCACCTTCGGGCTTATTTCGCGAACCAGCGCGTTTATCTCCGGGCCGGAGGCGTGGCCGGAGGCATGGATCTGTGTGTACGGATAAAGCCCAAAATGCTTCAGCCAGTTCGCCACCCTCTCAAGCTCGATCCTACCCTCCTCATCAAACGGCTCGGTGACCGCGCGTATGTAGCATGAGCCCTCATCCGGCCGAATATCGACAAGATCGGTAAGATCGAAGAAGTCTATCCTCATGATGTAATCAGACTGGTTTCTGTGAATATCGTCACACGTCACACGATTCGGATAGTTTATAAATTCCTGTTCCCAGGTTTTATAGTCCCGCGCAACCACGCTGCCCGGGAAATCGGGCCTCGTAATTAACCCCCAGTTCTTCCGATCAACGTAAATAGCGATATTCTTATCATTCAACAAAGGTGCGCCGGTATCTGTCCCCTCCAGTTGTTTCAGCAAATATGCTTGTTTCAGGTTCAACGCCAGCTTCCGTCCAGTAGCTCTAGCGACTTCAAAAAAGCTGCGTAGCCTCTCGATATCCTTCCATGGATAATTAGCAATGACGAGGTTCTTTGTCTTTCGCACTACCTCGGCTACCTTTTCCTTAACATATTGTTCGCTGTCACCCTCGGTTTCATCCAAACGAGTGCCTTCGCAAATTAGAGCAACTGGCTTGGCTTCAGCAACACGCATTATAAAATTTCTCGATAGTTGACTATCGTAGCCGTGAAATCGAATATCGCCTGTATACGCCACAACCCCCTGCGGCGTATAAATCAGAAAGCCGCTCGCCCCGGGGATGGAATGGTTCACCGGTATCGCCTCCACAACCAGCTTATCGAGAGTAACCCTCCCGCCTGAAGCGAGGCTGGTGAAAGCTCGATCAACCTTCGCTTCGTTAGCCTCTTTGCCACCGACTCGCACGACGCCGGCACCAGGCTTTGACGACACCTTTGTTTTAAAGGCCTCCTTGAAAGTTATGAATTCGCTGTAACCCCCGCTGCCGGAGGTCTCTTCCATAGATGCCAATATCCGCTTTGTCACATCTGTGGCATAAATTGGGATGTCGCTGCGTATGAAATGTATGAATGACGAATGGTCGGCATGAGCGTGGCTGAGGAAGATCGCATCATACGCGGGATTTGATTCGACAGTCATACCTGTATGGGATAGATAGTCCTGGCGATAGAACCCGCCCATATCGGGTAACGCGGGAAGAAGTCCCGTCTCGAGGAAATCCAAAACCCCGTTGTATCTCTTAGGTTGGAGGAATTCAGCGAAATACATGTTCGATTGCTTGAAACTCATGCCGAAGTCTAGCCAGATGCGCTTGCCCTCGGACTCAAGCAATATCTTGTTGCCGCCGATTTCACCAACGCCGCCGTAAAAAGTGAGCTTCGCCATCGACATTCTCCGTTTTTGTGTGTCCCTATTCTATCATAACCCTTCTTCTGCTCATACCTGCATTCGTCACGACATCAATCGACCAATGGTAGGGGCAATCCCCTGTGATTGCCCATGTAGGGGCACAGCATGCTGTGCCCCTACACCCCGTTTCCCGACCACACCCCTCACAATGACACCAGCAATGATATCCAGCGGTGCAGGAGAAATTCTCCTGCCGGGATATTAGGGGTGTCCCCATCCTTCCTCTCAAACACATTGTTAATCAGAATCGGGAGGTCCAGAGGGATCACCCTCTGGCGGGGGTTTGGGGGCAACCCCCAAGCTTCTTTAAACTTCCCCAAGTCTGTGGGTTGAGGGGTTGATTCACTTACGACCGTCTGTCCTATAGAGGTGCAGGAGAAATTCTCCTGCCGGGGTCTTAGGGGTGTCCCCTATCCCCTTTTAAATTCCCCCAAGAGTGGGGGACAGGGGGTTGATAAAAATACAATACCTTGATTAGTGAACCGCTGCCGATTACAATTGGTCTAGTTTGAGATGAACCGATGTTCGAAACGTTATCAGAAAAACTGAATGCAGTCTTTAAAAAGCTGGGGAGCAAGGGCAAGCTCACAGAGAAGGATGTGGACGAGGCGATGCGCGAGGTGCGGCTTGCGCTCCTGGAAGCCGATGTTAACTTCAAGGTGGTAAAGGAATTCATCGCAAAGCTGCGCGAGAGGGCGCTGCAGAGTAACGTGTTGGAGAGTCTCACACCCGCGCAGCAGGTGATAAAGATCACCAACGAGGAGCTTACTGCTATCCTTGGAGGAGCGCCCAGCCGCCTGGCGACCGCTAACCACCCTCCCACAGTTATTATGCTGGCCGGATTGCAGGGCTCGGGGAAGACGACAACAGCAGCCAAACTGGCGCTGCACCTGAAAAACCAGGGACAGCGCCCGCTTCTCGTAGCCGCCGATATGCAGCGGCCCGCCGCTATCGACCAGCTTACCGCTTTAGGGAAACAGATCGATGTACCTGTCTACAGCGAAGGGCTGTCTTCAAAAGCCCCATCAGTATGTGCCAATTCTTTAAAGCGGGCCAACGAACTGGCATCTACATGGATCATCGCCGATACCGCCGGGCGCCTTCATATCAATGAAGAACTCATGAAGGAGGTGGCGGAGGTTAAAAAAATACTTCAGCCTGCTGAGGTTCTGCTTGTTGTCGATGCCATGACCGGACAGGATGCAGTGAATGCCGCATCCGAATTTCATGCCAAGCTGGGGTTGACCGGCCTGATATTGACCAAGATGGACGGCGACGCCCGCGGCGGGGCTGCGCTTTCGATAAAATCTGTTACCGGCGTGCCCGTCAAGTTCATCGGCATCGGCGAGAAAATGGACGCGCTGGAGCCGTTCTATCCCGACCGGCTGGCCTCACGCATCCTCGGCATGGGCGACATGCTCACATTGATAGAGAAAGCTGAAAAGGCATTTGATGCTGAACAGATGCAGAAGCTGGGTGAAAAGGTAAAACATGCAAACTTCAACCTAGAGGACTTCCTCATTCAGCTCCGCGAACTGCAGAAAATGGGACCGTTCAGCCAGCTTGTAGAAATGATCCCGGGATTATCCTCCATCGCCAACAAGAATCCCGAGGCCGTGGACGACAAGAAGCTGAAGAAGATAGAGGCGATCGTACTTTCAATGACACCGCAGGAACGGCGCAATCCCGATATCATAGACGGCAAACGCAAGCGCCGCATCGCCGGCGGCAGCGGAACAACAACCCAAGATGTGAACCAGTTGCTGAACCAGTTCCGCCAGACCCAGAAAATCATGAAACAAGTATCCCGAATGAAAAAGGGAGGTCTGGGCGGGCTGGGGAACCTTGGTAAGATGTTCCGCTAAGATCGTGGAACCTCTGAAAAATATGGTGGCTCTTCCTCCCTAGCTTTGCCAATACCGTGTCATTCTGAGGAAACAATGCGACCGAAGAATCTCTAAATTATCTCCTATCCGCCTAACATTGAGATGCTTCACTCAGTTCAGCATGACAGGTTCAAACAGAGATGTCCCCTGCCTTTTCAAAAAGGCCCCAACAATTGTGCGGTAATTGAGCCACTATCGACTGTTATATCCCTGCCAATTATAAAAAGAGGTGCAGGAGAGAAATCTCCTGCCGGGGGATTTGGGGGTGCCCCCCATCTTTTTAAAGTTCCCCCAAGAGTGGGGGATACAGGGGGTTGATCAGCACCTACCCAAGAATATCCTATTTTTTTACCATCGTGACCGTCAGCACTCCCGGCTCGATTTCGATTTCTTTAATAGTAACCGCTAATTCATCCCAGCGTTTCCCCAGTTCATGCTCAAAAGCGGTCATAACATTATTTATTAAAGTCTTAGGAAGTATCAGCCTGCCGAAATCAAGACGCTTGATGGTAAAATCGGGCTTACCATCTTTTGCTTTAATCTCTATCTTCACAGACGTCTCAATGCAAATACCAATATGTATCTTAGCTGAGGCGCACACCACACCCTGACTGAAGTAGACCTGCGGATGATCCGTCTGTATAGAAATGTTCCCCTGGCGGGCTAACTGATCCAGCTTGGAGGTAGCCTCCTCCTGCGTGATCTCAAGAACAAATTCCTCACCGCTCGAAGCTGATTCAATATCCTCTTTTAATTCATCTATTTTACTATCAAGACTGACTGTTAATTCACTCGTCGCGGTTATCCGGTCTACACCCCAGTCAGTCGTAGATACCGGGCCGGTAACGAGATAAAAGAAAACGCCTGAGATAAGGAATATCACTGCGAACACGCCGCACGTTGTAATAAATATATTCCTGGCAGCCTTTTTGCTCAGCTTATTCAAGATAATCCTTGAGCTTCTTCGAGCGGCTGGGGTGCCGCAGTTTTCTCAACGCCTTAGCCTCTATCTGGCGTATTCTTTCCCTGGTAACCCCGAACTCGCGCCCCACTTCTTCCAGTGTGCGGCTGCGCCCGTCCTCGAGACCGAACCTCAGCTGAAGCACACGGCGCTCACGGGGATTGAGTGTACATAATACCTCATCTATCTGTTCCTTTAAAAGCTGATGCGAAGCCGCATCCGGCGGCGCCAGCGCGCTCCGATCCTCAATAAAATCACCTAGATGACTATCCTCTTCTTCGCCAATAGGGGTTTCAAGCGACACCGGCTCCTGTGACACTTTAATAATCTCACGCACCTTCTCCGGAGTCACTTCCATGCCCTTGCCTATTTCCTCGCTGGTAGGTTCCCTGCCGTGCTCCTGAACGAGACGGCGGCTTACACGCAGAAGTTTATTTATTGTTTCTACCATATGGACCGGTATCCGTATAGTGCGCGCCTGGTCTGCGATTGACCTGGTTATAGCCTGCCTGATCCACCATGTAGCGTATGTGCTGAACTTATACCCTTTACGATAGTCGAACTTCTCAACCGCCCTGATGAGGCCGATATTGCCTTCCTGTATCAGATCAAGCAGTGTCATACCCCTGCCGATGTACTTCTTAGCCACGCTCACTACAAGGCGAAGATTGGCTTCCGTGAGATGTTTTGCGGCCCTGGCTGCTTCATGTGCAACCTGCTCAAAATAGGCATCAAACTCTTTCTCTTTGGCCTGGAGCGATGTCTTGAATCGGGGCTGCGCTAGAAGATAAGTCACTTCGCCCGTGACCTTATCCTCCAGCATCTCCATGACCCTCGGCGGTATCAGGCTGCTGTTGAGTGAAAGGTTTACCATAGCGATGCCGGTATCACTGACATTAACTTCGCTGTGTTCTGCGATGATTTCTATCAGTTGCTGATCTATAGCAGCGTCTACAGCCTTCCTAAAATCCGGATCCGATATCCTCTCAACCAGAGAGTTGGCAGGACTGAGGCCCAACTCCTCCCCAAGAAGCTGCATGAGTGGCGCTGCCTCACAAAGCTTTCGCAGTATAACCAGTATAATCTCGCTGGATGTGATAGAAACACCATTCCTGGCAAACCAGCCATCCCGTATCCGTTTAATATGCCGGTCCCGCTCCATCTTGCTTGCCAAGACCTTTTCCTCGCTGGCCTTAAGCAGGGATACATTCCCGATTTCCCTTAAATACAGCCGGACGGGGTCATCAATTATGTCCTGCTCCTCAAGATCAAGCGCCTTCTCAAGTGCTACTTCCTGTTCTACCTCGGGCTCTATGACTTCGTCTTCGGCAACTTCCAAAGCATCCTCCGCCCATTCATGATGCGGCTTGTCCTCTCTTTCGCTGATGTCGCTGTGGGACATGGCAGCATAGAGCTCAGCAGCCACCAGCGCACCCAGGTCATGTTCAGGCACAATATCATGAGCATCATCATGAGGTTCAGGATGCAGCTTGGGATGCAACAGTTTACCGATCCCGCTATTCTCTTCTAGTTTCATTTACGAATTCCCCTCCCTCCTCTCTTCGCCTTCTCAAAAACATCCTTTAGCTGAGTAGTAGGCTCTAAAGACCTCTGAAGCAGTAATTCTACCTGCTCTTTAATGATATTTTTATCGCCCTCCGACTCGGCTTCAGATATCAGCATAGCTTCAAAAGACTTCAGCCTGCGCAGACGTTGCTCCCACAGCCGCCTAATGCAATCGGATAAAGCGACCTCCAAATCTTTTTCCTTCGCCGGGGGCAATACCCTGGTTAAGAGTTTATCAAGATATTCATGCAGACTGACATCAAGGCTGCCCCGTACCTTTTCGATATCAGGATTATTTATCCACGCTATAAATATCTCTCTGTTCTCCGTGCCCTCAAAATGCTCCGGTGAAAGCGCTAACGCACCCTCTCGCAGATATGGCTTCTGCAATAGCAAAATCAAGCAATATTCCTCCAGCGGATACTTGGACATAGCCAAGCTTGGGATAGACACCGGCTTGAGGCCTTTCTCCCGCTTCGTCGGCTGGATTTGCGCCGCTTTATCAATTAACGTTTTTTCAGCCACGCCCACCAACTTGCTGAGCTTTCTGAAATATATTTCCTTGTCTGCTATGTCCGATATCTCCATGATACGCGGCAGCAGCCGGTCTATTATAGCCGAACGCCCGCTATCAGTTTTAGGGTCGAACTTGGATACCGCCGCCTCAAAGAAATAGTCCATAACCGGCATAGCGTTACCAACCAACCGTTGCCACTCCTCAGGCTGATCACGTATCACCTCGTCAGGGTCTTTCCCCGGAGGCATCAGGATCACCTTAAGACCACCCTCCACCTTGGATTCCCCATCCAGCCACCCGCGCTCCCGGTGATCGACCGCTCTGCTGAGAGCCTGCCTCGCAACATCCAGGCCCCTCAATGTCGCCTGTTCTCCGGCAGCATCGGAATCCAGTGCCAGGGCGATGTTCTTGGTAAGCTTTTTTATAAGAGCGATCTGCTTGGAGGTGAGGGATGTCCCCATAGGCGCTATCACATTCTTGGAGCCGTATTGATGGGCGGATATTACATCGATATACCCCTCCACAATGATCGCCATGTCGGACTCTTTGATCGCCTTCTTAGCCAGATCCAGCCCATATAACAAACCGCTCTTATCGAACACCAGCGTCTGAGGTGAGTTAAGATATTTCGGCTGACTGCTGTCTAGGACGCGTGCGCCGAAGCCTGCTACGCGGCCTGTCTGGTTCCTTATCGGGATCATGAGCCTGTTGTGAAACATGTCCCTGTGGCCGCCATCCTCTTTAGCCACCACCAGCCCTGCCCTCAACATCTCATCGAACTTACACCCTTGCGCAGCGAGATGTCTGCTTAGAGCATCCCAGCTGTCTAGGCTCAATCCTAACTGGAACTCTTCTATGGCCCCTTTAGCGATGCCGCGCTTATTAAGATAGTGCCGCACCGGCTCCCCAGCTCTGCCGTTGATAAGCATGTCGTGATAATACGCGGCTGCCGCTTCATTGATTTCATATAACCTGTCAAGGCTATTATCCTTAGCCTGCTCTTTGGATCTCGACTCCAGCTTCACGCCGGCCCGATCCGCCAGCAACTTCAGCGCCGCGCCGAAGTCCATGCCCTCCTTCTTCATAACGAACGAAAAGATATCGCCCCCGATCCCACAACCACCGAAACAATGCCAGGAGCCTTTCTCGGGGAATACGAAGAACGAAGGTGTCTTTTCGCTATGAAATGGGCATAATGCTTTAAAGTTGCGCCCCGACTTCTGCAGCGTCACATAACCCGAGACGAGGTCCACTATGTCTATCTTTTCTTTTATGTCGTCGATATTACCCATTGTCCCTCCCTATTGAGTCGAACACATCTCGCGGAAAGTTTCCAAAGCGTATCTGTCGGTCATGCCAGATATGTAATCTACAACGCTGCGCTCGATACCGCCATGAACCAACCTATACTCTTCAGGCAGTTTTTCAGCATTCTCGATAAAATAATGGTACAGGGCACGAACCACCTCCTGTGCCTGCTCCGCTTCCTCCCTAGCTACACCATAAACCCTTTTCAATAAGAACTGCCTTAACTTATTAGCTGACTCACGCACCACAGGACTCATCCCGATCTGTGGAGGCCCGCCACTTTCCCCCTCGGTCTTTAGCGCAAAGCTGACTATATCGATGATCAGAGAATTTATCCTCTCCCTATTTGTACTGCCTAATAAGCGGCTAACATCGGCGGGAAGATCGCTCTCGGTTATTATGCCTGCCCGGATCGCGTCATCTATATCATGATTGATATAGGCCACAGCATCGGCCACCCTGCATATTTGTCCTTCCAGCGTAGAAGCTATCCCTCCGCCCTCATCGAGGATATCCGTCCAGTTTTTAGAGTGATTAAGGATACCGTCCCTGACCTCCCATGTCAAGTTTAAACCCTGCCCATCCTTTTCCAGTATGTCCACCACCCTGAGGCTTTGCTCATTGTGACGGAAACCCTCGGGGGACAGATCATTGAGGATATCCTCCCCCATATGACCGAAGGGCGTATGCCCCAGATCGTGCCCAAGGGATATGGCCTCGGTCAAATCTTCGTTCAAGTTCAAGGCGCGGGTTATGGATCTGGCGATCTGCGATACCTCTAATGTATGGGTGAGCCGCGTTCTGTAATGATCGCCGGCGGGAGCGATAAAAACCTGTGTTTTGTGCATCAGGCGACGGAACGATTTGGTATGAATGATGCGGTCGCGGTCACGCTGGAATTCCGTACGCATGGGGCACAGGGCTTCGCTGCGCATCCTCCCTCTAGTCAATTGACTTTTTGCGGCATAAGGGGATAATCGCCCCTCGCTCTCCTCAAGCCTTCGACGAATGTCAGAATTAGCCAAATGAATGGAGGAAGGCAAATCCATAAACGCCTTTCTTTTCCTTGTATAAGTAGTAGAGCTACTTAACTTTGAGAAAATCCCCAAGCGTTAGATTCTCGAAGGAGACTCCGTCAGTCTCTGAGGGCAGTTTAGCCGTCGGACAGAGGCTGAAACACTCTCGGCAACTGGCACATACTGTTGTGGCGATTTCAGGGAAGAAAACTACCCTGCGCTCAATACCCCGCCCCACAAATCCGATAGCGTTCGCTTTCTTAACCTCGTGGCAGTAACGCACACACAGGCCACAGAGGATACAATTAGTCTTTTCAGCTTCGAAATGCCTCTTGGTAATACCGTATTGCTTCGCCATTTCAAGCACATTCTTCGCTGTTGGAGATGAGGCCAGAAGCAGATCCAGAACGGTAGCACGGATCTTCTTTACTTCAGGGGTATCCGTCTTGACCTCAAGCCCCTCCTCGACAGGATAAACACAGGCAGTCACGAGGCGTTTCTTCTTGTTCTTGGTTATTTCTACGGTGCATATCCTGCAGCCACCGTATGGGGCCAGCTTTTCGTTATAGCAGAGCGTTGGTATTTTGATGCCAACGCTGTCGGCCGCATCAATAAGAGTTTTCCCCTCTTCACAGGTTACAGCCTTGCCGTCTATATTTAAACTAACCGTCTTCATTAGCTCCTAGCCTCTTTCTTGCGTGTCACTTCCATCCTTACCGGCGCCTGAGGGACAGGTTTTCCGGATATCTTCACTACTGCGCTGAACTTCGCCGGGCAAACCTCTATACATGAGCCACACTTGGTGCATTTGCTCTGGTCGATCACATGTACAATATTCTTCTCGCCCTTGATTGCAGATACCGGGCACTCGCGCAAACATATCTGACATGCCTGGCATTTCTCCGGAACTATAAAGTATGAAACCAGCGACTTGCAGACACCTGCAAGACAGCGCTTATCTTTGATATGCGCCTCGTACTCATCGCGGAAATATTTGACGGTGCTCATCACCGGGTTGGCCGCCGTCTGCCCCAGGGCGCACAGCGAAGCGTCCTTGAGCAAATCGGCCAGCTCCTCCAGCGTCCTGATATCGCTTTCGACGCCCTTGCCGTCGCATATGCGGTTTAAAATCTTGAGCATCTGGCGTATGCCCTCGCGGCACGGCACGCACTTGCCGCAGGACTCGAAGGCGAGGAAATCGAGGAAGTAGCGTGCCATGTCAACCATGCAGGAGTCCTCGTCCATGACGATCATGCCGCCGGAGCCCATCATTGAGCCGGCCTTGGCCAGCTGGTCGAAGTCTACCGGCATATCGAGCATGCTCGCCGGTATGCACCCGCCTGAAGGCCCGCCGGTTTGGACCGCTTTGAACTTCTTGCCCTTGCGTATGCCGCCGCCGCAGTCGAATATGATCTGCCTCAGCGTAGTCCCCAGCGGCACCTCGACCAGGCCGGTGTTGTTCACCTTGCCTACAAGCGAGAATATCTTGGTGCCGTAATTCTCCTTGGTACCGATCCCGGTAAACCAGTCAATCCCGTTATTAATGATGAGCGGAACATTCGCCCATGTCTCGACGTTATTAAGTACACTCGGCTTCTCCCTGACACCGCTCACAGCGGTACGGATATACTTCGGCCGCGGCTCGCCGACACGACCTTCAATTGCAGTCATAAGCGCGCTGGACTCGCCCGATACGAAGGCACCTGCGCCCTGGTGAACTATGATATCGAAATCGAAACCCGATCCGAGGATATCTTTTCCAAGTAATCCGTACTCGCGTGCCTGATCCAAAGCTACGTAGAGATGCTTGATAGCGAGCGGATACTCCTGCCGCACATAAATATAGCCTTCGCAAGCGCCGACGGTGTAAGCCCCGATGATTAACCCCTCCAGCACGCTGTGGGGATTACCCTCGAGCAAGGCGCGGTTCATATATGCGCCGGGGTCACCTTCGTCGGCGTTGACGATCACATACTTGATATCGGATGGAGCGTTTACAGAGGTCTCCCACTTCACTCCGGTTGGAAAACCTCCGCCGCCACGTCCGCGCAGGTTGGATTTCTTAACTATATCAAGAACATCTTTGGGCTCCATCTTCCCCAGCACCTGCGCCAGGGCAGAATATCCGCCCAGAGCGATATAATCATCGATATTCTCCGGGTCAATATAGCGGTTGTTGCCGGAGATGATGCGGCTCTGTCCGCTATAGAAGGGGATATCATTGATTTTAACAACCTTTTTACTGCCATCCTTATAAAGCAGACGGTCAACTACCTGCTTCTCCACCAGTGTCTTAGACACTATCTCTGATACATCCTCCAGCTTGACCTTGAAATAGTTAATATCATCGGGAAGTATCATTACTTTAGGGCTGTTCTCGCAAAAACCCAGACACCCCGTAGCCCGCACCTCCACCTCTTTCGAAAGCCCCTGTTTCTTGATCTCATCCACGAAGGCTTTATATATCTTATCGCTGCCATATGCCAGGCCGCAGGTCCCGGCGGCGTTAATAGCAATATAGCGCTTTCCTGCCCTCTTGGAGAGTATCTGCTTTTTGAGCTTAGCTAAATCAGCGTTAGATTTCAGTCGTGGCATAATTCCCCTTTAGTCGCGTTCTGCGATGATTTTCTTGAGTTCTGTCGATGAGGGATCACTATAGTACTCATCATCAACCTGAATCACCGGGCCCAGCGCACAGCAGCCCAGACAGTTAACTGTGCTCAACGAATATTTCATGTCCTTGCTGGTCTCTCCCGGCTTAATACCGAGCACCTCGCTCACTTTATCCAACAGCCGAGGTGCACCCCGCACATGACAGGCCGTCCCCAGACACACGGCAAGAGAATGACGGCCATGCGGTACCAGGCTGAAGGCTTTATAGAAAGTAGTTATGTGATATATCTGGTTGATTGGAATATCAAGCTTTTTACCGACCCTTCTAAGCTCTTCCTCCGGAAGCCATCGGTTTTCCTTCTGTATTTGGAGAAGTATCTGGATGAGTGCATTTTTATCGTTATTATAACTGGCAATTACCCGATCTACCTGTTTCATCTTTTCCCTTCTACCTGAATTCTATTTAAATTGCACGCAGTTAGAGAACATGACTATACTCAATTCAACACATGGCGATAAATCAGAAGGTATATCTAGAGTCATCAAGACGCAATATTCCCATTCTATAAACTGTCGAGTGGTTATTATATCATATCTGAAAATATTTTTGAATATAAGCAAAACTAAATTTAAGGCCACCCGACTTAAATTTCTGCTTTTATCGCTTAGCCACCTTTTTATTCTTACCGCGACTGGTTCCTTTAGCCACTGCCTTCTTTTTGTCGACATTTTGATCCTCGACCGCGGCCTGCGCAGCGGCAAGACGCGCGATGGGGACACGGAAAGGAGAACAGGACACATAGTTCATGCCAACACGATGGCAAAACTTGACCGATTCCGCATCGCCGCCGTGTTCTCCGCAGATGCCTACTTTTAACTTAGGCCGCACCGACCGCCCCCGTTCGATGCCGACCTTTATCAGTTCTCCGACCCCGGTCTGATCTATTGTCTGGAATGGATCATCCTTCAGTATTTTCTTGTTCAGGTAATCGGGCAGGAACGAGCCGATATCATCGCGGCTGAAGCCGAAGGTCATCTGGGTGAGATCGTTAGTGCCAAACGAAAAGAACTCGGCGGTCTCAGCCATCTCATTGGCTGTGAGCGCCGCGCGCGGGATCTCTATCATGGTGCCGAACATGAACGGAATCTTCTTCACATTCATCTTTTTGCATACTTCGGCATGGACGCGGTCGGTAATCTCCTTGTGATCGACAATCTCGGTAACGGCACATGTGACCGGAATCATGATCTCGGGAACGACCCTCTTGCCGGCGGCGATAAGCTCGGCCGCAGCCTCCAGGATAGCACGGACCTGCATTTCGGTGATCTCAGGATAGGTTATGCCCAAGCGTACGCCGCGGTGTCCGAGCATCGGGTTGTTCTCGCGCAGCCCCTCGGCGCGTTTGTGCACCTCCGCCATGTCGATACGCAGCTCGGATGCCAGCGCCTTGAGCTTGTCCTGGCTGTGAGGCACGAATTCATGCAGCGGTGGATCGAGCAAGCGGATGGTAACCGGCAGGCCATCCATGACCTCCATCGTAGCCTTGATGTCTTTCTTTACATATACTGCAAGCTGGTCCAAAGCCGCTTTGCGCTCCTTGACCGTTTTGCTCATGATCATCTTCCGCAGCAGGAAGAGCGGCTTGTCGCTGCCCTCTCCATAAAACATATGCTCGGTGCGGAAGAGGCCGATGCCTTCGGCGCCAAAATCACGCGCCTTTTTCGCATCCTTTGGTGTATCGGCATTGGTGCGCACACCGAGCCGACGAGCCTTATCCACGAGCTTCATGAAATCCTTGTACGTTTTGTTATGTTCCAGGTCAGCATCGACGAGGGACAGGCTTCCTTCGTAGACAGCGCCCTTGGTCCCGTTGAGCGTGATCCAATCGCCCTCGCGCACCAGTTTCCCACTCTTCGTTTTGAACGATTTGTTGTTACTGCCGATCTCCATGTCGGCACAGCTGACGATACAGCATTTGCCCCAACCTCTCGCTACGAGCGCAGCATGCGAGGTCATCCCGCCCTTGCTGGTGAGGATAGCCTGCGCCTTATGCATGCCGTCGACATCTTCAGACGACGTCTCTTCACGTACCAATATGACCTTCTCGCCCCGGCCGGCCCATGCCACGGCATCGGCCGAGGTAAAAACTGCCCTGCCTTTGGCTCCGCCCGGCCCGGCTGGGAGCCCCTTTGCGATTGGGGAAACGCCCGCCTCCGCCTTCGGATCGATCATGGGCAGAAGCAGCTCCACGAGCTGATTGGGTGCCACGCGCATGATAGCCGTCTGCGCATCGATCAGTCCTTCCTTGCACATCTCTGTGGCCATGCGCACCGCCGCTACGCCGTTCCTCTTACCGACACGGCACTGCAGCATGAAAAGCTTGCCTTTTTCGATGGTAAATTCGATGTCTTGCATGTCCCTATAGTGCTCTTCGAGCCTTTGCTGATATTCGAACAGCTGTTTATAAATTTTGGGCATCACCGTTTCAAGTGTAGGCAGATGTTTGCTCTGGGCGTTCTTGGAGTACTTGTTGATCGGCGCAGGGGTGCGGATGCCCGCTACCACATCTTCACCCTGAGCATTAATAAGATATTCGCCGTAGAAATTGTTTTCGCCGCTGCCCGGGTTGCGCGTGAAAGCGACGCCGGTCGCCGAACCGTCGCCCATATCGCCGAAGACCATCGCCTGCACATTGACCGCGGTCCCCCAGTCGTCGGGGATTTTCTCGATACGGCGATACTCGCCCGCCCGCTTGCCGTTCCAGCTCATGAAAACCGCCCCTATGCCACACCAAAGCTGGTCCTGCGGATCGTCGGGGAAGGGCTTCCCAAGCTTGGCTTTGACTGTCCTCTTGAATTCAGCCACCAGGGCCTTGAGGTCGTCGGCGGTCAGATCGGTATCGTTCTTGTAACCTTTATGTTTTTTAACCTCTTCCAGGCGTTCGTCGAGCAGTTTGCGGATTCCCTTGCCGCCTTTCGGTTCGATGCCCTCAGCCTTTTCCATCACCACGTCGGCATACATCATTATCAGCCGACGGTAGGCGTCGTAAGCGCAACGCGCATCCTTCGTCTGTGCAATAAGGCCTTTAATCGTTGTGTCGTTAAGTCCGACGTTGAGCACTGTGTCCATCATGCCGGGCATGGACCGCCGCGCCCCCGAACGCACGGAGACGAGCAGGGGGTTCTTCGCATCCCCGAACTTTTTGCCGCTCAGCTTCTCTACCTGGGCCAGCGCTTTGCTGACCTCTGCTGCCAGATCTTTGGGATAGCTTCGCTTGTGGGCGTAGTAATACGTGCAGACCTCGGTCGTTATGGTGAATCCAGGCGGCACCGGCAAGCGCAGGTCGGGGTGCCCTGCCATTTCGGCAAGGTTGGCCCCTTTGCCGCCAAGGAGGTTCTTCATTGCTTCGTTCCCGTCCGCCTTCCCGCCACCGAATGCATAGACATACTTCGACATTGCTACCCTCCAGTTAATGAAATTAACCATTGAAAAAGAGGTGTCCTTCCGCGGAAGGACCAGGGGGTCTGGGGGTGTCCCCTAATTCCTTTTAATCTTCCCCCATGATTGGGGGATACAGGGGGTTGATTAAGCTTGATCAAAGATTTTCTATCAGAATTATTACTTGATCTACAGGGACGAACGTCCATTTGACGAATCTTCCTTAGCTATTCTTGGGCTTGGCAGAAAGTAATTATACCATATCCTAGCTGGCAAATACTATTGCATTCCCCCAAGTCTTGAAATCACTTCGTCGATAACCTCATCGGGGGTAGAGGCTCCTGCAGTGATCCCGATACGTTCAACTTTTCCACTTAGCCACTTCGGATCGATTTCTTGTGCCGTTTCGATATGATGTGTCTCAACCAGAGCCGAGCACAACTCAGCAAGTCGCTTAGTATTTGCGCTCCCGCGCGAGCCTACCACCAGCATAAGGTCCGAGCGTCTTGCCAGTTCCAACGCCGCCTCCTGATGCTTCCTCGTAGCGTCGCATATTGTATTCACTACCCGAAGCTCCGCGATGCTCTCCAAATGCGTCTGGACAAAGGATGATACGAAGTTGTGGAAGGCTGAGAAGCTCTGCGTTGTTTGAGACAGGATTCCTACACGAGGCGATAGCTTCTTAAATGAGGGCACCTTGACAGTCGCCAAGCCCTTTTCGCCGGCGTACCCCAGCACGCCCTGCACCTCGCGATGATTTTCGTCGCCGAAAACGATCACGGAGAATCCGGAGTTTGCCAGCCTCTTCGCCGCGACCTGAGAACGACGTACGAAAGGACATGTAGTATCGATTATCCTTATGCCACGAGCCTCTGCTTCTTGTATAACCTGCGGGCCTACACCATGTGAGCTGATACAAAGGATTTCTCTTTTCAACTGATCGAGGCTCTCGGCCACTGTGACCCCGTGCTCGGCAAGCCTGTCCACTACCTGCTGATTATGCACGATCGGGCCCAGTGTCTGCAGCGGGCCAAGCTCCGTGGCAGCACGCTCGATCATATTGATAGCGCGCCTGACACCGGTGCAAAAGCCTATCTCAGCGGCTTTCTCTATCTGCATAATACCCCCGATAACTCTCCGGCAGGAGTTCGGCGATCTTTCTCATTATGATATCCGTCGCCGGAGCGAGCTGCTCCTTGGTCAGCCTGCCGCCGGAGTGCGGCAGCGTAAACGGCTTGCCAATGTTAACAGTTAGTTCCGGTCGGTGAAAGATAAAATTGATTTTATTCAATTTATCAGCCCCTTTTATACCTACGGGCAGAATCAGGCTTTTATTACGCAGCGCGATTAACGCAGCTCCGGTATATCCCTGCTGCATCTTTCCGGTAGCGCTCCTCATTGCTTCGGGGAACATACCCAAAGCCAGCCCATCGCGTAACACTTGATCGGCCTGTCGCAGTGCCTCCCGGTCGAGATGACCTCGTCGTACTGGAAAAGCGTGCCACCCTCTGGCAAAAGGGCCTAATATCGGGTCGCTGAATAATTCTTCCTTGGTCATGAACACAATGCTGCGCGGGATACTTGTAGATAGCACGGGGGGATCGGTCATGCTAAGGTGATTTGACACAACAATCAAAGGGCCTTGCTGGGGAACATTATTCTTACCTTCTACCTTGTAGCGAGTGAACAGGAAGAGGAGAGGCCTCATTACAAATGTAATGCCCAAGTCATGAAACCACGGCATCAGCGTCCACCCGCCAGCTTTAAAATCTCGCCCAGAACTCCATTGGCGTCCATAATATCTGTATTAATAACATAAGCATCATCAGCCTTGCGCAGCGGATTAACGGAACGCTTGCTGTCGATCCGATCCCTCCGAATAAGGCTGGCAAGTATCTCTTTGTATTCAGCCTTTTCTCCCTGCTCGACCATCTCTTTATAGCGACGTCTGGCCTGCTCCTCAATGGACACATCCAGATAAACCTTCAGGTCAGCATCAAGTAGAACGTTGGTCCCTATATCCCGCCCCACCATTACTATGTTGCCATCCCTCGCTATCAGCCGCTGATTCCGCACCAAGACCTTGCGTACGCCTGGCACCTTTGCTACAGGAGATACGCCGAAATCGACTTCAGGGCTGCGTAACTCGTTATTTATATAACGGCCGTTCACTATGATCCCATCGTCTCCATCAGGAGGAAGCTCCATTTTCGTGCTCTCCGCTAGCCTTCCCAGTGCGCCTTCATCCTCAATATCTACTCCAAGCCTTAATGCCTCCCAGGTCAGCGCTCGATACATCGCCCCGGTATCAACAAACCGGTATCCCAGCTTTTTTGCCAAAAGCCTACCGACAGTGGTTTTCCCACAGGCTGCGGGTCCGTCTATCGCTATCGTTGATGATTTTGGCATTGGACTAATTTGAATTATAGCCTAGATATCGGGATGAGACAATTATCTGGCCTTTCCCCTGTATAACGTCCACACCAATATTACTATGAGGGCCGAGGACAAAGTAGTAAGCAGAGACCTGAGAGACATACCGGGGGATTCAACCGATTGATCGAGTGACGAAGATTTATGAGCCATACTGCTTACAGAACGGGAGAGATCTGTTGAATGCAATTGGTTTATATTTATTGAATCGCTTGAGTTCGACTCCGTCGGAATCTGCGTTAAGGCAGAAACCGGAGTCGGAGTTGGCGTAAGCGCCGGCGTTTGATTGTAACTTGGCAGACAACATCCAGGTGTCGGTACTTCATTATCGATAAACAGGCCGCCGCAAGGCGCCCGCTCAAGAGAGTGTCCATCAGCCACACTCTGGCATGACGGCGACGTTATGCTTTCATCATCACCATAGGACATCTCATCAATTATCGTCCCTGCACTGTCTTTCAATATGAGACGATCCCCTGCATTCCCTAATCCGTTGCCTATGCGCCCATCCGCGGTGAATACGATGGTTCCGTTATAATTCGGGAAGTTGACTGAAAAATTCTCGGAGGCTGCGACCAGGACAAAACCGTTAGCCGACACATTCAGCGATGGTATTTCATCCATTTCGTAATTATCACTTATTCCCCAGCCGATTAACTCGACAGCTTCAGTGCCGGGGTTAAAAAGCTCGATCCATTCGTAGCTTGAATCAGAGCCTGACTGCAGAGGATTACTCTGAACCTCGTTGATTAAAATAGCGCTTCGATTGGCAACGGTCCCCTGCGACATATTTACTGGCGTTGGGGAGACTGAAGGTGTTGGTGTTGAAGTAGGATTCGCTGTGGGAGTAGGTGTAGCATAGGGCAAGCCGCGCCCCGGTGTCGGCTCCGCATTATCTATAAACTCACCGCCAGCCGGCCGGCGCTCCATGGAATGCCCTTCACCGACCTTCTTATGCGGTGGCAATGTAATGCTTTCATCATCCCCGTATGAGAATTCATCAATTACCGTTCCTAAACTATCCTTAATTGTGAGACGGTCTCCGTTATTCCCAAGACCATTTCCGATAACACCATCCGCGACATATCCTATTTCTCCCAAATAGTTCGGGAAGTTCGCAGAAAAATTTTCCGAGGCGGCTATTATAACAAATCCATTTGGCGAGATATTAAGCGAAGGGACCAAGTCATACCCACCATTATCTCTGATCTCCCAGCCGGCAAGCTTAACTGTTTCATTGCGCGTATTATATATCTCAACCCACTCATACGCTGCATCTGCACCGGATTGCAGCGGATTGTACTGTACCTCATTAACAAGTATATCGCCTCTATTAGCGACAGTACCCGTCGGCGTAGGGCTCGGTGATGCAGAAGGAGTAGGTAAAGAAGTCGCCGTTGGCGTCGGAGTAGGTGTAAATGTAGATGTCGGAACAGGGGTTGGAGTGGGCGGTGGCAAACCACGACCCGGTGACGACTCAGAATTATCTATAAACTCACCGCCTGCCGGCTGACGCTCTAAAGAATGGCCTTCCGCCACAGCTGTAAGTTCTCCGTCTTTGCCATATGAAATCTCATCGATCACAGTATCCGCACTATCATTCAAGGTGATACGATCCCCATCGTTATTTAAACCATTACCAATGCTTCCATTTATAAATACGACGCCGCCATTGAACTCTGGGAAGTCATCGGAAAAGTTGGTTGAGGCAGCGATTATTGCAAACCCATGCGGCGAGATATTAAATGAAGGTATCAGCTTAGCTTTTTTATTGTCACTGATATTCCAGCCGACGACTTCAATCGTCTCATCACACGTATTATAAAGCTCTACCCACTCGTGATCGGATTCATTCGTAGTTTTCGGATCATACATAATTTCGTTAATCAGAACATCACCCCTGCCAGCAACCGTACCTGCAGGCGTAGGTGTCGGCATAGGAGTGGGTGTTGGCATGGGCTTAGGCGTAAGTGTAGGTGTGGGATCAGGCGTGGGCGTGGCCGATGGTGTAGGAGAAGGCGTTGCGGGTGGCAAACCGAACCCCGGCGTCGGTGCCAAATTATCTACAAAAATAGCTCCACCTGCAGGATATCGCTCTAAAGAATGACCTTCATCCACATCCGGCAACGATGTTATGCTTTTATCCTTGCCATATGATAACTGATCGATCACTTTGCCCGCACTGTCATTCAGGGTGACACGATCCCCATCATTATTCAAACCAGAGCCGATGCTTTTATCATCAATAAAGACAACACTGCCATTGAACTCCGGAAAATTATCAGAAAAATTATATGAGGCCGCGATTATAGCAAAACCACATGGTGAAATATTTAGCGAAGGTATTATATCTTCTTTCTTACTACTATTATCAC
>Ga0315274_10004610_pt1 | contig 20222 bp, 17 predicted proteins | sample YL17G02_20_MG_FD_203700 | JGI IMG/M metagenome (GOLD analysis project Ga0315274, IMG submission 203700) | Sediment microbial communities from Yellowstone Lake, YNP, Wyoming, USA - YL17G02_20 | ecosystem: Environmental > Aquatic > Freshwater > Lake > Sediment | place: USA: Wyoming | collected...
AAATGGATTCCCAGGAACTCAAAATAGCGGTTCACCCGGACGATCGTCAGAAAATCGTTGATTTTGCGGATCGAATCGTCGTGACGGTATTTTAAACGTGACCGATTCAGGCTGCCATCCTTTCGAAAGGACCTCTCAAAATAATAGACGGGAATTTTCCGTTCGCTGATCTTTTCCACGAGTGCCTGCGGCCTCTGGTAGATGAAATCGAAGTCGATCGAAGAGAAGAAGACAATGATGGGATTCACCGGGTCAACTCCGGGTCGGCCCGTCGACTGCCACGTCCGATTTGTTCACGAGCAGAACGGTCAGATAACCGGGGAAATGGAACACCTTGTCGAGGAGAACGATGAGATGCCTGAATCCTTTGAGACAGCCGATCCAGTGCTTGAAAATTGGGGCCCGTGAGAGAACCCGCCGTTCCTTCAACGCAAGGCCGCTCGCGCGGATTTCCCTTTTCATGTCATAGATCATGTGCTCATCGGGATAGCGCCATTTCCCCTTAACCTTGAGGGCGCAATAGGCAAGCCGGTAAGGCAGGGAAAAGTGGTTGGGAACCGCCAGAACGATCATCCCATCCTTCTTCAATATCCTTGAATATTCCCCGAGCGCCTTCCTTCTTTCCTCCCTGCTGAAATGTTCCATGACGCCCGAGTTGAAAACGATGTCATAGGCCGAGTCTTTGACCGGGAGGGCGAACATGTCCGCCACCATGAAATCCGCCCTACTGCCGAGCCGTTCGAATCCGCTTCTGGCCAGACGGACGGCGTTGGGGTTCAAATCCAGCAGCGATTTATTGAATCCATCGTCCAAAATGAAACTGGTCGCCCCCAAACCGCAGCCGATTTCGATGATTTTGCCCATCCGTCCGCGGAAGGGATCGATGGCATTCTTGAAATCGATCTGAAAATCCGCCGGCTGCAAGTACTGGGCGACGACATCCGCCGTCTGCAGATTCTGGAATTGCTTGTTCCACACGTGTTGCTGAGTATCCATCCTATGAAGTTACTATTTTGGCCTCTTTTTCGCAAGAGGATTTTAACTGATTACTCAGAGCGCAAAACAAGTTGACAATGCTGGATAGAATTAGGCGCAATAAGAACAAGGGGAAAAGCGGGGAAAAACCGAAAAGCGGGCCGCCGTCATTGCGGAGGCGGCGTTTTCCATCGCCTGTGCATCCAAAACCATTGGTCCGGATATTGACGCACCATTTTTTCGAGCAGATTCGTGTAGGCCTGGGTGACGACGCGGATGTTTTCGGGCGTGACCTCGGTCAGTTCGTCAAACCGAAGGAGTTCGGCGACCATCCGATGCCTGCCGTCGGGCTGGCGGATGGCGCTTCCGAAAATGATGGGCGCGCCGGTCCTGAGCGCGAAGACCGCGGGGCCCTGATGGTTGGAAGCCTTGCGTCCCATGAAATCCACGAACACACCCTCCTCGTGCGCGTCCTGGTCGGCGAGCATGGCCACCCACCCGTTCGACCGCAGCGCCTTGATGACTCCGCGCACCGCCACGCCCATGTGGATGAGATGGATTCCCATTCCCTCGCGGTAACGGTTCATCAGGTCGTCCACCAGCCGGTTTTTCTGCCGGCCCACGAGAAACGACACCGGGTATCCCTTCTGCGCGAGAAACGCCCCCATGAGCTCCCAGTTGCCGAAATGCCCGGCCACCATCACGGCCCCCTTGCCGTTCTTGAGGACCCAGTCGACATTCTCCTCGCCCTCGATGGTGCAGAGCGAGAGGACGGTTTCCCTGTCCATGACCGGGAAGCGGATGTACTCGAGCATCATTTTGGCGAAATTCCGGTAGGCCCTGAGCGCGATTCCCTTCAGCTCCTTTTCGCCTTTCTCGGGGAAAGCCCTCCGCAAGTTGTCGAGCGTCACGCGTCTCCGGATGCGGATGATGGAGAAAGTGATCCTCCCCAATCCGCCGGCGATGCGATGGGCCGTTTTCAGGGAAACACGCTGGACGAGCCACATCAACGCTCGCAGAAAAACGTATTCGGTCCTGTGTCTGAGTTGTCGCTTGAATGTCGAAGCCATGCCTTTTAAAAATCCGCCGTGACGCCGAAGGTGTTGACGGAGCCGAGCACTCCATAGCTGTTGCGGCTGTAGTCGATCCGGAGATTGCGGACGAGGATGCCCGCGCCCAGCGAGAGCCCCGTGACGCGGCTGCTGTTGGCTCCAATCCTCTCCTCGCTTCCGCGCGAATTGTATCCGAATCGCAGAAGCAGGCGGTCCGAGACCGTGAATTCCCCGCCAAGCACCCAGTACACTCCGTCGAAGACGTTATCGGATTCGTACACGAACTTATACGCGTCGAGATTAATCAGGAGGGGAAGGTGCATGAGCCGCTTCGTGATCCCGAGACGTAACGACGTGGGAATCTTCTCGATCCGGTCCATAAAGCCGCTCAATCCCTTTCCCGCGTTCAGGATTGCGACGCCACAGGTCATCTGCTGACCGGGGATCAGGAGGAGGATTCCGGCGTTGACTCCGGCCGCGTCGGAGGAGTAATTCTGGATGGAAGAACGGATGTACCGGAGTGAGACTCCGTAACGGAGCGTTTTCGAAATTCCGTTGGCGTAGGCGGCGGTCAGCAGGATGTCACCCGGGGACGAGGAACCGGCTGAAAGTCCCGACTCGTCGGTCCATTGGAATTGTCCGTAATTCGCGTACCCGATGCCGAGGCCGATCATGCCGCCCGATTTGAGGGGACTCGAAAAACCCGCGAATCCGAGCTGCATATCGACCAGGTAGTCGACATAGGTGACGGCCGCTTCGCGGCGTTTGAGTCCCGCCAGGCTCGCGGGATTGCAGGTGAGGCCGTACACGTCGCCGTCCACCGCGGCGAACGCGCCGCCCATTCCCGTCTGCCGCGCCGAGATCTCGGTTCGAAGGAATTCAAAACCGGTCTGCCCCGCGTTGCCCTCTGACAATACCGGGAAGGACGTTAAAACGGACAGCACAAAAATTGTAATTATCGACTTCATCCGCCCGCCGATAAAAAAAATGAAGAGCCACCCGTCGGAATCGAACCGACGACCTGCTCATTACGAGTGAGCTGCTCTACCAACTGAGCTAGGGTGGCTTGTACAAATCGGTAAGGAATATATCACTCTTTCGCATAAAAGTCAAGATCCAAGATACTGGTCCGGTTTTCCTTCCCGTATCCACTCCGCCGCGCGTTCAAGCCGTCTGAGTACCGTCTCCGCGTCCAGCACCTCCATCAGCTCGAACAGGCCGGGACTCGCGCCGGATCCGGTCAGCGCCAGGCGGGCCGGGTGGATGATCTGGCCCGCCTTGAGTTTCAGGCGGTCCGCCAGACCGCGCACGGATTTCTCGATCTCCGCCGCGTTCCATGCGGAAAGACCGTTGAGTTCACCGGCCAGCCCGTCCAGAATGCCTGCGGCCGAGGCGTCGGCCCAGTGTTTTTGTACGGCGCCGGAATCGTAGGTTGCGGGATCGTAAAAAAAGTAGGCCCCCTGATCGAAAAACTCCGACAGTTTCTGGACCCTCGGCCGCATCAGGCGGACGAACCCCGCGAGCAGGCTTCTCCCGCCTTCAGTTTCCGGGTCGACCGTCCGCTCCGGCAGGAACGGAAGGACTCGCTCCGCCAGCGCCTCATCGGACAGCTTCTGCAGGTACTGCTGGTTCATCCATGCAAGCTTCGTTTCATCAAACACGGCGGACTTCCTGGACACGTCCGGGATTGAAAACGCCTCGATCATCTCTTCCAGCGACAGGATCTCGCGATCGTCGCCCGGCGACCATCCGAGCAGGGCCAGAAAATTTCTCAGCGCTTCGGGAAGGATTCCCTGCCTGCGGTATTCCTCGACGGACGTCGCGCCGTGCCGTTTGGAAAGACGTTTCTTGTCGGGTCCGAGAATCATGGGCACATGGCCGAACTCCGGCACCGGCCATCCCAGCGCGCGGTAGAGAAGGATCTGTTTCGGCGTGTTGGAAAGGTGGTCGTCGCCCCGGATCACGTGCGTGATGCCCATGTCGCGGTCGTCCACCACCACGGCGGCCTGGTAAACGGGGCTTCCGTCGGACCGGAGCAGGACGAAGTCGTCGATCTCGGCGTTGTCGAAGGCAACTTCTCCCCGGACAAGGTCGCGGAAAACCGTCTTCCCCTCCGGAATCCTGAACCGCACCGCGTACGGAGCGTCCTGCCGCATCTTTTCCTCCGCATCCCCCCTGGGAATGCGAAGGCAGGCGCGATCGTACCGGTACTCGGCTCCGTCCTGCGGAGCGTTTGCCTTCTTTTTCCTCAGCTCCTCGGGATCGCAGAAACAGGGATAGGCCAGGCCCCGGTGGAGAAGATCACGGCATGCCGCTTCGTGCTGAAGTCTTCGGGTGGATTGATGGACCGGTTCCCCTTCCCATGAAAGCCCGAGCCAGCGCAGGCTGTCGAAGATGTTCTCGGTCATTTCGGGTGAGGACCGCGCCAGATCGGTGTCTTCGATCCGGAGAAGGAATTGCCCGCCGTTCTTCCGGGCGAACAGGAAGTTGAACAGGGCCGTGCGCGCGCCGCCGATGTGCAGGTAGCCGGTGGGGCTCGGCGCGAACCGGACGCGGACAGCCTGGATTGATGGAGAGGACATGCTGAACACCCGATTATTTTTAGACAACGGTTATCAAAAAAAATCCAATGACAGACTCATTGGATTTTTCATTCACGGCGGCACGTCGGAAATGCCGAATCCCTGTCATGCCACGTTGAAAAAGTGCGGAGAGGCAGGGATTCGAACCCTGGGTAGAGGTTTAATCCCCTACAACCGCTTAGCAGGCGGTTGCCTTCAGCCAGCTCGGCCACCTCTCCAAGATGATCATGGAACACGGATTTTCACAGAAAAAGCGGATTTAAACGGATCATGAATATGAATAATATATCTTCTTTTTTATCCGTGTCAATCCTTTGTATCCGCTGGATCCGTGTTCCATCTTTTTTTATAACCCAGCGGAGTGCGGGAGACCTTCAATAATGAAAAAAATCTAATAATTTGGTGCGCGCCAGCGCACCTTCAATAATGAAAAAAATTTAATAATTTGGTGCGCGCCAGCGCACCTTCAATAATGAAAAAAATCTAATAATTTGGTGCGCGCCAGCGCACCTTCAATAATGAAAAAATATAATCCCTTGGTCCTGCCACCTCTCCGGAAATTATTTGGAACACGGACCTTCGGCGGAAATAACAGATAAATACGGATAATAAATAATAATAAAATATTTTTTATCCGTGTAAATCCGCCGAAGGTCCGCGGTAATCCGCGTTCCATTTTATTATTACCGCGGAGGGCGGGAGACCTTCAATAATGAAAAAACCATAATAGCTTGGTCCTGCCCTCGGTATCCATTATTCTCGATGATCACCGCAGAACCTAAACCTGTTTTCTGCATGCGGAGGGCGGGAGACTCGAACTCCCAAGGGCTTGCGCCCGTCGGTTTTCAAGACCGATGCCTTACCGGTTAGGTCTAGCCCTCCCCATAAGCAATAAAATATACGAAATCCCTTATCATAAATCAACCAAAATAATGGAGTTCAGACCTCGATGCCCCCGAAAATCCTCGCCCCTCGCGTCGTCAAAAACCGCCACAGTCCCGCGTCGATCAGGATGAAAACCAGGGAAAGGTGCCGGAACGTCTGCCCTGCTTCCCATTGAAAATGCACAACCGCCCAGATGGACAGGCCCGCGACCGCCGCGCAGACCGCCATGTGAATGGGCACATTGATGTTCTGCTTGACCGATTTGTACGCGTTGTCCCACGTCAATTTGGGGAAGTTCAGGTCGATCGCCAGACCGGTAAAAACCGAGAACACGATCCCGCAGAGTAACATGAAGAGAACGGCCGGCACCCGGGATGCGGGAAGATGGAGGAGAAAGAATGACGCCGCCAGCATCAGCAGGCATCCGGTGAAACCCATCACGGCGGCGGCCCCGGCCTTGGCCAATATCTGTTTGGAGTAACTGACGGGAATGAATTTGGCAATGCTTAAATTTTTCCCCTCCCGTGAAATCGCCGACGACGCGATCCCGTTGGCGGAAGTGAGCACCATGCCCAGTCCAAGCGCCACGGCGTTCAACAGTCCGCTTCCGGAATTCTGCGCGAGAAACCCGGCTAAGCGGCCGAAGTCCTGATTGCCGCCGGCAGACGTGAAGAGAAGCAGAAGGACGGGCCATAAAAAATTGGTTACGATACAGTTCATGAAAAAAACCGGATCGCGAAACAGAATGCGGAGGTCTTTTATAAGGTAGGTGACGAAGACCGGTCCGGAGGACAGCGATGGGACGGCACCCGGTTTCGTGCTAGGGACGGTTTTGACCGCCCCCCCTTCCGCCCGGCCATGCACGCCCCGGAGGTAGAACCGGTCGCCGAGTAACAGCAGCACGGCCACGGCCCCGGAACTGACGAGGAGCAACAGCACGAGCGAAACGAGCCCCCGGGCCTGGCCGGTATTGAGCATGGCGGACACGGCCAGCGCGCAGGCCGGGAACAGGCGGTTCACGGCCGTCATCCAGAGGCTCTTCCCCTCCGTGAGCATTTTAATGACCTGAGCGGGATCGGTATGTCCGGCCGCGTTTTTCTGGAGCAGGTAATTCATCACCAGCACGAACGCCATCAGGAGGGTGCCCGCGATTTTGCCGAACCGGTCGCGATTCCGCGAAATGTCGGTGAACAGCATAACCGCCATCGCCAAAAGCGAAGCCATGACCACGGGAATCACCGGCAGGATGAGGAATACCGCAAGGGCGTTCGCGACGTAGGCCGCATCCGCATTCGTGTGAAAACCGAAGGCAACGAACAGCGGGATCAGAAAGAGGCTCTCGGCGATGTATTCGTGAACCAGAGTGGTCATGAATTTCGCCGCGAGGATTTCGGAGGGCCTGAGCGGCAGGGCGAGCAGCGCCGGTACATCCTGGGCGAAATAATACACGGCCATCACGGACAGAATGCCGAAGACGAAGATGAGCATGCTTGCCATCGAAAAACCGAAGGCGAGCAGAATTCCCGCCTGGCCCGCCGCGGCGAGCGCTCCGAAAAGCCGGTGCGCGAAAAGTCCGATCTGGATCATGAGTGGAAGGAAGGCGAGCGCGATGAGCCCGACGAACAGGAATCGTTTCACCTTCCGGTTTTTCCCGGTGGCGAGGGGATTCCGGGCGCTCTTGATCAGAACCCGGGTCAGGGCGAACAACCTACGCATCTTCGGTCATCTCGAGAAACATGCTTTCGAGGGACTCATCCTTCTTGAAATGCGTCTTCATCTCCAGGAGACTGCCGAAAAACAGAAGCCTTCCCCTGTGGATCACGGCCACCTTGTCGCAGAGCCGTTCAGCCACATCGAGAATGTGCGTGGAGAAAAACACCGTCCGCCTCCGCTTCGCGTAGTCACGGAGGATAGACTTCAGCGAGAAGGACGATTTGGGGTCCAGCCCGGTCATGGGTTCGTCGAGGATGAACACCTCGGGTTCGTGGATCAGGACGCCGATCAGCACGATCTTCTGGCGCATGCCGTGCGAATAATTCTGGAGGGCGTCGGAAAGCGAAGCCGTGAGTTCCAGTGTTTGGGCCAGCGTCGTGATGCGCGCCTTCCGGTCGGCGGAGGAGACGCCGTACATGTCGGCCATGAAATTGAGGTATTCGATGCCCTTGAGCCGGAGAAACGTGTCGGGATTATCGGGCACGTAGCCCATGATCCGTTTGGCCGGGAGCGGCTGTCTGCCGATGTCCAGCCCGTTGACGCATATCGATCCGGAATCCGGTTTCAGGATTCCCATGATCATTTTCAGCATGGTCGTCTTGCCCGCCCCGTTCGGTCCGAGAAAACCGACTATTTCGCCGTCGGGAACGTTCAGCGACAGCCCGTCCACCGCCTTGACCTTGCCGTTGTAGGTTTTGCTGACGTTTTGGATTTCGATCATGGATGGATTCCCATAAAAAAGAATGGAACACGGATTGAACGGATGCAACGGATTACCGCGGATAAAGAAATTTTAATATTATAAATGGACATCAGTAGATTCTGAAGTTATGTCACTCTGAACTTGTTTCAGGGTCTTATAACGGAAAAGCAGGGATTCAGCATAACAGTTTTTACTTTGCCGATGTCCAATTATTAAAGCCAATTTTTTATCCGTGTTCATCCATAAAATCCGTTCAATCCGTGTTCCATTATTTCTGTATTTTCTTTTCCACCTTCGCCCAGGTGTCCTTGAGCGTCACGGTCCGGTTAAAGATGGGCTTCCCATGCCTGGAATCCCGAAGATCCGCGCAGAAATACCCGAGCCGTTCGAACTGGTAACGGCTTCCAGGCGCCGCATCCGCCAGAAAAGGCTCGACGAGGCATTGCACGGTCTCGAGCGAATCGGGATTGAGATGCGTCTTGAAATCGATGTCCCGGTCCGCGTCGGGCTCGGGAACGGTGAACAGCCGGTCGTACAGCCGGGCCTGGGCCGGGGCCGCGTGCGCCGCGGACACCCAGTGGAGCGTGGCCTTGACCTTGCGTCTGTCGGGTGAATCGCCGCCCCGCGTGGCCGGATCGTAGGTGCACCGAAGTTCGGTGACTTCGCCGGTCACGGAATCCCTGACGGCTTCCCTGCAGGTGATGAAAAAGGCGTACCGCAGCCGAACTTCCCTTCCCGGCGCGAGACGGAAAAATTCCTTCGGGGGATTTTCACGAAAGTCGTCCTTTTCGATATAGAGGACTTTGGAGAAGGGGACCTTTCGCGTGCCGGCGCCCGGATCTTCGGGATTGTTGACCGCGTCGAGCATTTCCTCGCGACCGTCGGGATAGTTTTCAATGACGACCTTAAGAGGACGCAGCACGGCCATGGCACGCAGCGTGCGCTTATTGAGGTCCTCTCGGATGCAGTATTCGAGCAGAGCCATGTCCACGGTGCTGTCGCGCTTCGCCACGCCGATCTTGTCCGCGAAATCACGGATCGATTCCGGCGTGTACCCGCGGCGGCGCAGGCCTGAAATCGTCGGCATTCGCGGATCGTCCCACCCGGACACGATTTTTTTCTCCACCAGTTCCAGGAGTTTCCGCTTGCTCATCACCGTATAGTTCAGATTGAGCCGTGCAAACTCGATCTGACGGGGATGGGTAACGCCCAGCTGGTCGAGGAACCAGTCGTACAGCGGACGGTGGTCTTCGAATTCGAGCGTGCAGATGGAATGCGTGATGCGTTCGATGGAATCCTCGAGCCCGTGCGCCCAGTCGTACATGGGATAGATGCACCATTCGTCCCCGGTCCGGTGGTGCGATTCGTGGAGGATCCGGACCATCACGGGATCACGCAGATTGAGGTTCGGGGAAGCCATGTCGATCTTCGCCCTGAGCACGCGAGTGCCATCCTCGAACTCCCCTTCTTTCATCCGGGTGAAAAGGTCCAGATTCTCGTCGACGGACCGGCCGCGGAAGGGGCTCTCTTTCCCCGCTTCAGTCAGAGTTCCCCGGTGCTTCCGGATTTCGTCCGCCGACAGATCGTCGACGTACGCTTTCCCTGCCTTGATGAGCTGGACCGCCCATTCGTACATCTGACCAAAGTAATCGGATGCGAAATACAGGTGGTTTCCCCAGTCGAATCCCAGCCACTTGACGTCCTCCATGATGGAGTCGACGTATTCTTGCTCTTCTTTGGACGGATTCGTGTCGTCGAACCGCAGATGCGTCCTCCCGCCGAATTCAAGGGCAAGCCCGAAGTTCAGGCATATCGACTTGGCGTGGCCGATGTGCAGGTATCCGTTGGGTTCCGGGGGGAAACGGGTGACGATGCCCTTGTGCTTGCCGCTCTCCAAGTCTTCAGTCATGATGTTGCGGATGAAATTCGGGGTTTTTGCCTTTTCCTCAACGTCCATGGAACTCCTCTTGAATGGAAAACGAAATGGAACACGGATTGGCACTGATGGAACGGATTTACACGGGAAATACGGTATGAAAGGTTTTTCCAATCCTCATGATTCTTTCTAAAAAAAATCTGATTTATTCATTTTAAAAAATCGGACAACCCTATATTACTTCTTTATCCGTGCCGAAGGTCCGCTCATCGCTTCGCGGTGTCCGTGCTTTTCCGTTTCATCCGCGGTAATCCGTGTTCCATTTCCTTTTTTCACCCGAACCGCCTCGCCAACCACGAAAGTTCCTGGATCACCGCGCCCTCGGGGCACGACTCGTTGCAACATAGGCAGTTGATGCAGGTTTCGTAATCGGTGATCGGGTGCCCCTCGACCATGTCGATGGCCTGGACCGGACACGCGTGCGCGCAGATTCCGCATCCCGTGCACTTGTCGAGATCCGCCTTCGGATGCACCCAGATGAACCGGCCCGCCCACCGGACGAGGAATTGCGGCACGAGTTTCATCAAGTGGTTGGAGGGCAGCTTGAAGTCGTGAAACCGGGCGTTCTCCAGCGTATCGCCCGCGATCTCGATGGCGGACAACAGGCTCTGCCCGATGCCCTTTTCCCCCGCGATCCGGATCGCGTCCACTTCGTTTTCCTTGAATCCCATGAGCACGGCGGCCACAGCGTCGAGCGCCACGCCGTCCGCGGAGGCCAGGATCAATCCCGTCTGCCTGAGGATGCCCGTGGCGGGACCGTTGCCCTCCATGCCGAGAATGCCGTCCATGACGGTGAGCGCGGGATGGACCGCGGCATAGATGTCCACGAGGATCCTGCTGAAATGCGTGGGGTGGGGATACAGTTTATGAAACGTGGCCTTCTGAAATCCCGGTAGCGTGCCATAGCAGTTCTTGATCGCGCCCGTGAACAGCGTAAATCCATGCGTCTTGAACTTCGGCAGGTTGATCACCACGTCCGCTTCATGCACCGCGCGGGAGAGGTGGTAGCGGTTGCCCCCGATCTCCTTCTGAATCGTTCCTCCTGCCTCGAAATTGATCAGCTCGGCCCCGGTCTTTTCGGCCACCTGGAGAAAACCCGTGTTCTCCCAGCAGCGTTTGACGCCCTTGATCGCGCCTGAAGGACTGTCTCCGATCGAGACCTTTCCTCCGGCGGACTGGACCTCGCGCACCATCGCCTCAAGAACGAATGGATGCGTGGTGATGCCGCGCTCGGGGGCTTTGGCGGACAGCATGTTGGGTTTGAGCAGGACCTTCTGCTTCGACTGGACGTACCGTTCGATGCCCCCGATCAGCGCAAGCGCCTCATGCACGGTCTCCGCGACGCGTTCGGGATCGTATCTCTGACAGCGAAGCACGGCCACTTTGGATGTCATTATTCAAGCCTCATAAATCGCATTCCCGTGAGCTGCCTCACGCACGATTTCAATTCCATCGCCAACAGGAGGGCCAGAGCCTCGGACGTCGCGATCCCGCTCTGCGACGCGATATGGTCGATGTACGAGGGTTCGTGGTCAATCACATTCCAGATTTTTTTTTCGTCGGCCGACAGACGGTCTGGGTCGAAGGCGGGGGCTTTTCCGCGTCCGTGCGCGGATCCGACTTCCGGAAATTCGCAAAGGATGTCCTCCACGCCGGTCACCAGTTTTGCGCCGTCCCGGATCAGCCGGTTCGTCCCCGTGCTCTTGGGACTGAAGATGGTTCCGGGGACCGCGAACACGTCCCGGTTCTGTTCGAGCGCGAGGTCGGAAGTGATCAGCGCGCCGCTTTTGTCTCCGGCCTCTACCACGACCGTTCCCCTGCAGAGGCCGCTGATGATCCGGTTCCTGCGCGGAAAGTGGGGCGCTTCCGGGGCGGCACCCATGGGAAACTCGGAAACGACCGCTCCCGTTGCCATGATCTCGAGATACAGCTTGCGATTTTCCGGCGGATACACGACGTCGAGCCCCGAGCCGAGCACGGCCACGGTGCTGCCCCAGCCACGGAGGGCGCCTTTGTGCGCGGCTGTGTCCACGCCGCGCGCCATGCCGCTGACGACCGTGACGCCCCTGAGGGACAATTCCTCCGAAAGCCGCTCGGCGACCTGGCGTCCGTACGTGGACGGGAACCGGGTGCCGACGACGGCGATGCCGGTGAACAACTTCCAGTCAAGCGGGCCCTTCGTGTACAGCACAACCGGGGGATCGTGAATGGCCCGCAGCAGTTCGGGATAATCCTGATCCCAGTATGAAAGGATCCGCACGCCGTGCTTTTCGGCGAGCGCCATCTGGGATTCCGCGAATTTGGCGTCGGATTGGTTGCGGACGGCCCGCGCGGTTTTTTCGTCGATGCCTTCGACCTCGATGAGATCGAGCACGGACGCTTCGAACACCGACTCGGCCGAACCGAACCGGGCCACCATCTGGCGGACCCGCTGGGGACCCACGTTGGGCACCGAGAGCAGACGGAGCAGGGCGACCGCGTCAGCCATTCACGCCTCCTGACAGGAGCTTGCCGACCGCGTCGATCAGTTCGGGGGTGCCCTCCCCCGTCACGCCGGAAAACGGGATGCAGATCCGTTTATCGATGCGTTTCGGAAGCGACTTGCGTTCAGTTTTCGGGATCAGGTCGATCTTCGAGAGGCCGATCACGCAGGGCTTCTCCACGAGGGCGGGATCAAACTGTGTCATCTCATCAAAAAGCATCCGGTACGCTTGTTTGGGGTCTTCGGACAACGCGTCGATCAGGAACAAGAGAACCCGCGTCCGCTCGATGTGCTTCAGAAAACGGTCGCCGAGTCCCCTTCCGCTGTGCGCGCCTTCGATCAGCCCGGGTATGTCGGCGGCCACGAATTGCCCGGCCTGGCCGTACCGGACGATGCCAAGGTTCGGCACCAGCGTGGTGAAGGGATAGTCCGCGATCTTCGGTTTGGCCGCCGAAATGCGCGACAGCAAGGTTGATTTTCCGGCGTTCGGCGCGCCGACCAGTCCGACGTCAGCGAGCAGTTTCAGTTCGAGGCGGATGAAACGGCTTTCACCTTCACGGCCGGGAGTGGCATTCTCGGGCGTTTGGAAGGAAGACGTTTTGAAATGCACGTTCCCCTTCCCCCCGCTTCCTCCTTTTGCGACGGTGCAGGTTTGATCCTTTCGCGTCATGTCGGCCAGGACCTCGTCCGTATCGCCGTCCTTGACCATGGTGCCGGGGGGAACCGGAAGGATGATGGATTGACCGTTGCGTCCGGCCATTTTCTTGCCCTTGCCGTTTCCCCCGCTGCCTGCCCGGTAGCGTTTCTGGTGGCGGTAGTCGAACAAAGTGGCGAGACCTAGGTCGACTCGCAGGATGACGTCTCCGCCGTTTCCACCGTCCCCGCCGTCCGGCCCGCCCTTGGGAACGAACTTCTCGCGCCGGAAACTCATGCACCCGTTTCCGCCCTTTCCGCCCTGCACCCTGAATGTCACTTCGTCGATGAAATCCATAGTTTATTGATTATCCTTTTATTGTCGTTGTTCAAAATCGTGCCATATCTCTATTCAATCGTCCGATTCAATCGTTCCAAAACTCCGTTTTGGAACGCACCTGCTTTCGAAACTCCGTTTCGTAAATCGGCATTACCGTGTCAGCACCTCATCCTTCGCAATCCAGATCTCCTCCATCCGATGCATGTGCCATCCGTCGTGTGTGAGCACGTGGCGGAGTAGGATCTCCAGAGAATACAGGTCGTACTCGGGATGTTCGCCCGTCTTTTCCCACGCTTCTGGTCCGCAGGACCGGGCGAGATCGACCTGCTTGACCCGCCATTCCCCGAACGTTCGCATAAGTTCGGTCACGGGTCGCTTCACGGCCCTTTCCTTTTCCTCTTCGGGACCCGGAATGTAAGGCCGGATGACCGGCTTTTCCTCGTTCTTGAACATGCGGATCCGCTTGAACATCACGGGCTGGACCAGGGCCATATGATGGAGATGTTCGTGAACCGTCCAGATCCCCTCGCCTCGTTTGCGGTGCAGTTTCTCCTCGGTTATTTGCTGGACGAATTGTTCCAGGATATCCGGAAACATCTCCAACGCGTCGATCAGTTTTTCATTCTTCATTTATCATTCCATTGTTATATTATCGCTGTCCTGTCAATAAATCCGGACAATGAAACTCCTCAAATACCATTGTCATTCTGAGGCCACCGAAGGCAGCCGAAGAATCTCCTGGATGTTTGCATGGATACCCATCGTTTCCCCATCCCCCCAATCGTTCCAAAACGGAGTTTTGCAACGCACTTGCACGCGAAACCGTTCTCTTCCGGTTTCGCAAATCCAAATCAAATCAACGAACAGTCCACTTGGATAACCGAATGATCATTCGAAGAATAATTCCTCGCCGAGCTGTAACGCCAATGTTCAGGCACGTCCACCAAACCCCTCTTCACTGGATTATTGTGGATATATTCGATCTTTTGCAGAAACATTTCATGGTTCTGAATCAGTTCAGGATGCACGCCTTCCTGCCAGACCTGATAGTCGCTTTCGATCTTATTCTTTTTCTTGTAGAAAGCCAATTGATTCAATAACCATTCCTTATTATCCATCTGCAGCTTGTCGAGTATTTTTCTTGCTGTGAACTTCCTCAATGAAGCGACCGTCTTGGACATATCGGCCGAAAACGAGATCAAATGAAAATGATTGTCTAAAATGACAAATGCATAGAGATTTAAACCCATATTATTCATGCAGTACTTCAGAGAATCAATCACAATTTCAAAATATGTCTCACTTGTAAAAATTGGAAGCCATTCTACGATGGTGGAAGTAATGAAATAAATGCCGTCCTTTTCCACGAATTTATACCGATCCCGCATATTGATGAAGTGACGAATTAAACCCCATCTTTCTCAATGATTTTGCATTGGTCGTGTATTGTTCCCCCAAGCAAAAGAGAATTTTGCATCCAATCGGGTTCCAAAACTCTGTTTTGGAACGCACCTGCTTGCGAAACTCCGTTTCGTATATTCGCGAGCCTGAAGGGATTAACCCCCCTCAACCCCCTGCACCACCTTCACCCGGAATGGCTCGCCCGGCCTGGGCTCAATCCTCCAGTGAAGGAGGACAACGGATCCCTGGTACACCCGCTCGAATCCGGCCTCGGACATGGACACGGTTTCAAGGGGGAAACGCCACATGGACGCCGGTTTGTCCGTCTGAACACGGACGGAGAAGCCAAGCCTCTCGTCGGTCAGCGCAAAACCGAGGACGTCGTGTTCATCGCCGGCGCTGTCGAGATTACGGTTTTCGAGTTCCCGGCCGTCGACAGTGTAATAACTTCCCGGATCCGAGGGTGACGTGAACGCGAAGGCCAGCTCGATGCCGAATCGCAGCTGACCGGCGAGCGGCCCGTCCGGTTCCACATCGTAATGTGCGGTCAGTTTGGATTCTCCGGGCCTGACCGAAAACCGTTTCAGGATCCTGATCGGGAAGCGTTCGCCGCCGATCATCCGGACCATCCCGCTGCGCCTGAAGCGGATTTCGGCTCCGTCACCCGTTTTTTTCCATTCGGATTCATAGGACTGATTCACGAAATCGCCATGCTCGTCGTAGCGGCACTGCGAGAACTGTTCGGGCGTGACGTGTTCAGCGAGGAAGTGGTCGATGAAGCCCGCGCGCCGGTACAGGTCGTTTACGAGTAGCTTCTCGAGACCCTCCTCCTTGGATTTCACCAGTTCATGGATGCTCGCCACCTCTCCGGTGGCCATCTGCTCGCGCCGGTGCGGTTCGATGAGCGTGTGGTGGTATCCCTCCTCCCTCCGGTTCATGACGTTCAGAAGGTTAACGGAGTTTTTCTTGTCGTCCAGTTCGATCAGCCGCCCGCCCGCCCGGTGAAACACCAGGCCGAGCCTGCTGGTGTCGAGCACGATTTCATCGTATCCGTCACCGTCAAAATCCGCGTCCCGGACCTCGATCCACTTCCGGTCGCGGTGAACGGCGTCGTCTACGAGTTTCTCGGCCCGGATGAGGTGGCTGAAATTGGCGTGCCGCAGGTGCGGCAGGTAAAGGCCTCCGAACACGCCGTGCCAGTATGGACAGTTGCACTGTCCAGCCCAGAGATGGTCGAGCGCCTGCCGGTGCTTCTTCGGCCCCATTTTCTTCTTCGCGGCGTGGACCTTTGCGCTCACCGCCAGCATCTTCTTGTGCATTTGGTTGGACTCGTGGTACTTGGCGAGGAAATTCCGCCAGAAACCGCCATGCACGAAGATGTGATACCGTTCGTACAGTCCCGTTTCCTTGAGCCGCCGTTCGAAATTCTCGTAATCGCGGAATCCCGCGGGCCTGAGCGTCCAATGCATCATCTCGCGGTACGAGGCCGTGGGAAGGTAGACGCGGCCGAGTGGTCGGAGCAGGTTCAGCGCTTCCTTGAAATGGATCATCAGGATCCAGTCGCGATTCTCGTCGAGCGTGCGGAAAAAGCGTTCGAGCCAGCCGTTGGTGTACACGTGCCGGTAGGTCTCGGGCCATACGCCGAATTTTTCGCCGTCGTCCGCGAACACGACCAGCCGGTCCGGCCCGCCGTCCGCCACGCGGCGCAGGTAGTCGATGGTGGCGTGGGGATCCTTGAAGGGAATGGCGTGGCGCAGGTTCTCGTTGATCGGGAACAGGGAAACGGTCTCGCCCAGCTCCTCGCTGACAAAATGACCGTGCAGTTCGTCCTCCTCGAAACCGGCGTACTTGAAATGCGAATCGTCGAGAATGGAATATCGGACCCCCGCCCGGTGCATCGTTTTAGGGAGGTGCGGTTCCCAGACCCGCTCCGCGCACCACATGCCCTGGGGAACCTCGCTGGTGTGCTTTTCGATGAACGCGCTGAGTTTTTCGATCTGCCCCTGCCGGTCGTGATCCGGAATCGCGGAGAGGATGGGCTCGTAATACCCGCCGGTGATCATCTCGACCTGCCCCCGGTGCACGAGCGCTTTCAGCCGGACGATGTATTCCGGATGGTGCTTGAGGATCCACTCGAACAGGATGCCGGAATGGTGCATGCCGAGTTTCATGTATGGATGTTTTTCGAGAATTTCCAGAAAGGGCAGATAGGATTTCTGGTATGAATCCTCGAACACGAAATCGAAGTTGCCCACGGGCTGATGGTTGTGGATGCCCAATGCGAGGAAAACTTTATTCATAAAATTCCTTTGGTTGATAACCTTCCGCGGGAGGTTTCTGAAATTCTTAAATTCGGGATAATTCTTTCAAATATAAAAAAAATAAGGAAATTTGCAAGCTTTCAAAAATTAAGATGAATCAACGGAAGGCCACCCTCAATTGGAGATCACAACCAACCTTGATTCGAATAAAAATTTCGGATATTCATGTCTTTGGTCAAGATGGGCAAATCTCTTAATTTTGCGGTTGCGACAATGGTCCTGTCAGCCGGATCCAGATGATCCCACTCCAACCTGATATTTTCCGTCCAGATAAACTCATCAACCGCTATGATTTCAAATCCATTGAATGCGTGGATTTTCTCGATGTAACTTTCCAGTGTCATGCCAATATCGAGTTTTTCCTTTCTAATCTTGATACCGATTTCCCAAAATGAAATTGAGGAAACAGCCGCTTGGCCTTTCTCAAAGGCGGAAAAGGCGATGTTTCTTTCCTGGTCTGTCAATGAATCCGGCTCCAAAGTTGACCAAAGCAGGGCGCAGGTGTCGAACAACATCAGCTCTCCCCCCATTCATCGGTTTCCGGCTCCATCACATCCTTCGGAATGCGGACCTTTCCCCAATACGCCCCAAAAACATCCGACACCTTCAAGGATGAATGAATCGGCTCGATTTTGAGCACGGGTTTGTTGTGAGATGTAACCACTATCGGTTCGCCGGTTTCCTCAATCTTTCGGAAATATTCAAGCATCCTGGGTTTTAGCTTGCTTTTTGAGATGTATTCCATGATTGAAAATCCTTTCTATGACCATGGTCATGATTACGGTCATAATTTATCAAAAAACAGAACCATTTGCAAGAGGATTTTTTTCTTTACAGTCTCAGCAAGGACGCAGGGAGCTAATAAAAAACAGGGACTTTACTCCTATGTGAATGAATTGAAGACAATCGTGCAAATGGGGAACCTTCGGGAGGTTGCCTCGGATTTACACCAGCGCAGCCACGGCCTTGGCCACGTCGAGGGTTGAATGGGACCCGCCGATGTCGTAGGTGCGCACCTTGCCGTCCGCAATCACCCGGGCCACGGCGTTTTCCAGGGCCTTGGCCTTTTCCCCTTCGCCGATCCAGTCAAACATGAGCTTCACGGACAACAACATCGCGATGGGATTCACCTTGTACTGCCCTGCGTACTTCGGTGCGGACCCGTGCGTTGGCTCGAACACCGCGTAATCGTCTCCGATGTTGCCGCTGGACGCGAACCCCAGCCCGCCCACGAGCTGGGCGCAAAGGTCCGACAGAATGTCACCGAACATGTTGCTCGTCGCGAGCACACCGTAGTCGCGGGGATTCTTCAGGAGCCACATGCAGATCGCGTCGATGTTCGCTTCCTTGAGCTCGATCCCCGGAAAATCCTTCGCGACCTTCCTCGCCTCGCGGAGAAAAAGTCCGGACGTTTCGCGGAGCACGTTCGGTTTCTCGACGACCGTAACGTGTTTATATCCGTTTTGTTTTGCGTATTCGAACGCGTCACGGACGATGTTCCGGCTCGCGCCGGCTGTGATGATCCGGCACGACAATGCGGTCTCGTCATCGGGGACCGCCTCGAACCGTTTCATGGCCTTGTGGAGCCGGACCAGCGTGGATTTGAGCTCGGCCGGCAGGGGATAAAACTCCACGCCGGAGTACAGGTCTTCCGTGTTCTCGCGGAACACGACCAGGTCGATGCCCTCCTTGTAATTCAGGGGATTTCCCGGATACGCCTTGCAGGGCCGCAGGTTGGTGCGCAGATTGAACTCCTGGCGCAATCGGACGATGGGGCTGACGTACTGAAGCCCCTTTCCCCTGAGTTCAGGCGCGAGCTCCTGTTCCGCCTCACCCTTGGGCTTCGATGTGATCGCGCCGAACAGGGCGCAATCGGTTTCCTTGAGCAGCCGGACGGTCCTGTCGGGAAGCGCGTTTCCCTCCCTGCGCCAGAACTCCCAGCCGATATCCCCCTCGAGGGTTTCCGCGTCCAGCCCGATTGCGTCGAGAACGATGCGGGCCGCGTCCATCACGTCCTTCCCGATCCCGTCTCCGGGCAGCAGGGCGATCTTGATTCGAGCCATGGGTCGATCTCCAATAAAAAACCGGTTGCCAAAAAATGACTCCGCCCGGGACGGAGGGATTTCCATGACAGCCGTGTCAGGTTCCGGCGCCTTGGCGCCGGACCGTTCGGTTATAAAACGAGGTTCACTGAAAAACGGTGCGAGTCGCCAAGCCCCTTGGCCATCGGCATCATCGAATAGTCCAGCCGGGTCTTCAGAAAGGAAATCCCGACCCCGCCGCTGAATCCGTGCGTCTCGTATCCGGTCTGGTATCCTGCGCGCAGGAACAGGAGTTTCCGCCACGCGAATTCGGCGCCGCCATGGAAGTGCAGTTTCGAGTCCTTTTCCTTGACCGCGTCGAGCAGCACGAGGCAGTCGCCGGGCCCGATGGCCACCGGCGCCGCGATGCCGATCCTCGCAGCCAGAGGCAGTTCGATCGGCTCCGACGCGAGCCTCCCGGTCTTCCCGATGTTCTGGATGGCTCCCCCGATCCGTATCCCGCGCTCGGACGGCGCGTAACTCAATCCGAAGTCGCCGCCGAAGCCCAGCGCCTCTTCCACAAATATTTTTTCGTAATAAAATTTCAAACTGAGGCCCGCGGACAGCCTCGACGTGAGGGCGCGGGCGACCGACCCTCCCAGGGTCATCTCGGTCGATGAAAAACGGCCCGCCGGCTCGGGGGAGGGTTCCGCGGTCCGGTATTCGATATCCGGGACTCCCGTATACAAGAGGTGGAATGATCCTCCGGATTTGCGTCCCTTGAACGCGAGCCCCAGAAAACCGGATTTGACGCCCTGCATCCATCGGTGCAGGGTGAAAACCGCCTCGGCCCTTCGGTCCGCGATCAATCCCGCGGGATTTCTGTACCCGGCGGACGCGTCAAATCCGCTCGCCGTTCCGGCGTTGCCCATCGCCGCGTAGCGCGCATCCACGCCGAGTTTGAGGGATGGAAACCCGGAGCCTTGCGCCCGGAAGGCGGCCAGCAGAAACAGAAATGGAAGAATCTTTTTCATAGGACCGCCTCAGAAAGCGAACGACCAGCTGAACACGTGATTCCCCCGCGGCGCGACGGGATCGGGCACGAAGGCGTAATCCAGTTCCGTCCTCTTCGAGAAAACGGTCCGGGAATACCCGCCGCCGAACGTGAAATCTCCGCC
>Ga0315274_10004611_pt1 | contig 20220 bp, 13 predicted proteins | sample YL17G02_20_MG_FD_203700 | JGI IMG/M metagenome (GOLD analysis project Ga0315274, IMG submission 203700) | Sediment microbial communities from Yellowstone Lake, YNP, Wyoming, USA - YL17G02_20 | ecosystem: Environmental > Aquatic > Freshwater > Lake > Sediment | place: USA: Wyoming | collected...
CCTTCGAGGGCGTCAGGGATCTCCAGCAGGATCCGTTGGTGCGCTGGCAGCACCGCCACTATCTGCCCATCGCTGTCCTGGCCAGTTTTACCCTGCCGGCATTTCTGGGCTGGCTCCGGGGCGGAAGCTCGGGCGCGCTGGGCGCGTTCCTGATCGCCGGCGTGGCGCGGATGGTCTTCGTTCATCACCTGACCTTTCTCATCAACTCCTGGAGCCACACCTGGGGCCGGCAACCCTATTCCAGCCGATGCACGGCGCGGGACAATGCGGTGCTGGCCTGGCTCGCGTTCGGCGAGGGATACCACAATTTTCACCACGCCTTTCAATACGACTACCGCAACGGCGTGAAACCGTGGCAGTTTGATCCCACCAAATGGTGCATCTGGTTGCTCCGGATGCTGGGCCTGGTCGGGCAACTGCGCCAGGTGCCCGTCGAAACCATCCTGCTGGCTGAAGTGGCCGAGCGACAACGGCAACTCTCCGCGAAATTGAACGCAGCGCCCACCCCGATCTCGGAGTCGATTCATCGATTGCTGCACGCCGCGCAGGAGCGCGTGCAACAGGCCTCTGAGGGCTGGGAACGGTGCAAAGCCGATTACCGCCACGCCGCCGAAATGCAAAGGGAAGCCTCCCGGGAAAGGATGGCCGAACTCTGGCGGGACTTCACCGATGCCCGAAGGCGTCTGCGCGCTGCGATTCACGGTTGGCAGGAGGCGCATCGCCTGGCGGAAGCCCAGTTGACGTGACCCGGCGACACATATTGATTTTCGCCCGAGGTGCCGTCCCACCGTTTGCCGGGTATTCTGCCGGCACGCTGAGTACGGCGCGTCAGGGTCGTCCAGTAGTCTCCATTCCCGACATAGTTCCAGGACATCCGGACACCAGAGCTGCATGAACCACCTTCAAGCCGTGAGGATCTCTTGAGCCGCCCATTCCCTTCGCGTTCCTTTCATTCCCGCGAACCTAAGCACCGCCGGAACGGGAAGATTCGCGCCCGCGAAGTGCGGGTCCTGGACGAAACCAAGCAGCAACTTGGCGTCATGACGCTGGGCGAGGCCCTCCGTCTTGCCCAAAGCAAGGGTTTGGACCTGGTCGAGATTGCGGCCACTGCCACGCCGCCGGTGTGCCGCATCGTGAACTATGGCAAACTCCTGTACGAGGAAGCCAAAAGTCACAAGGAATCGCGGAATCCCGGAAACAAGATGAAGGAGCTGCAGCTCAGTGCGGGCATCGATCCGCATGATTTCTCGGTCAAGTTGAACCGGGCCATTGAGTTCCTGTGCGACGACATGAAGGTGCGGGTCAAGCTGCGCTTCCGCGGACGCCAGCGCGCACACAAGGAATTCGGCTTCGGCGTGGTCAACAGATTCGTCCAAGAGGCCGCGGCTTACGGCCATGCCGATGCCCCGCCCAAAATGTTGGGCGAGCGCGACCTGAATGTGATCCTCAGCCCGCTGCCCCGCAACAAGCGCGCCCGGAACCCCCGCGAAGCGGACGCCCCGAAGCCGCCTCCCGTCCCGGAGGGTGCGCCCGATCACCCGCCGACAACCTAACTCCTCACTCCATGCCCTTTCGCGCACTGGGCCTCGACGCCCGCGTTCTCAAAGCCGTCCAGGAAGCCGGTTACACCGAACCGACGCCCATCCAGTCGGCGGCCATCCCACTGGCGATGGCCGGACACGACTTGATCGGCATTGCCCAGACCGGCACCGGCAAGACGGCGGCCTTCACGCTGCCGATTCTGACGCAGCTCGCCGGGTTGATTGCCAGCGGCCAGCGGCGCGGCACCCGGGTGCTCGTCCTCGCGCCGACGCGCGAACTGGCGGCGCAGATCGAGGAAAACGTGCGCGCCTATGGCAAGCATCTGCCCGTGCGGATGGCCACGGTTTTCGGGGGTGTCGGGGAGCACGCGCAAATCCAGGCGCTGCGCTCCGGCGCGGAGATCATCATCGCCACGCCGGGCCGCCTGCTCGACCTGATGGGCCGGGGCTGCGCCAACTTCACCGGGCTGCAGTTCCTCGTGCTCGACGAAGCGGACCGGATGCTCGACATGGGTTTCCTGCCGGACATCCGGCGCATCCTCCGTGCGCTGCCGCCCAAGCGCCAGACGCTGCTCTTCTGCGTCACGCTGTCGAAGGAAATCGAGGCGCTCACCCACGAGTTCCAGCGCGCGCCGAAGACCGTCCAGATTGGCCGCCGCGCGAATCCGGCGGAGACGGTGACGCAGCTCGTTTATGAAGTGCCCAAGCACCTCAAGCCCGCACTGCTCGTGCATCTGCTGCGTGACCCGGGCATGGACATGGTGCTCGTCTTCTCCCGCATGAAACACGGCGCCGACCGCATCGCGCGCAACCTGGAGCAGCGCGGCATCCAGACGGCGACGCTGCATTCCAACCGTTCGCAGAGCCAGCGCCTGCGCGCGCTCAAGGATTTCAAGTCCGGCGCCGTGCGCGTGCTGGTGGCCACGGACATCGCCGCGCGGGGCATTGACGTGGACGGCATTTCGCACGTGGTGAATTTCGATTTCCCGATGCACCCGGAGGACTATGTGCATCGCATCGGACGCACCGGCCGGGCGCACGCGGTGGGCGATGCGATCAGCTTCGTCACGCCGGAGGACTACAGCGCGTTGCGGTCGCTGGAGCGGTTCATCGGGCGCGGGATCGTGCGGAAGAAGTCGGAGGGCTTTAACTACGCGGCGGCGGGGGAACCGGCCCCGAGACGCCAACCCGGCCCACGGCCTGTGCCCGAGCACCGCACTCCGCGGCATCCCTCCACGCGTCCTGGTCAGGGAGGCAAGGCGGGTTCGGGGTGGTGGCGCCGCCGTTGGTGATCGGCCTGGGCAACCGCCGGGAGTTCCGCGGTAGCCGTCTGTGCGTTCAAGGACTTTCAGGCCCCCAGCTCTTTGGAGATCCGGCGGAAGTGGTGGCCGTAGATCGAGAGCGTGACGGCCAGGGACAATTGGGAGGGGCGGCGGAAGAACGTCCAGAGCAGCAAGCCCCAGTAATGGAAACGTTCGCGACCCAGGACGCCGAGGCGGAGGTTGGCATGGCCAAACGCCATGAGCGATCGCCAGTTCAACGGGCGGGAGATCCTCGGCGGCCGGTATTCGCGCAGGAAGGTGCGGATCCGCTCGTAATACGGCCCGGGCGAATAGAGGTATTCCATGAGGCGCTGGTAGCCCTGGCGCAGCGTCTCCCGGTTCATCCGCGGAATAAAGTTGGTGGTCCCATCGACATTGTCTCCGGTCGTGTGGCCGAGCAGACGACCCTGGCGGTTCAGCCGTTGGTGAAGCTTCGTGCCGGGCAGGGCTTGCAGCAGGCCGACCATCGCCGTAACGATCCCGCTTTGCTGGATGAACTCGATCTGCCGCTGAAAAATCGCGGGCGTGTCGTGATCGAATCCGACGATAAACCCGCCCTGCACCTCCAAGCCCGCGCGCTGGATGCGTTTCACGTCGGCGACCAGGTCGCGGCCCCGGTTCTGGCGCTTGTTGCACTCGGCCAGGCTCGCCTCCTCGGGCGTCTCGATGCCGACGAACACCTGGTTGAATCCCGCTTCGACCATCAACCGCATCAGTTCCTCATCGTCGGCGAGATTGATGGACGCCTCGGTATAAAACGGGGTGCCGCGCTTCCCTTTCTGCCACCGGATCAGCGCCGGCAGCAGCTCCTCCTTGAGTGCCCGTTTGTTGCCAATGAAATTGTCATCCACGAAGAAGACCGCCCCGCGCCAACCGAGCCGGGAGAGGCGGTCCAACTCGGCGATCACCTGCGCCGGGGTCTTGGTGCGGGGCCGATGTCCGAACATGGACGTGATGTTGCAGAACTCGCAGTCGAACGGGCAGCCGCGCGAGAACTGAATGCTCATGCTCGCGTAGCGCTGCAGGTCGGCCAACTCCCACATCGGCGCTGGCGTCTGGTGCAGGTCGGGGAAGTTCGCCGACGCGTACACGCGCCGCGCGCCGCCCCGTTCGAGGTCGCGCAGGAACTCCGGCAGCGTCTCCTCCGCCTCGTTCAGCACGAAATGGTCAACTTCGGGAAACTGTTCGTGCTCGAGCGTGAACAGCGGCCCGCCGGCCACGATCGTCTTGCCCGCCGCCCGGCAACGCGCGATCAACTCGAGCGCCGAATCCCGCTGGGCGATCATCCCGCTCACGAACACGAGGTCGGCCCAGGCCAGATCTTTCTCGCGGAACTTCCGCACGTTTACATCCACCAGGCGCTTGGCCCACCCCTGAGGCAGCATCGCAGCCACGGTCAGCAGGCCCAGCGGCGGCAGCGAGGCCTGCTTGTGGATGAACTTCAAGGCGTGCTTGAAACTCCAGAACGTGTCCGGGAACTCCGGGTATAGCAGCAAGGCATTCATCCTACAGAACGAGCGTGTTCACCACCTGCCAGACGCTGCGCCAGACCGCCGGCATCTGGTAAGGGGCGACAAGCTCTTTCCAGGCCAGAGTGTCCGCCGGGCGTTCGCCGCGAGCCATACCCGGATCACTGTTCATGCCTCACGCATTCCTTTCTGGAGAATCACCCAACGCCAGTGCCTTCGATCGTCGCTGTTGACCGTCGTCACCGTCTTCACGGTCCTGCGGGCGGCCGGTGGCCGAGGTCGTTCGACGGTCTGGCTCCTCAAGTCCTGCATCGAGCATCCGGGCCGGGAGTTCGGGCTTCCGGGTCAAAGTCCGCCGACGAAATGGACTGCAAAGCAACTTGAGGAGGTCGGACGTTTTCATGTGGCGGCCGAAGGCGCGCAGGAGTTTCCAAGTCCGGATGGGACGCTTGAGAATTCGGTGGAGGAACAGCAAACCGTAACCTTTCGCCCGCAGGCGATTCACCACCGCGCTGGGTAGCGTGGTGGGGTCGATATCCGAGCACTTGAACCACTTGTGCCAGTCCCGCTCGTCGTCAATGATCCCGCGCGCCACATACTCCTGCCAAAGCGGGGTCCCGCGGTAAACGCACAAGCGATTGAAACCAAACGTGTCCAACTCCAGACGCGCCGCAAAGCGGAAGCTCTCCAGGATGTCCGCTTCGGTTTCATCGGGCGAGCCCACGACAAAGAATCCGTGGATCCTGGCGATCTCCTGCCGCTTTGCTTCCCGGACCGCGTGCTCCACCTGTGCGGGGGTCTGCTTCTTATTGAGCCGGTTCAGCACTTTTTGCGTGCCCGCCTCCACGCCAAACGCCAGGAAACTGCAGCCGGCCTGGCGCATGACCGGCAGTTGGTCAATCCCCACCGAATCCACCCGCCCTTCGCAACCCCAGTGAAACTCCAGTTTGCGTTCGATGATGCCCCGGCAAATCCGGTCAATGCGCTTGCGGTTGATGAGGAAGTGATCATCGGTCAGGTAAATCGAGCGGTAGCCCAGATCGTTCAGTTCCTGCAACTCCCCCAGGACATGTTCCGGCGAACGGCTCCGCCATCGGCCCTCGCCCAGGGACGGGATATCGCAGTAGATGCAGGAGTACGGGCAGCCGCGCGACGTTTGCACCGTGCAGAACTTCTCCAACGAGAGCACCGCCGGAACATCCAGGGGCAGGGACTCGATGTAGTCGATCGGCAGACTGGTCCGGTCGGGATACGGAAACTGGTCCAGGTCCCGGAGGAGTGGACGCGGGGCGTTCTCAACGATTTTTCCTCCACGACGCCAGACCAGGCCCGCCACGGAGCCGGGATCATCGAGGTGATCCAAGTAGTCCGGCAGCAGCTCCTCGCCTTCACCCACCCCCACGCAGTCGATGTCCGGGCAGTCCGCCAGAATGCGGTCCGCATTCAAGGTGGCGAAGGCTCCGCCGACGATGATCGGTATCTTCGCCGCCTCGGCCTTGAGCCGCCGGGCCATCTGCTTCACGGCCGGGTAGGTGGTGGTGGAAAGAAAGGACAGCGCGATCACGTCGGGTTGCTCTTGGGCCGCCGCCTGCGCGATGTGCTCCGCCTTCATTTGCGGGTGGGCGGTGTCGAACATCCGCACCGGGTGTCCCCGTTGGCGGAGCACGGGCGCGAGCGTCTGAATCCCCAGAGGTGGAAACGCCATCACCTTGACCCGCCCGTTGCCGGACTTTGACGGATTCAGTTCTTCGGGAAGCACCCGGCAGAAGTTATCATCGCCGACATGAACCAGGAACGTATTCATCACTCGAGTCTGCGCGTTCGCGGCCAGCGTCGCAAGCGCTCGCGCCGGAAAACCTAAACGCCAGCGCCCGCCGCTGGTGGCTGCGTTTCATGCTATCATAACACTTCTGCGGTTGCAGATCGGTAAAATCCACGTTGCCCCCTTGGGAGACGGATTAGCAAACATGGCTGGCGTTGCGATCGGGACTTCAGCCTCCGCTGGCCGAGGCGGCGCGCTGTTCGTGTGGCCAGGCTTCGCTCACGGTGAGAGTGCATGTCCCAATGGCCTTGCCGTTGAGCGCTTGAATGGCTGACCGAGCCCCTTCGGGGGTGGCCATGGTGACGAACCCGAACCCGCGCGACCGACCGCTGCTGCGATTGGTGGGGACATTCACCTCCGCGACATTGCCGTAGGGAGAAAACCAATCCCGCAGATCGCTTTCCGTGGTGGCCGCGGCCAAGTTATCGACATAGAGCTTGGTATTCATGATCGTTCATCTGCAAAACGAAGCGAAGGGATTGCTGGCGAAGGGGCTTCAGGATCTGCATGGGCGGATGCAACCATTCGCTCTCAACTCCCCGCGAAGCACGCCCAACTCATGACCGTCCAGGATTCGCGACTCATGGTCCGAGAGTAGGCCGGAAAGCTGCGCGGGTGCTATGGGGTGTTCACCCCACGTCAGGGTCGTGAGAACGCAGGCGTTCTTGACGCGCGCCGGGGCCTGAACCCGGAGCAAAGAGGACGCCTCCGACACAGCGGGCGAGGCTAGACGATGGTCAACTGGACGCTGCTTTCGATGATGCCCGCCGCGATCGCGTAACGGGTGAGACCCGCGGTGTCGTGGATGTTAAGCTTCTCCATGAGACGCTGCCGGTGTTTCTCGACGGTTTTGACGCTGATGCCCAGTTCCACCGCGACCTCTTTGTTGGCCTGGCCTTCAGCAATCAGTTGGAGCACCTCCACTTCGCGCGAACTCAGGCGCGTCCCTTGCTTCCTCACCCGTTCCCCTGGATCCGGCGACTGCCCATAGCGGTTGTGCAGGCGTCGGGCAATGGAGGGGCTGAAAAAGGTATTCCCTTTTTGAACCTCCCGAACCGCCTTGGACAGAACGTGGGCGGAAGTTTGTTTGAGCAGGTATCCCGCCGCGCCCAGCGCGGTCACTTGCTCGACGTAGGCGTCATCACTGTGCGCCGAGAGAATGAGCACCCTCGCGCCCGGGACAGCTTTGAGGATTTGCCGGGTGGCTTCCAGCCCGTTGAGCAGGGGCATCGCGATGTCCATCACGACCACGGCGGGGCGGAGTCTCTTCGCCAACTCCACCGCCTGGCGCCCGGTTTCCGCCTCAGCGACCACCTGGATATCCCCTTCGGCCTCCAACAACGTCCGCAGCCCTTCGCGGACGACCGTATGGTCTTCCGCCAGCAGGACCGTGATGCGCTTCATCGCGAGGGTACGTTTCATAGATAATTAGAGTCTGGCTTCAGAAGGCTCTCGCAGCGCTCCCTCCCCCCGCGCCGGGCTGCTCCGGAAAGGGATCTGCGCCCGGATGGTGGTGCCTTGGCCCGGTACGGACTCGACGCTGAAGTCGCCGCCGACCATCTCCACCCGCTCCCGCATGCCGAGCAGGCCCAGGCGTTGGTTCGTTTTGGCGTGCAACACCCGTTCCACCTCGAAGGATTTGCCGTTGTCGGCAATTTCCATGTGAACGGCATCCGCGAGTTTCCAGATGCTCACTTTCACCCGGCTGGCTTGCGCATGCCGGGCGACATTGGCGAGCGCGGACTGGACGACGCGATAGAGCACCGTGCGCCGGGCGCTGTTCAATTGCTCCACCCCGGCAAAGGTCGTGAAGTGAACGCGGATGCCCGTCCGCTTCATGAAGTCCTTCATGAAGGAATGAAGGGTGGCGATCAGCCCCAAATCGTCCAGGGCCGTCGGGCGCAGCTCCCGGGCGAATTGATGCACGATGCTCACCGACTTCTCCACCTGCCGTTGCGTCCGGGCGATCTTCTGCCGGAGCCCCCTCGGGTCGATCTTGGCCTCCTGGGCCAGAGTTTCCAGATGGACGTTGATGCCCACCAAGGTTTGGGTGACTTCATCATGCAGCTCACGGCTGATGCGCTTTCGTTCCTCCTCCTGAGCCTGCAGAATCTGATGGGACAGATGCCGCAACTGTTCTTGCATGTGGCGCGACTGTTCCAACAACTGGCTCTGGTGTTGCTCGCTTTGCTTGAGGGCTTCCTCCACTGCCTGCCGCCGGACAATCTCCCGCCTCAGCTCCTGGTTCGTGACCGTCAAAGCCTCCGTGCGCCGTTGCGCCTCCTCAGCCCGCTTGCGGGGGGTAATGTCTGAGACTGCCACCCGGCACCATTTGCGCGTGCCCCGGAGCGAGGCTGCCCATACGGCCTGAAGCTCTGCCCAGAACGCCGCGCCGTCCTCGTTCAGCAGGGTCGCTTCGCAGACCTGTTTTCCGGCCCCGGTGAAGACCTGTTCAAGGAAGGCCAGAAAGATCGGCCGACTCGTCGGAACCACAGATTGCTGGAAGCGCCGGTTGATCAGCCGGGACCGTTCCACGCCGAGCAAGGCGGCTCCCGTCAGGTTCACCTCCAGGATCCGGCCCTGTTCATCCAGGGAGAAATAGCCGACCGGCGCGAACTCGTAGAGGTCGGTGTATTTCTCCAACAGCACCTCCATCCGGTCCCTGGCTTCCTGGAGTTCCGCGTTCTGCATCTCCAGCTCAACCTGGTGGACCTGCAATTCGTGGAGCAGCCGCCGGGTGTCGGTTGCTGACCTCGGATCTCCGGCCTCGGACCGCTGAGTTCTCTGCCGCTCCCGCAGCCGGGTTTCGGCGCGGCGGCGCAACTCGGCGGCAGCGACTGAGAGGTTCGGCTTTCTATTCATGGAGCCGTCTTTTCCGGGAGTTATCAGTTATCAGTCATCAGTTCTAGGTCATCGGTCATCATGTCACTGGTTACTGGTCACGGCTGACTGCCCCATGACCCGGGCCAGGACCTTCCGCAGGCTGTCACTCCCAAAGGGTTTCGCCAGGACGCCCTTGAACCCGTGACGTTCAGGTTCCAGAACCACTGGATCGTCGGCGTATCCGCTCATGACAATGGCCTTCGCGGCCGGGTCAATCCGGAGCAGCGCCTGGATCGCCTCCTGGCCCCCAACGCCAGCGCGAACCGTCAAATCCAGGATGACCGCATCGAAGGGACACCCCAGGCCCTTGGCACGTTCGTAAACCTCTACGGCCCTCCGCCCATCCGCCACCAGCTCCACCTCGTGGCCCATCCGCTGGAGCGCCCCCCCAACCACTTCCCTCACCCCTTCCTCGTCATCCATCACCAGGATCCTTCCCTGCCGCGGAAGCACCTTCGGCGCCGGCGCTTTCTCTTCCCCGAGCGGCTTCCGGAAAGCGGGAAGGTGGATGTGAAAAGTGGTCCCACCCCCGACCTCTGACTCCACGGTGATCGCTCCGCCATGTTTCTGAATGACCGTATGGCAAATCGTCAGCCCCAGACCCATGCCCTTTTGATCCCCCCGCTGTTTCGTCGAGAAGTAAGGATCAAAGATCTTCGGCAGCACCTCCTTTGCAATGCCGCCGCCCCGGTCGGCAATGCTCACCCGCACGTAGTCGCCCGGTGGCAGGGAAGGATTTTCATGGGATCCCAGAACCACGTTCTCTGCCCGGACGGAAACCACGCCTCCCTGCGGCATCGCCTCCCTTGCATTCAGGACCACGCTCCGGATGACCTGTCCGATCTGCCCCTCGTCCACCTCCGCCGGCCAAAGATCGTCAGCCAGGGTAAACTCACACCGCACGCGGGAGCCGCTCAAGGCCGGCCGGACGGCTTCCTGGATCACTCCAGACAGGCGGGTCGGCTTCCGAACCGGAGCGCCCCCTTTGGCAAAGGTGATGAGTTGCTGGCTCAAGCCTCGGGACGCAAAGGCGGCCTGCATCGCCTGCTCCAAAAGGTGTGCCAACTCGTCGTCGGGACGGATCAGCGTCTGGGCCAGTTCAAGGTTGAGGAGGATCACCGTGAGCAGATTGTTGAAGTCATGGGCAATGCCGCCCGCCAGAATCCCCGTGGACTCCAGGTTGCTCAGAATGAGACGATCCGCTTCGGCCTGCCTGCGTTTTGTAATATCCCGGAAGACCCATACGATACCCGTGATGTTCGATTGGTCATCGCGAATGGGCGCCGCCGTGTAGTCAACCAGCCTTTCGGCTCCCTTCCGGCTCAGAAGGAGGAGTGGATTGCACCAATTGATGTCTGTCTCCTCGTACATGATCTTGCTCACGGGGCTCATGACGGGCAGACGCGTCACTTCGTCCAACAACGGGAAAACTTCGGCCAAGGGTTTGCCAAACGCTTCACCTGGGTCCCAACCCGTGAACACGGCGGCGCTGGTGTTCATCAGCGTGATCAAGCCCCATTTGTCCGTGGCAACCACGGCATCGCCGATGCTCTCCAGGACGGCCGAGAGCCACCGCTCAGTGTTTTTTAATTTTGCCTCGATCGTATGACGGAACAGGGCGATTTCGACGGTGGTATGCAGTTCGCGGTCATTAAATGGCTTGAGGATGTAACCGAACGGCGCGGTGATTTTGGCGCGTTGCAAGGTGGTTTCGTCCGCATGCGCGGTCAAGAAAACCACAGGGATGTCCCAATTGGTGCGGATGCGTTCGGCGGCTTCCACGCCATCGATGTCGCCTTTTAAGAAGATGTCCATCAGCACGAGGTCGGGTCTGGAGCTGCCCGCCGTTCGTTCAGCTTCTTCGCCCGACTCAACCACTGCCGCGACCCCGTAACCCAAGGCTCGCAAACGATCCTGGATGTCGGCTGCCACAATTCCTTCATCTTCCACGACCATGATCTTCGCCCGTTTCATGGTTCACTCCTTTCGTTGGTTGACTGCTCGCTGAACGTGACTTTGAATTCCATTCCGCCCTGGCTGCAAAAATTCAACGTCCCCCCGATCTGGCGCGCTAGAATTCTTATCAGCCGAAGTCCGAGGGAAGCGGCGTTTTCCAGATCAAAATCCTTCGGAACACCGATTCCGTTGTCACGTACGACGAGGCTGAAGTGTCCCTGCGGATGCTTTTTGAAATAGATGGTGATGACGCCGCTGTGGCCGTCGGGAAACGCATGTTTGAGGCAATTGGAAACCATTTCGTTGAGGATCAGGCTCACCGGTACGGCGTTATGAATGTCCAGAAAAACGGGGTCGATCTGGATGTCGAGCGTGATCGCGTCGGATTTGGACCGATAGGCGTGAAACACCATCGACACCAAGTCCCGGACGTACTCTCTAAATTCGATGCGAGCCAGGTCCCGGGATTGATAGAGCTTTTCGTGAATGAGGGCCATCAATTCGACCCGGTCCAGGCTTTCCCGGAACACTTCGCGGGCCTGCGGGTCTTGAATGGAACTGGATTGCAGGCTCAGGAGGCTGGAGATGACCTGCAGATTATTTTTGACGCGGTGGTGAATTTCCTTAAGCAGCGCCTCTTTTTCTTTCAACGAGGCCGCGATTTGCGCCTCCGCGCGCTTTTGCTCGGTGATGTCCTCCAGCACCGCGCGGCACTCCCGCCCCGACGCCGCAACCGCCGCCTCGATCCGCACCTCGACTGGAGGCTTGCCTTCCTTGAGGAGCGTTACCTCGCAGAACTCCCTGGCCTTGCTCGCAAAGACCTTCGTGAGGAAGGCGGTGAAAGCGGGCAGGTCGGCCGCGGAAACGCAAAGCCCGAGGCGCCGCTTGACCAACCGGGATCGTTCGATCCCCAGCAGGCTGGCACTGGTGAGGTTGGCCTCGCGAATCGTCCCCTCGCGGTCGAGGGTCACGTAGCCCACCGGGGCGAAATCGTAGAGGTCGCTGTATTTTTCCAGCCCCGCCTCCATCTCGTTCCGGGCGTGCTGGAGTTCGTCGTTTTGCATCTCCAACTCGATCTGGTGGACCTGCAATTCGTGGACCAGGCACTGCGTGTCGGCTTCGGTTCGGGCCGGGCCCGTTTCCGGGTGCTGCTCCCTCAGTCGCTCCTCGGCGCGGCGGCGCAGTCCGACGGCAGCGGCGGGGGGGGGCGGCTCTCGATTCATGGCGGGGTCCTTCCGGGAGTTGCTAGTGATCAGTCATCAGCGATCAGTGATCAGTCATCAGTCATCAGTCATCAGTCATCAGTCGTCTCAGTGGTAGTGAAGTAATCAACGGCGGATTCGCGGAGTGCGAAGGGAGGCTCACCGCAGAACGAGTCCGCTTTTTCAATCATCGAGTTCAGCATCCGTCCGATCTCGGAGAGTTCACTGTTGAGGCTCTTGACCTCCTCGTCCGTCAGATACCTACAGTCCGCCGCGGTTTCGCTCCAGTGCTGGGTTTCCTGTTGCTCCCCATCGGCGTCCGTGCGTTTGCTGACGAAATGTCTTTCGTAACGCCGCTTCGCCCAGGCTTCCGCGATCTGCGCTCCCACCGACCGCGATGATCGTCTCGCCTGATCCGTCAGCGAATACATCTCTTCTCTGGGAAATCGCTGGGTAACCTCGAAAATGCGTTTGGCCACGGCTCTTGCCTTCTGATGGACAATCAGATCCCTGAAGCTGCGCGCGTGCTGCAACGGGCTCATCCTCTCGCTCTCTTTCTCGTCTTCAAGCACTGGTCGCTGATCACTGATCACCGTCACCGTTTACTGTTCACTGGTCACTGGTCACTGATTACTGCTCACTTCCCCCCACCCTGCCGGTCCAATTCTGTGGACTGATGCGCGACCCGCTTCTCCAAACCGGCCTGCTTCGCCCGCAACTTCGCCTCCAGCGTCTTGGCCGAGGTGATGTCCGCGAAGGTGATCACGACGCCGTCAATCCGGTCGTCCAGCGTGCGGTAGGGCATGATGCGCACGGTAAACCAGCGGTCGTCGCGCGCGCCAATCGGTTTTTCCGCAGAGGCCAGTGTCTGCAGGACCTCCCGCGCATCCTCGGCCAGTTCCGGGTAGCGCAGCTCCGAGGCCAGGTCGGTGACGGGCCGGCCCACGTCGGCAGGGATGAGCTTGATGATTTTCGTTGCCTGGGGGGTGAACCGCCGCACGTTGAGATCGTTGTCCAGAAACAGGGTGGCGATATCCGTGCTGTCGAGCAGGTTCTTCATGTCGTTGCTCGACCGCGACAACTCGTCCACCTTGGCCTGCAACTCGGTGTTGAGCGTCTGGAGTTCCTCGTTCATCGACTGCATCTCCTCCTTCGAGGTGGTGAGTTCCTCGTTGGTGGACTGCAGTTCTTCATTCGTGGATTGGAGTTCCTCGTTGGCGGACCGGAGTTCCTCCTGCGCGGTCTGCATCTCTTCGTGGGTGGCCCGCGCCTCGGAGCGGACCTGCAGAAGCTCCTGCTCCAGTTCCGCCAGCCGCGCGCTGTGGGCGTGCGCTTTGGGCGCTCGCGCCACCGCTTTGGCTGACACGGGCGCGGCCACATCCTTGAACACGATCATCACCAACCCCTGCAGCGGCCCGGGTTCCTCAAGTCGCTGGACGGTCACATCCACGAGCTGCTCCCCGCCGTCAGTCCCGACCTTGAGTCCATGGAGCGCCACACTTCCCTTCTGCCGGAGGACTTTCTGGAAGGCGCCGGCTATTTCGTGGCGCAGCCCATCGCGGGCCATGGCGAAGAGGTTCCAATTGGCCTTGCCGGCGGCGGGTTCCAGGTATTTGCCGGTGTGGCCGCTGATGTAGAGGATGTCGCCCTTGTCATTGGCGAGCACGGACGGCGGGGCGTAACGCTGCAGGACCAACTGATCCGCCAGGGACTGGAGACTGAGCGGCGGTTTCGCCGCCGGCCGTGCCTCCGGCCCGGTGGGCGGGGCCGCGCCAAAGGAGGAGGGGAACTCGAGCGGCTCCGGTCGCAAGCCGGACTCCTTCCGCAGAAAGATCCTCGATTTGCCGCTGAGGGGGGCGAACAGGTCGGTGAAGCCGCCAATGGTCTCCGCGCTGCCGAGCAGCAAAATGCCGCCGGGACCGAGGCTGTAGTGAAACAGCGGAATCAGCTTCTTCTGCATCTCCGGGACCAGGTAAATCAGCAGGTTGCGGCAGCTCAGGAGGTCCAGCTTGGTAAAGGGCGGATCCATGATGAGATTCTGCGGCGCAAAAATCACCATCGCGCGAATCTCTTTGCGCACCCGGTAGCCGCGTTCTTCTTTGGCGAAGAACCGCGTCAGCCGCTCCGGCGCCACGTCGGCGGAGATATTGGCCGGAAAGAAACCCTGGCGGGCCTTGTCAATCGCGTCCCGGTCCAGGTCGGTGGCGAAGATCTGCAGGGCGAAATTCCCCTTGGGCCTAGCTTGTTCGACGGCCTCCTTGAACACGATGGCCAGGGAATAGGCCTCCTCCCCGGTGGAGCAGCCGGGCACCCACGCCCGCAATGCCTGGCTGGGCGACCGGCTCGCGAGGAGCGTCGGGATGGCCTGCTCACGCAACTGCTCCCAGGCCGCCGGATCGCGGAAGAAGTTCGTCACCCCGATCAACAGCTCCTTGAAGAGCAGACCCAGCTCCTGCGAGTTCTCCTGCAAGAAGCGAACGTAGGCCGCCATCTTGGTGATCTGATGAATGCCCATGCGGCGCTCGATCCGGCGGTAGAGGGTGTTTCGCTTGTAGAGGGAAAAGTCGTGGCCGGTCTGGGAGCGCAGCAGGATGATCGCTTTCTCCAGGGCGCTTTGCGTCTTGTCTCCCGGGGCCGCTTCCGGCAGGGCGATGAGCGGAGTGCGCTGCAGAAAGGCGAGGATCTTGCCCGGCAGCTCGCCCACCGGGGCCACGATATCCGCCAGCCCGGCGTCCACCGCGCTGCGCGGCATGCCGTCGAATTTGGCCGTCCCCGGCTCTTGCACCAGCACCACGCCCGCCTTCTCCTTGATGGCCCGCAGGCCCAGCGTGCCGTCGGAGCCCATGCCGGAAAGAATCACACCGATGCTGTGCTCCTGCTGGTCCAGCGCCAGGGAGCGGAGGAAGAAATCGATGGGCAGGCGCAGCCCCCGCGGCGCCGCCGGCTCGAGCAAGTGCAGGACCCCGTGCAGGATCGACATATCTTTGTTCGGCGGGATTACATAGACGCAATCCGGCCGCACCTTGGTGCGATCCTTGACCTGGACTACTTTCATGCCGGTGGCCCGCTGAAGCAGTTCGGGCATGATCCCCTTGTGCGTCGGGTCCAGGTGCTGGACGATGACAAACGCCATGCCGCTGCCCACCGGCACGCGACCCAAAAACTGCTCCAAGGTCTCCAGTCCTCCGGCGGAGGCGCCGATGCCGACGATGGGGAACGACACGCTTGCCGTTGAGGTGGTTGTTTCTTGGCGAGCGGCTTTGGCGGACTTTTTCTTCCGGCGTTCCGGTACAGATTCGGTTTTCATGATCCTGTTTCCTGCGCCCGCTGAATCTGGCTCTGGCGCCACGCGCCGTCCGGCTGGCTCAACTGGACACGGGTCTTCATCGCAGTGAAGTGAGTTTGCTCGATTCGTTCGATGCTCTCAACCTGAAAGGCCGCTGACCGCCTGATGCTATCTTCCCGGGGGTCGCTGAGTCGCCCGCCGACGCCACGGCGTCCAGAGCGCGTGCGCAAATCCTGGGCGGTTTTCCTCCGCGTCCCTACTGGGCGTGCGTGGCGGTGCGCATGACAATCTCGTTTCGTTCCGGGTGTCGGCAGAAAAATCCGAAGCCAAAGCTGAACGCATGCCGGCACTGAATGGGACTTTCCACCAGACAGTCGGCGTAGCCGGCGAACCCCGCGGCCTTGGCCCGACAGATCGCCGGGTCGGGCAGCACTCGCGCTGTCCAAAGCCTGGTCGCATGGCTGGACTCACCCGGGCTCCGCGCCAGATGAGGCCAGCCTGATACGAGGATGGACTGCGGGGCGGCGGCCAACTGGGCCTCGCCCGCACCGGAGGTCTGAGTCGCAACAGACTGAATGTCCATGAGAGCGAGTTTGGGCTGAGATCACAGCCTGAGCAATGGGGTGTTTACCCCAGGCCAGCGTATCGGGCGCCTTCCTGCCCTGCGGACCTCGAGGGAACGCCCGGTAGGGTTTCACCCCATAGACGAGAATCGGCGCAGCCGGGAGACTGAAGCGGACGAAGCTGTGGAAGCTGCAACCGACATTCGCAAGATCGCATTTCTCGGCAACTACCTGCCGCGCAAATGCGGCATCGCCACGTTTACATCCGATGTGCTTTCCGCCGTGGCGGCGGAGCACCCCGAGAGCCAGTGCTTCGCCGTGCCCGTCAACGACATCCCGGGCGGCTACGAGTATCCGGGCGTGGTTCGCTTCGAGATCGAGGAGCAGGACCTGCCCTCCTACCAGCGCGCGGCGGACTTCCTCAACATCGGCAACGCAGACATCGTCTGCGTGCAGCACGAGTTCGGAATCTACGGCGGCCTGGCCGGCGGCCATCTGCTGGCGCTGCTGCGCGAATTGCGGATGCCCGTCGTAACCACCCTGCATACGGTCTTGCGCGAACCCAACGCCGAGCAGCGGCGGGTGATGCAGGAGTTGATCGCGCGCTCGACGCGGCTGGTGGTGATGACCGAGCGCGCGCAGCAGATGCTGCAGGAGATTTACCAGGCGCCGGCGGCCCGCATCGATCTCATTCCGCACGGCATCCCCGACATGCCGTTCGTCGATCCCAACTATTACAAGGACCAGTTCGGCGTGGAAGGCCGGCTGGTGCTCCTCACGTTCGGCCTGCTCTCCCCCAACAAGGGCGTCGAGCACGCGCTCAACGCGCTGCCGGAGATCCTGGCCGAGTTCCCCAATGTCGTCTATATCGTGCTGGGCGCGACGCATCCCAATCTGGTGCGCGAGCACGGCGAGTCCTACCGGTTGAGCCTGGAACGGCTGGCCAAGAAGAACAAGGTCCAGAAGCACGTCATCTTTTACAACCGCTTCGTCGAACTCAAAGAGCTGAAGGAATTCATCGGCGCGGCAGACCTTTACCTCACGCCGTATCTGAACGAAGCGCAGATCACTTCCGGCACGCTGGCCTACGCGTTCGGCGCGGGCAAGGCGGTGATCTCGACACCCTACTGGCATGCCACCGAGTTGCTCGCAGATGGCCGCGGTGTGCTCGTGCCGTTCGGCGACGCCAAAGCCATCGCGCGGGAAGTCATCGGCTTGCTGCGGGATGAGACGCGCCGGCACGCGATGCGCAAGCAGGCCTACAAGCTGGGCCGCGAGATGGTGTGGAGCAGCACGGCCCGGCTCTACATGCGATCCTTCGAGCGAGCGCGGATCGAGGGGGCGGTCTGGTCGCGAAAATCGTTTGCCGTGAAAACCCTGGACCAGGCGCCGCGGGAGCTGCCGGACGTGAGATTGGACCATCTTTCGCGGATGACCGATTCGACCGGTATGTTCCAGCACGCCATTTTCACCGTGCCGAATTTCTCCGAAGGCTACTGCACGGACGACAACGCCCGCGCCTTCATCCTGGCCGTGCTGCTCGACGAACTGGAGGAGGAACCCGAGAAGGTGCGGACGCTGGCGACGACGTATGCGGCGTTTCTGCATCATGCGTTCGATCCCAGGACGAAACGGTTCCACAACCACCTCAGCTTCGACCGGCGCTGGCTCGATGACCAGGGATCGGAGGACTCTCATGGCCGGGCGCTCTGGGCGTTGGGCCTGGGCGTAGGGCGCTCCCCCTATCGCAGTTTTCAAGTCATGTCCGGACAGATCTTCGCGCAGGCGCTGCCCGCGGTGACGGAGTTCAGGTCGCCCCGCGCCTGGGCCTTCAGCCTGCTTGGCATTCACGAGTACCTGCAGCGTCTGAACGGGGATCGGTTCGCCCACCAGATGCGGGACTCGCTCACGACGCGGCTCATGGAACTGTTTGGCCGGACGGCGCGGCCGGACTGGCCCTGGTTCGAAGACGTGCTGTCCTACGACAACGCCAAGCTCGCCCATGCCTTGATCCTGAGCGGGCGGGCCACCGGGCAGGCGCCAGTGTTTGAGCGCGGATTGCAGGCGCTGCGCTGGCTCGTGGACGTGCAAACGGCGGAGAGCGGCGATTTTCGCCCCATCGGCAGCAACGGATTTTTTCCGCGCGGCGGCACCCGCGCCACCTTCGACCAGCAACCCGTCGAGGCGCGCTCGATGGTGTCGGCCTGTCTCGAAGCCTACCGCGCCACTTCGGACGCGTGGTGGTACGAGCAGGCCCAGCGCGCCTTCGACTGGTTTCTCGGCTGGAACGATCTCGGTTTGGAGCTTTACTCCCCGACCACCGGTGGCTGCCGCGATGCGTTGCATGTCGATCGCGTCAACCAGAACCAGGGAGCGGAATCGACGCTCGCCTTCCTGCTCTCGCTGGCGGAAATGCAGCTCATGCAAAACGCCATCACGGTGTTCAACCCGCCCGTTGCGTAACTCCGAGCAAAGTCACCCGTTGAAGCCCGCTTTCAACCCGGCGAAATTTCTCGGCTTCATCTGTTCCCATTTCTCCTGCCGGACGAACAGCGCTTGGTATGTGCGCCCGCCCATGTCCTTCTCCGTGGCGTCGGCGCACCATTGCTTCAGCCGCTCCCACTTCGGCGGGTCGTCCAAGTCCTCACGACCTTTGGTCTCGATGACCCAGAGGCTTGTCTCTGTTTCCTTCACGAGAAAGTCCGGGTAGTAGTTGGCGATGGCGCCGTCGGCGGTCTGGTATTCGATGCGGAAGCCGGTGCTGGGCGAGTTCTTCACGAAGGAGACAATCTCGGCTTCGCAGCCATCCAGGAACGCGGCGAACTCCAACTCAAAATCATTGCCGGTCACCTTGTTGAACAGCGACCGCTTCGGCTTGAGGAAACCTTGCTCGCTCACGAGGTAGGGCCGCGTCTGGCTGAGCTTGATGCGGTCGCGCACTTCGGTCGCGCCCCGGTCCTGCACGGTCAGGGCGTTGATCGCGACCTTGAAGCCCTCCAGGATGGCGCGCGCTGCTTCGACCTCGGACAGGTTCCTCAGCACGTTCGGGTCTTCCAGATCGACGGGGCCGCTGAACAAGTGCGCTTCGACGAACTCCTTGACCTTGCCGAACAGCACATCGAACCCGCCCACCAACCGCAGGTCGCGCATCAAGATTTTGGTGAACCAGCCCACGACGCTCTGGTAATTCGGCTGCAGGACCGTCTCCATGACGGTGGTGTGGCTGACCTGCTCGGAGTCGATGTCCTTGAAAACGATCTCGCGCTGCTGTTCCGGGGTGAACGGCCTGAGCGCGAGCTTGCGATGCGGAAAGCCCGCCGGATTGAGCAGGGCGAGGTTCTTGTATTCACGGTAAATGCGCGGCGAGAGCATCGGCAACTCGATGTCTAGCTCGGCGATGTTCTTGCGCGGGTTGTCGCGGTCCACCTCGACCAGCAGCGGCGACTTCGGCGGCGTGCGCCCGCCCATCGCGACGTATTCCAGTTCCACGCCCTCCACCTTGATCTTCTCCACGAACTCAATGAACGCCTCCGTGCCGATGACGCTCACCTTTTCGGCCACCGGTTGGCCGCGAAACATCCGCCGCAACCCGCGCCCCAGCGTTTGCTCCGGCAGGATTTCGCTCTTCGACTTGAACGGACGTAGCCCGACGATGGACACCACGTTCTGCACGTCCCAGCCCTCGCGCAGCATCATCACCGACACGATGGCCTTGTAGGGATTGTCCGCGTGGTCAATCTGCCGGCTCAGCTTGCGCAGCTTCTCCAACTCCTCCTGGCTCTTGCCGCTCGACGCCTCGGAAATCTCGCCGTTGTTTTTCGTGTGGATGACCAGCACGGCGTCCGCCAGCTCCGGGTAGCGCCGTTCCAGGAACTCCGCCACCTCGTCGCAGTTGCGCGTGTCGTCGGTCATCACAAACAGCACCGCCTTCTTGCCCGCCGGCGCCAGCTCGTCGGACACCTTCTTCCACTCCAGGTAGCCGAGGTGCAGGTAATCCTCGTATTGCTCCGTGAACTTGGCGCTCTTTCGCTCGACCAGCTTGGCCCGCGACGCTTCGTCCGGCAGCACGGGCCGCTTGACTACGCCCTGCCGGATGGCCTCGACCAGCGGGTAATCCGCGATCGTTTGCACGAAGATCGCCCCGTTGTTGTGGCGGGGCGTGGCCGTGAAATCGAA
>Ga0315274_10004612_pt1 | contig 20218 bp, 25 predicted proteins | sample YL17G02_20_MG_FD_203700 | JGI IMG/M metagenome (GOLD analysis project Ga0315274, IMG submission 203700) | Sediment microbial communities from Yellowstone Lake, YNP, Wyoming, USA - YL17G02_20 | ecosystem: Environmental > Aquatic > Freshwater > Lake > Sediment | place: USA: Wyoming | collected...
GATTCAGAGGTTATTGTCATAACTGTGAATCCTTTAATTGTAAATCACGCGCCTGTGTTAGATGCTATTGGCGACAAGGATGTTGAGGTTGGAGAACTTTTGGAATTTGCAATAAATGCAAGTGATGAAGATAATGATACATTAACATATTCAACTTCAATGCTGCCTTTTGGAGCAACATTTGATAATGCAACAAGAACCTTTTCATGGACACCTGCTGATGGACAGGCAGGAACATGGGGTGTTAATTTCTCAGTTTCTGACGGAAGCTTGAGTGATTCAGAGGTTGTTATTATAGATGTTTCGGAAATTGTTGTTGACACAGAGGGGCCAAGAATAGACGTTGAAACATTTGCGACAGAAATATCAATGGGCAATGAGAGTTATATTGCATTAATAGGTTTGGCCCAGTTTTCTGACCCAAGCAATATCAGCGCAGTATGGATTAACTTTAATGGTACGGTTTATTCTGATGTTCAATTTGTTCATGATGAGGATGAATTAGACGAATTGGTAATTGCTGGGGAACCCTTTTTAGCTTATTTTGCTCCGCCAAATGCTTCAGATTATACTGAAGAAGGTTCACTCGAATTTATCTTTTTGATGCCAAATATAACTGTGGGCAATTATAGTTATGAGTGGTTTGCTAACGATACTCTTGGAAATCTCAACAGCACAGGAGAGTTGATATTTAATTTTGCTGATGATGTTCCGCAATATTCTAATCTTACAGAATCTCCTAGCGATCCTGCAACCTACTTGCCTAATCAATATTATGAATTTAACATAACTTGGACAGATTATGACTCATTTGGGCATGCAAGATTGGAGTTCAACGGAGAGTTTTTCTATCCTTATTATTATATGTATATTGATTCTCTAAATGAGTCTGAAATTGATGATCTTATCAATAGTGAAGGCGGAATTTTGGTTGAACTTGAGAGGCTTTCAGATAATGCAAGAGGTTATTCATTCATAACAAAGAACCTTTCTGTTGGAATATATAATTATACTTGGTATGCTGAGGATCATGTTGGCAATGAAAATGATACAGGAATATTGACTTATACCGTGCAGAAAGCAACACCTGTCTTGTCAATAAGCATGCTGCCTTCTGATAATGTTGCAAACAACACTGAGACAAATGTGACTGGAACTGGATGCCCTGCGGAATTGGCTGGAACATGCAAGCTTTACAGGGATGGGATTGAGGTTAATAATTCAGACATTCAGAATTTAAGCGCCGGGGTGTATAATTACGTTTACAATACAACTGGCAATGCAAATTACAATGCTTCAAGTGTTTCTGCAACTCTTCGTGTTGGACAGGGCAGCGGTGATGACGACGATGATGAAGAAAGTGGTGGAGGAAGCAGCGACATTCATACAGCAAGTGATGATAATTTGGCAAAAGGGTATTACGTATACTTGGATATTGGCGACAAACTGAAATTCAATTTCTGCGGCGCACCTTATTACATAAAGTTGAGCGATATTGACGACGATAAAGCATATTTCAAGATTACTCCAGGAGAGACAAGCTTTATTTTGGACGAGTATGAAAAAGAAGAAATTGACTTGGATTCAAACGGAATAAAAGACATAGTTTTCAGAGTTGAGAGCCTGAGCAGCAGCAGAGCAAAGGTCTACATCAAGAGAATCTCTAGTATTTGCGGCTCACAGAATGTTCCGGAACAAGTGGTCAGTACATTTGGAACAATCGAGAAACTTAGTCCTGAGAAAGAACAATCAAATGTTCTTGCAATATCTTTGATGATTGGAATCTTTTTTGCTGCATTGGCTATTATAGCAATTATTATTAGCAGATTGAAGAAGTAAGAGTTAGCTTGATTAAATTGTTGTAATTGTTTTTTTGTCTTTGTCTATAATTATCGTATGCTCTGCCTGGGAAACTTTTTTTCCTGAGACCTCAATTAGTTGGGGGTAGTGGTGTAGCAACTTGGATTCTTCAATTCTTCTTAATGCCAGCAAACCTCTGGAGTTAAATTTCTTGTAAATCCATCTTGAGCAAAAGGGCAGGGTTTGATATTCTTCGTAAATAAACGCCAAGACTTCTCTTGCTGTTGAATCTCTTACAGAGCCTTCTCTTTCTATTTTGTAGATTCCTGAGAGCTTTCCATCTCTCACACTTCCCAAGCCGATTGTTGCAAATGGCTCAATTGCATAGACACCTGATTCTATTGTTTTTTCCTGTGAATTATCATGATTTGGTATAGTTATTCCTGAATGAAGATGATATGGCTCGAGCGAGTGGCCTGAGAGATTATTAATTGGTATAAATCCTGAAGATTTTATTGCTTTTTCAATTGATGCGCCAATTTCCCGGATTGTTACTCCTTCTTTGATTAATTTGCATGCTTCCAAAAGTGCTTTTTCCGCTGCCATGATTAGTTTTTTGTTTTCTTCAGAGTTTTCCAAGTCCAATGAGAATGCTGTGTCTGCTATGCATCCTTCAATCTGGACTCCAATGTCTACTTTTAACAAGCCAGATGCTTTTCTTGCATCATTGAAAGCAGGGGTATCATGTGCAGCTATTTCGTTTATTGAGAGATTAACTGGGAATGCCGGCTTGCCTCCGAGCTCTATTATCTTGGATTCTATTTTGTCTGCTATTTCAAGCAAGAGAACATCTTTCTTTATTATTGACTTTGCGTATTTTACAACTTCTGCTGCTATTTTTCCCGCTTTGATGTAGCTTTCATTATCGCCTGATTGAACAGAATTGTTATCTGATAACACTTTTGCTGATGTAGATGATGGTTCTTTTTTGGAGGGGGGCAATCCTACATTGGCTGATGTCTTTGTCATCTTATCTGTGCCCCTGCCTGTTGCTCCGCCGTATTGCTTCTCTGTCATGAATTGAGAAAAAGATAGGGGTTTAAATTACTTTCCTGTGAGCTTTTTTACTTCTTTTTTGGCTTCTTCAAGCTCGCTTAGTTGCTCTTTATCCTGCCTTAAAAGAAGGGCTTGGAATTCTCCCATATGGGTTTTTTCCTCTTTTGCAATGTCAAGAAGAACCTCTTTTATGTCCTTGCTCTCTGTCATTGCTGCAAGCTGTTCATAAAGGCTGACTGCATCAAGCTCAGCTATCATGCCAACTCGCAATACCTCTTTGTCTATTTCCTCTTTTTTGACTTTTTTAAGGTCTTTTGGTATGTCTGATAACATATTATTAACTAGTTAGCTGGGTTTTTATAGATTACTCATTAGAAATTGGCTTTCTGATTCTTCTTTCTTTTGGAACATAGTTGAATATAGCTTTTCCATTTGACTTGCCGCAGCCGATGAAATCTTTGCCATGGCGGATTGCATAAATGCCTTCTTTGACTTTCAAGTCCAAATCATAGCCGCGAATCCATAATTCCATTTGCTTGTCATCAATGTCCAGGATGTTTTTTGTTATTTGATTTTTCAAGATAGTCAATGCTTCAAAGCTTGGGCGTATGCCTGTTACTTCTTTTTTAAAGAAATAAATGCCAACTCCTTCAACATTAGCCATTTTTCCAATTTCTATGATTTCTTCCTTGCTCAAGCTTCCTGAAAAAGCTCTTATTTTCTCTTTTCCTGATTCTATAAAGAGATAAGGCAGCTCTGTTATGCCAAACTGCTCATTAAGCTCTTTAAGAATTTCTTTCTTTTCACTTGATTTTATGAATTTATGCTCGCTCATGCTTTTGCTCCTTTAGCGCAAGTTTAGTTATTCTTTTTATAAATGCATCTTTGTGTTTTCTATATAATTTGCCTTTACCCTTTGCTATTTTTACTGCTTCTTTCTTTATTTTTGCATATTCTTTTGCTATATTAGAGTGTTTTATCAGATAATTTCTGAATGCAATAACTCCTTTCCATTCTTTACCACCATGGGCAGTGAGGTGAACATGAACTCTTCTTGTTTTTCTTTTGTTCTTGTAGATTTTCTTGAATGATATTCTATCATCTCCGCTTGCATTTGGCATTATTTCATATTTTTTCTCAAGCAGTATATTTTTCATCTTGTTTTTTCCTTTTTTTACCGCGATAGTTATGTCAACTATGCCTTTTCCGCCAAGTCCTGGGACAGCAGTGCTGCCAACATGCTCAATCTTTATACCCTTTGGCAGGATCTTCACTAGTTTGGCTTTTTCTTTCTTGTATAAAGTTGGAAAATTTTTGCTATATTTTTTGAATTTGTATTTGTTTTTTTGAATTGTCATGCTAGTTCTCCTTTTCTTTCCTTGATTTCATCAGTCAGCGTGAGCTTGCAGACAAAAAAGCCTTCACTATCGTTGTCTTGGGGATAAATACGGCAGGCTTTTTGCACTTCTTTGCTATAACTAGTATTATCCCATTCTGTTATGCCTTGCCTGCATTTTAATGGCAGTTCTATTTTTTCAACAGCAACAGGGAAATTCTTTAGTGCAAAGTCAATGACTTCTTCATTTTCTTCTGGAGCGTGTGTGCAGGTTGAGTAAACTAAAGTTCCGCCAACTTTTAGGCATTTTAGAGCATGAGCAATGAACTTTTTTTGCAATCTTGACAATTTGTATATCATTTTCTCATTCCACATTAAGAATGTTTTTGGCGAGCTTCTCAATGTGCCTTCTCCTGAACAAGGGGCATCCAAAAGAATCTTGTCAAACCTGAATTGACTATCGGAAATTTTTGAGGTGAATGCTATTGCATCTTTTTGAGTTATAATTGTGTTTGAGACGCCGTTTCGCTCTAATGTTGCTGAGAGAATTTTTACTCTGTCTAATTTCAAGTCATTTGCAATTAAGGTTCCTTGATTATTCATTCTTGATGCTATTTGAGAGGTTTTGCTGCCTGGAGATGCCATTAAGTCAAGAATAAATTCATTTGGCTGGGGATTTAGAGCGAGAGCTGACATCATTGATGAGATTTCCTGGACATAATAGTAGCCAAGAAGATGCTCTATTGCATTTCCAAGTTCTCCAGGCAAGAGTTCCTGTTGGACGAGCATTATCTCTGGATATTCAGGATAGGGCTGTAGGACTTGCCACTTTTTCTGCAATCTCTCAAGCAATTCTTTTGGAGATATCTTAAGAGTATTGCATCTAATGAAATTTTTTGGGCCCGTATGAACTATCTGCTCAAATGCTTCAAAATCTTTTGGATTTGGCATTAGCTTCTGGATTCTCTCCTTAAATGCTGGTTTCATTTCATATCTTGTCATAAAAATAATGCGAAAATTGAGATTATAAGGCTGTTGATTTAAAATTATCTCCAGAGGAACCACCAGAACAGAATTGCGATTAGGATGCCAAGAATATAGGAGAGCGGCAGAATCTTTTTATCTCTGATTTTTATCCAAGGGTAATAGTCTGTGAATTTGGTCCAGAATTCTTTCATTTTTACGTCAGGGTTTACTACAAACCAGAGGAAGTCTTCCAAGACTATGCCGGAAAAGTATGCGCTTGCTATAATTCCGAATATTCTTGTATTCCATCCGTAAATTATGAACGGAAGAGTCAAGAGCAACGGAAACATTACCCAGAATAAATAGAAATGATAAGCTGGCAGGACAAAATTTTTGGATAATCTTAATTTCCAGCCAAGTTTTCTCTTATCCCATGGATTTCTGCCTTCAACATATGCTTCCCAGAACGCCGTGGCAGTCAGCGCGCCCCAAATCCAGAGGAATATCGCCCATGTTTGCATGTGTCTTTGAGTGTTTTTATATTTTAAAATCTTGTTATTTGGATAATTATAAAAAGGAGATGTTTGTGGGTATTTTATGAGGGGAATTAATGTTAAGAATGTGAATTTTTGGATTTTAATTGCAATTATTCTGGCTATTTTGTTTCTTAGCTGCTTGGTTTATATTTGCGTGAGCAAGTATAAAATATCCAAGGAAAAACAGGAAGGTTTGTTAATAATGCAGGGATATCAGCTTGCTATAAATGATTTAATAAGCGGGGCGGCAAATTGCCAGCCTGTTGCTGTTCAAAATGGCAATGTTTCAATGACACTTGTTGATACTAGTTGCTTGAGTTCTTAAAAAAATCCAAAAAATTTAGGGGTGCATTGAAAAACTAAATAATTGCCTCAATAATACGAGGCGCGAAGCGCCGAGTGCAGCCGGCGTGATTGGTTTTTGATGTTTTATTGTCGGCAAAAGGGCGCATAAGTGCTATTAAGTGAACTTGGAATTTGCCTGTTAGGTTTCTTCCAGAAATTTGAAAATCCAGCTTCTCGCTACGTTTAAACGGAACGACTAAAAGAATGCCTAAATAATATCGCGCTTAATAATGTTTAAACGTAATTGACGGAGAATTCTTATCGTTTATGATTTGCAAACCCCCGACCACCCACCCCTAATTGAAGAGGGCACTTTTAGACGACGATAAAATAACTGATTGGTTGGGGGCAGAACGAAGAAACGAACAAAAGAAAACTTTAAAACTTCTTAATATCTATTAGAAATATGCGGATTAGAAGATTAAGAAAAGAGGATGCAACAGAAGTTTCTAACATAATCAGAAGGTGCCTTAGAGAAGTAAATAGTAAAGACTATTCTAAAAAAACCATTACTAGTTTATGTAATTTTTTTACACCTTCTTTAATAATTAAAAATTTAAAAGATAGAACTATCTTCGTTGCAGTTGAAAATGATAAAGTCATTGGAACTGCAAGCTTGAAAGGGGACAAAGTCTTTACTGTTTTTATTAATCCAGATGTACATGGAAAAGGTATTGGATCAAAATTAATGGACAAAGTAGAAAATTTAGCAAAAAAGAAAGGATATGAAATCATAAAAGTGCCTTCAGGACTTACATCTTTGGGATTTTATAAGAAAAGAGGATATAAAAAAGTTAAATTAATTCATTCTAAAGACCATGGAGATACGATTGAAATGGAAAAGAGGTTGTAAATTTTAATTATAGGCTCACTTCCTCTATATTTAATCTATGTTCTCAAATACAAAACTCTGAAATTTCCCTTCAGGCATTGCACTAAATTTCAGCCCTTTGGAGAAACTAATATTACCCCCAACACTAAACACTAACCAAAAGTGCCCTCTCGGATATTCCCGCCACCGCAAATCATAAACAAATAGTCCGTCAATCCCGCTCGAAGCTGATTTTCAAACAAATTACAAGACACGAGGGCTTTAGTAGCCAGCTCGTGCTTTCTCTTGAAGTCACTTAATATCAAATAAGTGGTAAATCCTTCTAAATCTCCGATTTAGTTTCTCTTAGTTCGAAAACAGGATTTAGCCCAAGGTTTGTCCTTTATGATTAACTGACAAATGGACAAATCCTTCGCTTATCACGAACTATTAAGCGAAGAATAAACCTTTCTAGGGATGTCAAGATGCGTGACTTATTGCATCTTGATCACCCAAAAATCTAGAAGATTTTTTGGTTTGCGATTTCGCTCCGCTTAAACGGACTGGATAGATTGCCTTAATACTATTGCACTTAATAATGTTTAAGCGAAATTGCCGAGACGAATATAGGGGCTGGGGGTACTGTTCTTCAGGCATATTTAAGAGACGTAAAAATACTTTTTTAGCAAAGCTTTAAATTATTAGAAAGAATAAAAGATATCATGCGAGATATACTTATCTTTGATTATGGGGGAGTAATAGAGTCCCATCATACTAAATCTTTCTGCGAATGGATCAAGAAAAAGTTCAGCATACAAGGAGAGGTTTGGTCAATTTTTAAGAAATATGAAAATTTACGAGATCTTGGTAAGATTGATAAACATGAATTGTATTCTCTTTTAACAAAAGAATTAGATATAAACCTTTCAGAAAAGGAGTTTTATAGTGAATATTTTAAAAATCATGTTAAAACCCACTTTGAAGTTTTGGAATTTATTGAGAAAGAGTTATTTGGTAGATATGAGCTGTATCTCTTTTCGAATAATAGTCAAATAAATGTAGATATGCTACGTAATAAAGTTGATTTTGAAAAACTATTCAATAAGTGCATATATTCTTTTAACTTGGGCGTAAGAAAACCAGATTTAGAATTTTTTAAGAAGGGACTTTCATTGATCGGTCATAAGGGTGAAGAGTGTATCTTTTTTGACGATCAGGTCAAATCTAAAGAAAATGCGGAAAAAAACGGAATAAAATTCATTCAATACACTAGTATTGATGGGCTTAAAAAAAGTCTAAGGAATTTAAAACTTATTTCTTAAGAGTATCTTATTCCGAGAGTTTCTGCAAGTTCCTCTCTCGCAGAAAAAGACGCGCCCCCAACCTTAACTAAAATGATACTCGGCAATTACGCTCAGGAACAGCTTTTCGAACATTAGAACAGCCGTGCCTGCTTTGTGCCTTTCTGGATATCATCAAGGGACTTGCCTAGAAGGATGAGGATTTGATTTGCAATTGGGGCAATTTGCTTGGTTATATAATGCTCATAATCTATTTTATGCGTGTGCTTTTGCAGGGGCTCTGGGCCTTCTGTTGTCATGTAATATTCAATTATGTTTGAGTCAACATGATCTAACAGGCGTGCTGCCTTGACATGAGGAGGCGTTGTTTTTGTGTATTCTTCCAATGATTTTCTTATTGATTTTCTGTAAATTAACTGCTTGTCAAGCTTGCCTTCTCTTATTTTCTTTACATAGGATTTTATGAATGGCTCAATATTTTCCTTTTTGAAGAGTTTCATTAAAAGCTCTTTTTGGAATTCTCTTGCTGCTTCTGTCCAGTCGCCTCTTATTGCTTCCATGCCTGTAATCTCAAGCTCTTCTTTTCCGTCTTTTTCAACCAAGCCAGCATATCTCTTTTTTGCTGCTTTTTGCTCTTCTTTACCATCTTCTGCTGTTTTCTGCATTCTTAGCTGGGGAATTACCATTGAGAGATATTGCTTGTCAAATTGAAGCTCAAGATATGAATTTCTGTTGTAGGTTTTTTTAACATATTCCCTGTAAAAATTATTAATCTTATCCTGAAGCTCTTTTCCAAGCTGGTTGGCTTTCTCCTTGCTTAAGTTGGTTTCTACAAAACAGCTATCTGTATCCATACTAATTACTTTATATCCTTCTTTTTCAATTTCTTTTGCTGTTGTCTGAATAATCCATCTCGCATAAGCTGTTATTGCATTTGCCATGTTCAAGTTGAAATATCTGCAGTTTGGAGAGGCTAAAACTCCCCAGAATGAATTCATAATTGTCTTGATTGCGTAGCTTGCGAGCTCTTTCTTTTCCTTCTTTGCTTTTTCCCTTGCTGTGTGGAGATATTTTATCATGTGCGGCAAAATTCCTTCTTCATTCTTGAAAAACTCGTGATTTGGAGATTCAATTGGATTCTTTTCTTTTTTTGCCTCTTTTGCTTCAAGATGTGCTGCAGGGTCAATGTTAAATGTGCAGAGAATAGAAGGGTAAAGGGACTTAAAATCCATAACAAGAACATTATTGAAGATGCCTGACTTTGCTGATTGAACATAGCCTCCTTTAATTCTTTCTTCTTTTTCTCTGTATCTTGTTGTTGGAGAGACAAGGTTTCTTTTTCTTGCCTCCCTTATATATAATGAGTCAAAAGCAGCTATTGAGGCTGTTATTCTATCCAAGGGCATTCCTGTTAATTCACTTCTTTCTACTGCCAAATCTACGGTTTTTGTTTTCTCAAGAATTTCATAAACAAGCCTGCAGTCATTTAGATTATAATCTGCCAGCTTTTGATGTGACTTTTGCGTATTTTCCTTGAATAATTTTTCTATTTCTTCATGGCGTGCTTTTCCTTTCATTAATTTTCCTTTTCCTAAAATAACCTGGGAGACATCTTCCAATGAATATGTTTCAAACTGCGCATTTCTCATTGAAGGAGCCTGCTGCAAGAATGGGTCGCTTATGAGATTTAAACCATCAAGGACTTGCCTGCCTGGAATATCTGCTGATGACGAGCGCATGAAGTTATCTTCTATTCTTAATCTTGCTTTGTTGTTATTTCTTCCAATGTCAAAAGGAATTTTATGCTTGTTGAATAAAGCTTCCAGATATTTCAAGTCAAAATCAATAATATTCCAGCCAATTATTATATCGGGGTCAATTTTTATGATTTCTTCTTTAAACTTGGCAAGAAGTTCTTCCTCATTCTTGCATGATATTGCATTTTCCAGCTTTTTGTCTGTTACAAAGAAAGTTTTGTGATAATTTTCTCCTGACAAGCCAATGCAAAATAATTTTTCAGAGTCCTTGCCTGATTCAATGTCCAATGAAATAACTTTTAGCTTTGGCTTGAATTCTTCCGGCTTAACCGGGGTTATTTTTGGCTCCCTGTAAACCCTGTCAACTTTCTCAGCTGTTTCATAATCACCTTCAATGTCTATTGTGCTTAAAATATGCCTGTCTATAAGAAAGCGCATTGCTGGCTTGATATCTGATTCATATTTTTCTATGCCATGAACTCCCTGGAGAAGCTTGTTTAATTCCCTGTGATTGGTTGCAGAGATTTTAATGACTTTTTCTCCGTTAAAGTTAGTTGAATCTGTTTTTTCAACCTTGTATTTTGAGAGGTATTTTTCTATTTGTTTCAAGTCAGATTCTTTAACAAAGAAATAAGGCTCGAGAGTGTTTAATGTTACAAATGATTGCCCATTTTCCAATCTTCCAAATAGCTGGATGACTGTTTTCTCATCTATGATGTCGTAAGTCTGGTAGATAATAAATCCCTTAACCATGAAATTAGCAAAATAAAGCGGTTTAATAGATTATCGCATCAAATAGTAGGATAATAGTGTAACTATATGGTAGTTACAAATAGAAAGGTTTAAATATAACCCCTACATAAGAATATTATGGAAAACGAAACACAAAAATATGACAGAAGCGCAGAAACTAGGGATAATTCTAGTTTTAACCCTGCGGTAAAACAGAGATTGCCTGCTCCTGAGGAATTAAGGGCTTACGAGGCGAAAAGGGAAGAGAATTCTGTTTGGTATGAGATGCTTGACGAATGGGGTGCTGGAATGAAAAGGATTTTAAGGGATGGACCAGTTAAGGAAGATTAGCAATGGCAAATTTAAACAAGTATGTTGTGATATTGCCGAGAGCATTGCCTGTTGACTTTCCGTCAGAAGATTTGGCCAGGGCTTATGGTGATGTTCCTAGACATGGAGTAACTGAAGCTTCAAGCGAGAGAAAGGCCTTGACTAATCTTGTTTTTAGGGCATGTCATGATAGAGATAAAGCGCGAATAATGGTTTCTTATTTATTGGACAGGATTGATGAGTGCGAGATTTATGAAGTGCCTGAAGTTTTTAATGAAAGTGAAGATGGCTCTATTTCTCCTATTCTTGATGGGCGAGACAGGATTCGGACTCAAGAGATATTTTTGGCTGATGCAATAGCAAGAAGAAGATGTATTAGTGATTCTGATGCGATGCCCACAGCAAGAAAAATGCTGAGATATGCGAAGGGAATATAAAATGAGCAGAACAAATTTTCACAGGATTTATGTTTCTTACAGAGATAACAGCAAGCAACATTAATTTTATTAACCTACAACATCTTTTGGATTCATGGGATTGCAGATAGGTGACATTGTTCCGAGAAAAGAGATAAAATTTGAGGAGCTAAAGGGTAAAGTAATTGCTGTTGATGCGTTCAATGCGATTTATCAGTTCTTGGCATCAATAAGGCAGCCTGATGGGACACCTCTTATGGATTCTTCAGGGCGAGTAACTTCTCATCTTTCTGGATTGTTTTACAGGAATATTGCATTGTTATCTGAGGGCTTGAAATTAATTTATGTTTTTGATGGAGAATATCACTCTCTCAAGGAAAAAACGCATGAGTTGAGACAAGGAATGAAAGATATTGCGCGCGAGAAATATGAGATGGCAAAAGAGGAAGAAGATATTGAAGGAATGGGTAAGTATGCGCGCGGATTTGCAAAACTTGACAAGGAAATGATTGAAGAGAGCAAGGAATTGCTTGAGGCAATGGGGGTTGCTGTTGTTCAGGCACCTGGGGAAGGTGAGATGCAGTGCGCTGAGCTTGTGAAAAACGGGCAGGCTTATGCTGTTGGCTCGCAGGATTATGATACTCTTGCTGTTGGCGGCAAGCGCCTTATACAAAACCTTACTTTATCGCGAAAGAAAAAAACAAAAACAGGATATATCTTTATTGCTCCTGAAATGATTGAATATGAAAAAGTTTTAAATGAGCTGGGAATTGATGGTGACCAGTTAATTTCTTTGGCAATTCTTGTTGGGAGTGATTTTAATCCTGGCGGTGTCAAGGGAATTGGGCCGAAGAAGGCGCTTGCACTTGTCAAAGACAAGAAGTATCCTGTTAAAATCTTTGGAGAACTTGAGGAACAGGGACGCCTGGATTTTAATTGGAAAGAAGTTTTTGAAATTTTCAAGAAGCCGAATGTTTCAAGGGAAAAAGTTGAATTTCCAAAACTTGATGAAAAGAAGCTTAAAGAGATTCTTGTTGAGAGGCATGAGTTTTCTGAAGAAAGAGTTAATAATCAGCTTGTCAAGCTTCGTGAGATAAAGAATAAGGGAAAGCAGAAGACGCTGTTCTGATTAGATTTAGAAACTAATTTAAACTAATTTTATCTCCCTTATTCATGAAAAAGTGGATGATGTTTGCATTGTTATTCCTGGTTTTAGTTTCTTCAGTTGCTCTTGTGGCTGCGGCAGAAGCGCCTGCGCCTTCTGTGTCAGATGTTCAAGAAGCAGAACAGCAGGTGCAAACAGCGCAGAATAAAGTTCTTGAGCAGGAGATTATAATTCCTGAGAATCTTCAGCTTGTTGCAAGAGTTGCTTTTGGATTAAAACAGGGGGAGAGCATTAATTTTAATCTTTTTATTGTTATTATTGTTCTGCTTGTTTGCTTTGCTCTGCTTATGCAGTCAATAATTCAATTTATTCCTTTCTTCAAACAAAAATGGGTGATTTGGGCTGTGGCTGTTGTTGTAACTTTTATAACCTCTTCAACGGGGGCGTTTATAGCAATAACTAACTTTTTCTTCGGATTTGGAAGAAATATTCAATTTTTGCAAAAATGGGGCTTGCTTAATCTTGCATTGATTATCATAGTGCTTGGTATTTTTGTCATAGGTCTTAAGAAATTATTGAAAATGCTCAAGAAAAAAGTGGAAGTGGAGTCTGCTGAGAATATTGGGTTCGGAGCAATTGCTCCGAGTTTAAGGAGATAACTTTTTCAGTCAGATTATTAAGTCATATATCCTTCCCCATAACTTGGCATTTCTTTCTTGAGTTCTGTGCCTTCTTTCATGCCTTTTTCTAATGCTGTGAGCTTTTTTTCAGTTTGTTCTGCTTTTTCTTCTGTCGCTTTTTTCTCTTTTTCTTCCCTGCTTTTTTTCATTTTAGCAGCAGTTATTCTTCCGATGTAATAAAAGATAACTAATGTTAACAGTATTAACAGCCAGATTATAAGCCTTATCCACCAGGCGTCTTTCGCTAATACAAGATTAACCAAGAAGTTTGATAATGCTTGGATTGCTCTGACTTGAGCAAGAATTATTGCTGCACCGATTCCTATTGCAAAAGGCAGAAATCCTTTAAGAATTCCGCTTTTTCCCAAAACATCTGCTGTTGTTACAAGAACAAAAACCCAAAGAATCAGAATAAAGAAAAATGTAACAGATATTTCATACGGATGCGCAAATAGTATCTGAAATAGCAGCGGATGAGCAACAAAAAAGTTATGAACAGGACCTATAACTTTGTGCTTGGATACTATATTCATCCATTCCTGCTTTAAGTATTCTGATTTATTCTCTGCAGTAGTATATTGTTCATATTGCTGTTGTCCTGCTTGTATCTCCCCTCCAAGAGGAGCCTCGCCTATTCCAGGGGCTTCGTCCTGGGCTGATATGAGCGGCAGCAAAGAGAGCAAAAGAATTGCAATGACAAATAAGCCTGCTTTTTTCATGAATTAGATAGAGAATAGATGTTTAAAAATTGTGCGATTGCGAGGATTTCTATTTTAAGTTGGTCTTAGTCTTTCTAGGGCTGCTCTGTTTCTTGCTATTTTTGCTTCTAGAGCTACTCTGGCTGCTCCAGTTAGATTAGACAGTCTTTCTTCATCATAAGCTATTTGTGACGCTAGGGATGCTTGCGCTTGCCCTGTTCTTTCTCCTAGTTGTTCTCTTAATTCCTCTCTCCATAGTAAATCTAAAACTGTTCTGCCAAAAATGAACATAACTATCGCGCCTATGAACATACCCCAGTAAATGAGATTTCCTGTACCTGTTAATGTATCACGATTTCCAAAGTAAGAGATCACTAATGCTATAAAATAGATGGTCCAAATTACTTTCTGAATCAGCTGATTCCTAGGTACAGTCTCTTTTATGAAATAGAATATAAGGATAAATGGTAAGACAAAACTTATTGTTATTCCCAGTGCAGAATATTGATTTATTAGTGGGCGTATGATGTCTGGGCTGATGAATGCGCTTGACAACAGGGCTACAACAACTGCTATTGCAATTTTTATGCCTTTGTTTGCTGTCTTAAATATTGGGATAACAGAGATTATTGTAAAGATTATGAGAAATATTAATATTCCAAATAAGATACTCGGGGTAATTATCTTGGCTAGAAAGTCTCCAGGGTCTGTAGCTTTGAAGAGATTTTTCAGAGAGGTTGTGAAATCTTCAATTGTTAATGCGCTAACAATCCCGGCAAGCATTGAAACTGCGAATAAACTAAGAAGGATTAATGCAACAATCTTACCTGCTTTTTTCATGTTCTTTTTAATTACTGGGAGTATTTAAATGTTTTTTTTGCATTGATGGTTTTTTTATTTGAGGGGAGTAATGAATAATCATGAATAACTTTATTTGCTGCTGTGCGAGAACTTGGAAATATTTAAATAGTAATTTGGGGTAGGATGGATATGAAAAAGAGCTGGATTAGCAGAATTATATTCGGGATTATAACAGGATTTTTATCCCTGTTTTCAGTAAATTTGGTTTCTGCTACATGGGGCGAAACTGTCACTAAGGCGCTTGATGACTTCACATTGGGATTAAATCCTATTTTGAAGTGGGTTCTTGGGGCAAGCGACACAGGAGAATTGCTTCTTATCAAGCTGCTTGTATTTATCTTAATGATTGCAATGGCTCTTATTGCAGTCGGCAAGGTTGAGATTTTTGAAGAAAGAACAACAATCAAGTGGATTATTGCGGCAATCATTGGTGTTCTTGGCGCGAGATTCTTGACAACGGCGGCATTGGTTAACTTTGTCTGGCTCCCTTATGGAATTTTAGGAATATTGCTCGCTTCAATACTTCCATTTATAATTTACTTTTATTTTATAGAATCATTTGACAGCCCTGTTGTAAGAAAGGTTGGATGGGTTGCATTTGGTGTTATTTATTTTGTTCTTGGACTTAGCAGGTGGGATCAGCTTGCATGGTCATCTGTTAAAACTCATGAAGTAAATTTATTCTGGGTGAACTTGTTTAATGTTACCACTACAACACACGCTTGGTGGCAGAATTTTGGCTGGATTTATATTTTGATTGCGGTTTTATCTATTGTTGCTATTCTTGCTGACAAAAGAATCAGGGGAATATATTTGATGGGGCTCATGACAAAGAGAATGAGCGAGCAAAACCAGAGAAGAGCAAGCCAGATTGTTACAGAGATAAATTATTTGGAATCTAGGTTGCCTCATGCTGCTGATGATGCTGCTAGAACTGCTATTATGAATAATATTAAGGCGCAAAGGGAAGCATTAGCACTAATACTCCAGCAAGCGTAAGTTTCTTGTTAAATTGAACATATAATTTATAAACTTCTGAATTCTTGGTTTATTATGAAGAGAGGATATTTGCTTGGGGCTTTTGTTTTGCTATTTGGCATTTTGCTAATGAACTTTGCATCTGCATATTTTTATTTTCCTGATGCGCGAAGCTTGACGCAGAGCGTCATTGACGCTTATGTTGATGTTGGCGAGCCAATCCTGCAGGCGCTTTTTGGCGGTTATGGGGGATGGTCTGGCTTTTTGCTGTTTGAGAGATTCTTGCTGTTTATATTATTGCTTTCTTTGATTTATGTTGTTCTTGGCAGAGTAGAAATTTTTGAGGAACAGAAAGCAGTGAGATGGGTAATTGCTATTATTGTGCCTCTTATTGGAATGAGATTTGTTGATTATGAATGGTTAAGCGCAGTGCTCCTGCAATATCAGGTTCTGGCTATTGCAATGACTGCAATTTTGCCTTTTTTCATTTATTTCTTCTTTTTGTATAGCATGGCACTTGATTATCCTATTCCCAGGAAACTAGGATGGATATTTTTTGGTGTTGTTTATATAGGGCTCTGGTCAACAACCATGAGCGAAAGTGCCAGCCAGATATATTTCTGGACAATTGCTGCGGTAGTTGTATGCTTGATTTTTGACAAGAAAATAGAGAATTATCTTAGGTTCAGGAATCTAACAAAACAAGATGTAACTGCCAAACACAAAGAGATGGCAAGGATTAATGATGAAATTCAGACACTTGAAAAGCAGATTAGGAGTGGCTCAATTGATCCGAAGTATGGGAGAAAAGCAATCCACGATTTAACTAAACAGAAAAATTGGCTCTTGAAGAATTTGTAAACTGAGAATCTTTATTCCTCACTCATTCTCTGGATTGCGACTACTTTTCTTTCCTCGCCTGTTCCCTCGTAAATTGGAATTTCTTTTGGCTGCTCTGCTTTTGCGCTTCTGTAAGCCAAGAAACCGCCGACAAGAATGAGGATTAGTCCTGCTATCATAATGTAAATATCTGAGATGCCTATTGAGGGAATTTTAATTAAATCTCTTGCTGCAGGGTACGAGAGGGCAAATACTAATAAACCGACTCCAGCGACAATGTAACCGATTAATTTATTGTTCATTTTAACCTCTTTATTATTGTAATAATTACCTGAGGGTTTATTTAAATCTTTTTGTAGCTGAAACTATGCTGCAATTTCTTCTTGCTTCTTTTCTGCACCATGAATAAGATTCCAGTCAAGTTTTATGAGTTGCTTGACTGCAGGATTGCTTGTGTTTAGCTTGTATAAATCTGATTTTCCAACTCTTCTTGTTTTTATAATTATATTATTTTTCTCTAATTTTGGCCAGATTATTTGAAGGGAGGAATAGCTGACTCCTGAATTTTCTGCTATCTCTGTTAAAGGATAATCAAAATCTGCAAATGTTATTAAAAAATCAATTACTTTTATGATTGGATTATTTCCAAATACTTCTATGAGGAGAGTGCTGTTATCAAGACCTTCTTTGTGTGCCATATGTAAATATTGATAGTTTGTATCCTTTTAAATGTTTTGATTCATGTTTTTATATTACAAACTTAGAAACATTTAAATATATGTTTTCTTGTTTTATTATGTGGAGTTTGATGCAAATATAATAAGAGCAAGACTTCTTTATCATTTGAGGAGAAAAAGAGTTGTTGGAGGAGTTCATACGCATTTTGATACATTAAAAAGAGGTTTTCCAAAGCATCTCGGGAAAGAAGTTGATGATGCTGCAAAAAATATGATAAAAGAGGGACTTCTTATTGCAAAGCCGACCTCATATGGCTTGCAAGTTTCGCTAAACAAGGAGAGGATGATAATGATTGATGAATTCATTTATAAAATCTTGAGGGTTGGATTTTGACATGAAAGGCGCAAAAGGACAGGACATTCTGGGCAATATTGCTATTCTTAAGTTTGACTGGAATGAAAGCCAGAAAAGCAAGAAAAAATATGCTGAGAGATTCTTGAAAGAGCATAAAGCTGTCCGTACTGTTCTTGAGAAAACAGGCAAGTTTTCAGGACGGCTGAGAACTCTTAAAACTAACTGGCTTGCTGGTGAGAAGAATCTTGAGGCATTGTACAAGGAGAGCGGGTGCGAATTCAGATTTAATGTTGAGACATGCTATTTTTCATCGCGCCTTGCATCTGAGAGATTGGAAATAGCCAAACTTGTTAGGAAAGGCGAGAATGTTTTGGTTTTATTTGGAGGGGTTGCGCCTTATGCTGTTGTGATTGCGAAACTTTCTAAAGCTGGGAGAGTTGTTTCTGTTGAACTTGGACGCGAATGCTCAAAATATGCTTTGCAAAATGTTAAGAGGAATAAAGTTGAGAAAATTGTTTCAATAATTCAAGGGGATGTTCGAAAAGTCCTCGCAGAGCAAGGCTCCGCGGGAACTTCAACTCTTGCGAGATTGAAGTTTTTGCCAAAGATGAAAAGGAATTATAAATTTGACCGAATTGTAATGGCGCGCCCAAATCTTTCTGATAATTTTCTTGATGTTGCTTTTCCATTGATTAAGAAAAACGGAATTATTCATTATTATGGATTTTATCCTGAGAAAGAGCTTGACAAAATGAAAGAAATGATTTTGAAAGAGGCAAAATCTGCGAAGAGAAAAATAAAGATAATTAGGATAAAGAAAGCAGGGGATATTGGGGCGTACAAGTTCAGATATCGCGTGGATATGAAGGTTCTTAATCAATAAATCTTAGCATCTCTCTTGTTGTTATAATTTTTATTGTTTTTTGCTTTTTAAAGTGCTTATCTTCTGACCAGATAGGGCAGTTAAATGCAAGGGCTGTTGCGATAAACTGCACATCATCTCTGTCTATATTGCCAATTATTTCAACTGCTTCTTCTCTGTAAGGAAGAATTATATTGACTGGAATTACTTTGATATAATTTAGCAATCTTAACAGCAAGATGTCAAATTCTTTATCAGATAAATCTGCTTTTTGCATTATTTCATTTCTGTGATTTTTTATTTCTTCAAGCTCGAATTCAGGCAACAGCAGATTTTGCCTTGAATTGACGATAATTTTTCTTGCAACACTTTCTTTAATGAGAGCTGAAATTAGAATATTTGTGTCAATTACCAGAGTATTCATCAAATCTTTTAGCGGCTGCTCTTTTTATTTTTTTGCTAATCTCTTCAACATCTTTTTTTGTGAGCTTACTTTTTGAGGCGATTTTGTCCATGACTTCCAAATCATTAACTCTTCGCTCTATGGCTATTCTTGCTATCTCGCTCCATCTAATCTCGCTAAACTTTTTCATCTTTCTATGGAGCTCTTCAGGAATGGACAAAGTCATATTAGTCATACTTATCTATGTGTTAACACATATTTAAACTTTTAGGTTCATGAAAGAGAATTAATAATTTTATTTACAATTTCTTCTGGTGTTAAATCCGAGCTGTCAATTGCAATGTCAAAATTATTTTTATCGTAAGGATTTAGATTGTAATATTGCATGTATCTTTTTATTTCTGATTTTTCCCTTGCGATTATGTTTTGTTTTGCTTTTTCAATATCTTGATTGTTTTCTTTTCTTTGCTTGTCTGAGAGAATTCTTTCTGCTCTTATCTCAATTTTCGCATCGATAAAAATTTTCTTTGAATTTGGGATGAAATGAAAACCTAATCTTGAGTCAATTACAAAATTATCTTCTGTTTTTCCGAGCATTATTTGCCTGCTGTCCAATTCTTTGTCAATTGAAGGGTCTGTTTCTGCTATCCTGCTGAGCTCAAGAATTGAAATATTTCTTTGTTCTGCAATTTCACGCATGAAATCTCCATTTGAATAGTGCTTGAAATTTAATTTCTTTGCAAGAAGCTTTGCAATTGTGCTTTTTCCTGAGCCGGGCTTTCCTCCGAGTGCGATTATCATGCTTCGCATAGTATAACAAGCTTTAAAAATGTATTTTTGGTAATCTCTTCTATGAGTTCGTTAGAAGAATTGCGTGATGAAGCAAGACTATTAAGCCAGGAGTATGATTCGGATGTAGCTGTGCAGAAAGGTTCTTTAGAGTCTTCTTTATCTCAATCAAAAGAATTTGCTGATGCGACAAAAGACCTAAATCCTATTCATAGAAAGATAGAGGGATTTGACGAGGTTATTTCGCCAGGATTCCTGCAGAATTGCATAGCTATTGTAGCGAGCAGAAAAGCAATGAATGCAACAGATGTAAACCCTTTGGACTTTCCATATTCATTAAATGAAAGTGAGATGCCTGCAGCTGTTGCAACAGGATTGAATTATTTTATCTCTGCAATGTTCAATGCTCAAACGCGCGAAGCAGATATTGAAATTAGAAATTCGCAAGGAAGATTGCTGCATAGGCTGCATAGGAAAGTTTATGCTGAAAAACCTTTCTCAGGAATGCCTGAAACAAATGGGGAATTGATTTATGAGGGAAGATTTGCTATATCTGGAGAAGACAGTGTATCTGCTTTTGGAAG
>Ga0315274_10004613_pt1 | contig 20216 bp, 20 predicted proteins | sample YL17G02_20_MG_FD_203700 | JGI IMG/M metagenome (GOLD analysis project Ga0315274, IMG submission 203700) | Sediment microbial communities from Yellowstone Lake, YNP, Wyoming, USA - YL17G02_20 | ecosystem: Environmental > Aquatic > Freshwater > Lake > Sediment | place: USA: Wyoming | collected...
TCTGCGCCTGAGTATACGGCTTGAAGGTGACTTGTCGGTGCCCTTGTCTTTTCATCCCCGCAGCCCGCCTTTCATGCCCCAAGTCTACTCCTAAGCCTCCAAAAAGGAAACGGGCTGTCCTATGCTTTTGGGACAGCCCCTACCATACCAACATTGACGCGAGTCTTGACTCTTCAGCCGCGAGAGAGTGACTACTGAGCCGCGACGGCCCTGAGTCCACGACGCGTTGTCGGAGCGAGGTGCGTGTTCAAGATCGGCGAGTTCTCCAAGCTCAGCCAGGTGCCTGTGAAGACCCTGCGCTACTATGACGAGATTGGCCTTCTGCGACCGGCCCAGGTAGACGACTTCACGGGCTACCGGTACTACTCTGCCGACCAGCTACCCCGGCTCAATCGCATCCTGGCTCTGAAGGACCTGGATCTTTCCCTGGCCCAGATCGGTGAACTCCTGGACGGCGACCTGCCGGCGGAGCAGATGCGGGGTATGCTGCGTTTGAAGCAGGCGGAGGTCAGAGGCCGGGTGAAGGAGGAAGAGGCAAGACTCGCTCGGGTCGAGTGGCGGCTGAGACAGATCGAACGGGAGGGAACGATGCCAGACCAAGAAGTGGTCGTCAAGAACATCCCGGCGTGGAAGGTAGCTACGGTCAGAGAGGTGATCCCCACCTACGGAGACATCGGCCAACTATATGGCGCCCTCTTCAAGTACGTGGGACGTCACAGAGCCAGGCCAGGCGGACCCGCCTTCTCCATCTACTACGATGAAGGGTATCGCGAAAGCGACGTGGACGTCGAGGCCGCTGTGCCCTTGTCAAAGGATATCCCTGAGGGCGATCGGGTCAAGGTGCGTGAGTTGCCAGCCGTGGAGGAGATGGCCTGCACCGTGCACAAAGGCAGCTACCACTCCATGGCGGAAGCATACAATCGCCTACTGACCTGGATCGAGGCCAACGGATACCGCATCTGCGGCCCGAACCGGGAAGTGTACATCAAGGGACCAGGCCTGCTCACCAAGCCGTCGAACTACGTGACCGAGCTGCAAGTGCCCGTGGAGAAGGCGTAGCGCCTCAGTCGCCAGCGCCCAGCGCTACTCGTCCTCTGGCAGGCTGGGCACTCTGCCCTCTTCGCTAGCCAGCCGGGTTAGCTGCAACCAGTTGTTTTGCGGCGCAATGTCACAGTGGCTTCAGTGCTGCGCCCGGGTACTCCTTGGCCGCCCTCAGTTTGAACCAGTCGATGAATTCTGGGAGGGTACTTGGGTCCATGACCTCATCGAGGTCGAAGAGCTTGAGATGTGCGTGTCGGGCAAAGTAGATGCCCGCTCTTCTAATCGGAGGTTTAGGGGTGAGGCCCCCGGCGCCGCCGATTTCATGCAACACTACGTACCCCATCAGTTGGTGAAAGAATGGCGTCTGGAAGTCTGACTTCTTTGTGGTCTTGACATCGATGAGCGCATCGTCGATCACTAGGTCTGCATCAGCCCCTCCCACAAGGCGCGACGCTTCCCCGAAGGTGGGGTCTAGGAGGCACAACTGGTGGGCTACGAACGGCTCGGTAGGGACTATCGAGAGCAGCTTGCGCAGGTCCTCAACGTCCTCATCCTCAATCATCCCGATGTTCTCATCGACGAAACGTGCCCTGAAGATGGGATCCAGTTGCGCAAGGGCGAGGGCACTTTTCATGAGATCATCAGTCATGCGGCCCGAAGACGGATAGCTGGCGTACTCTGCCTTAGCATGTTCGATTATGCCACTCGCTTTCTTGGTGAGCTCGGTTTCCCTATACGACACTACTCCAATGTTGGCCTCTACAACGACGTCGTCGAGCAGTGGGGAGAGGGGATGGGACAGGCAGTACTCCGCCACCCATGGGGATTCGACGGCTTGTGGATTGAGACACTTCAGATAGAATCGCAAGAGATAGTCGAATCCTGTGCCCACGAGGTTGTAGCGTTTCGAGATGGGCGGGGCGAGGAGCTTCATGTCGGTGTCTGCAGGCGGCTTCCGGAATTGCTGCCGGAAACGTTCCCTCACGTCTTGGTTCCTCCGAAGAAATGATGTCAAGCTCATTGCGACTTCCTCCCTCGTGGCAGAGATGTTGCGCCGTGTCGCCACGGACCGCACAATCCGTCTTCATCCTGGCACTCTTGCGGAATGGGAGTGCTCGTCAGCGCCTGGACCTGTTCACCAGTGGGCCAAATCGCCTACCGGAACCACAAATCCCCGGCGGGGAATATGTAAAGCGCCCAGCTACTTGCGCCCGGTCCTACGCACCCGACGCCGGCGACGGACCTCCACCCTCGGCGAACGCCTTGATCTGCTGGTAGTGCTCTTCCTCGTCCTCCGTCTCCGCCTGGAGCAGCCGGGCGATGGTCACCTTGTAGCGCTTGTACCGGACGCCTCTATCCTTCTCAAACTCGTCGGCCGGCACGGTTCCCAGCAGGTCCACGAGGGCACGGTGCGAGGCCTCCACGGAATGGAGAAGCTCCGCGTAATCCTCGGTCTTGTGCCTCTCCACGAGAAGAGCGTTGTAGCTGGCCCAATCGCGGTCGTGCTGAGAGTAGAACTCCGGCAGTTCCCCTGTCAGGATTGACTTCGTCGCTGCCATGTTGGTGTGGTCCCACCCCACGAGGTGGGCCAACAAGTCCTGGGCAGACCACTCGCCGAGGAAGACCTCACCCTGCTTCTCCCGGGGCAAGGTGTGGGCCACGTGGAGGATCTTCCTCCTGACCTCTGTCAGGGCCGAGATGATGCTGTCCTTCCTCTGCTGCTCTTTGGTGCTCATGGATTCCCCTCCATCTCGCGAGAGACGCTAACTCACCGTCTTCTTGTAGACGGTGCGTCTTCTCTGCCGCTCAAATCCCAGCCGCTGATAGAGCAGCAAAGCAGCTTCGTTGTTGATGTTGACCTCCAGGGCGGCCCATCGCAGCCCCTCAGCCCGGAACCCGCGCATGGCTTCATGGAGCAGCGCGCTCCCCAACCCACGCTTGCGCCATGCAGGTCGCACCCCCATCTGCACGATCCAGCCCACGTCGGCAGGGTCATCAGCACCTTCCGTCTCCACGTGGCAAATGGCGAAGCGCACCGCCTCCGGGCCCTGCAACAGGAGCAACGACAGGTCAGGACGGAATCCAGCGCCGCCGGTGAAGTTGAGGCGCCAGGTGTCTTCACTCCAGTTTGGGAAGCCTGGACGTTCTCGGAGGGCGTCTTGATAGACATCGAAGAACAGGGTCGCGCGTTGCGGAGTCCAGGTGACCACAGCCATGCCCTCGGGCAGCTCTGTGACGGGCACAGCCTGTCTGAGATCACGCCGCCATTCCTCCTCCGCGAAGACGAATCGAAAGCCGTACTGCTCGAACAGAGCAAGGGCATCGTCACTCCGGTCATAGAAGTCGACGCGCAACACAACCGGTAGGTCCTCCTTCTGGGCGGTCAGAATCTGACGGGCACGCGTCTCCATCCAGTGTAAGATGAAAGATCCCAGCCCTTGGCCGCGGTAGTCGGGATGTACCCTGCCGTCGAGGAAGGCCCGATACTCGTGGGCCAGGCGGTCGTCGCAGGTGACCCAGGCGACGGCTGCCGAGCGCCCTGTGGAGTCCACCGCGCAGAGGGTATCGGTCGCGAGGTTGTCCCCAGCCTCCTTGAGCTTCGCCTTCCGCTCTGCGATGGTGGCGATACCCGTGCCACCATCTGTCGGCGCGCAGTCAACTTCCAATTGAAACAGCGCGGCAGCGTCCTCCCGACGGAGGGGTCGCCACGTATGGGCAGGAAGCCTGGGGGGAGACGGAAGAGAAAGGATCATTTCACATGACCCCCTGGCAGCAGACCCACGCAGCTTTCTGATTCTGACCGTCCCAGCGCGGCGCAAAGCGAGCGAAGACAGCATCCCTCACACAGAGGCTTTTTCTTGCAGGCGTCCTTGCTGTGAACGACGATCAGGGCGTGGAACTCGTTGTATAGTGCCGTATCCTGCGGAAGCGCCTCCATGAAGAACCGCTGAACCTCATCATACGGAGTCTTCGCCATCCACCCGTACCCAAGTCTGGAGAACAGGCGCCTGGTGTAGGCGTCCACCACGAACACGGGGCGCTGCAAGGCGTAGAGGAGGATGCTGTCGGCGGTCTCCGGGCCTACGCCCTTGACCTCCAGCAGTTCTGCCCTCAGTGCCTCGAGAGGGAGGGATCGCAACCTCTCCAGATCCGTGCCGTACCCGACCAGGAAGCGGAGTAGACTCAACAGCCGGTCGTACTTGACGTTGTAGTAGCCGGCCGGGGCGAGGAGAGCCTTCACCGTGTCTGGTTCTGCCCGAAGCAGCGCGCCTGGCTGAAGAAGCCCCTCCCGCTTGAGGTTGGCGATGGCCTGGGCCACGTTATGCCAGGCCGTGTTCTGGGTGAGCACAGCGCCCACGATCACCTCGAAGGGGCTGTCGCCGGGCCACCAATGCTGAGGTCCGTACGAGGAGCGTAGGAGATCGAAGATCTGGAGCAAGCTCTCCCTGCTCTTGGAGGACTCACTATTGTTTCCCCTCAAACTCATGTCCCCCCGACGATGGGCGCCAGCCACCCCTGGTCGCCTTGGTCGCTCAGTGCACCAGGGACTCTACGAGCGGACAAGCGCCGTACTCATGATAAGACAGTGCCCCCTGGGGGGCAACCTTGGGAGCCACCGTGTCTCCTCACAGTGTGTTGGCGGGGGGAGCCTTGTCTCATCCCCGCCTGGAAGGTGTGGAAGAAGCGAGCACTAGACATCCCTGCGCGTTGGTTGCCACCGCGTTCGCCGCTGCACCCGCCAACCTCCCGGAGGTTCCGAACCTCCGGGAGGTTTATGTGCCATTTGACCACACCGTTCGTCTGCCCGGTTGAACGAAACCCATGGCTGTGATAAGATTCCCCTGATTGAGCACCACGTCATGTGCGGTGGATCAGGGTAGGTCCCACTGTGGACGACCGATATCTGCAGCTGGTGAAAGCGAAATACGAGCGCAAGGGTGCGGACTACTCTGACCTCTTCCAGACGATCCTGTCCATGGCTGAGGAGTCATCGCTGGACGTCGCTCTCGCCTGTCTCGAGCGGTGTGTGACAGACAAGAGGAGCGCCTGGCTGGACCAGAACCTCCCTGTCCTGAAGCGCAGCGGCAACGCCATCGACGACGCCTTCACCGCCTTCTATGAAGGCTACCTGGGGATCTCTCCTCCCGATGACGGCGAAATCGTCCAACGGACTCCCGCCCGGCTGGTGATTAGGTGGTGGAACCCCTGCCCTACGCTTGAGGCGTGCCAGAAGTTCGGTCTGGATACGAGGGAGGTCTGTCGGAAGGCCTACCACCAGCCGGTGCAGGTCTTCCTGTCCAGGATTGACCCCCGGCTCCGCTTCGACAGGAACTACGGCGCACTCAGGCCTCACACTCCCTACTGTGAGGAGATTATCAGCCTGCTAGACTAAAGGAGGCCGCCAGCCATGAGTACCGAACAGACAGCCCCGAGAAATGGTAGAAAGGCCCTCGTTTTCGTCATCCTGACTTTCGCGTCCAGTTGGCTGATCGCAGGCGGCTACTACGCTCTTGGCGGCAGACTCAACCATCCCCTTGCCATCCTGGTACTGCTCGTCTACATGTTTATGCCCATGACCGCGGCCATCATCGTGCAGAAGGTGATCTACAAGGAGCCCTTGAGAGAGCCGCTGGCTATCTCCTTCAGACCGAATCGCTGGTTCCTGGTGGCCTGGTTCTTGTTCGCCATCGCTGCCCTGGCCACCATTGGGGTGAGTGTGCTCGTCCCGGGCGTGAAGTATTCCGCCGACATGGCAGGATTCTTCGCGAGGTTTGCCTCCAGCCTCACCCCGGAGCAACTGGCGGAGATGAAGCGTCAGATGGCCGTCATGCCTATCCATCCCCTGTGGATAGGTGTGGCTGAGGGCCTCATCGCCGGCATCACCATCAACGCCGTGGCCGGGTTCGGCGAGGAACTGGGATGGAGAGGGCTCCTCCAGCGCGAACTCCTTCACCTCGGCTTCTGGAAGTCGTCGGCTCTCATCGGGGTGATCTGGGGAGTGTGGCACGCGCCCCTCATCATCCAGGGCCACAACTACCCGCAGCACCCCGTGGCTGGCGTGGCCATGATGACAGTTTTCACGCTGCTCCTGTCACCCATCTTGGGATACGTGAGACTCAAGGGCAAGTCCGTCATCGCCGCTGCCATTGCCCACGGGACGCTCAACGGCAGCGCCGGAATACCTCTCATGGTTCTGCTTGGGGGCAACGATCTAACGGTTGGTATCACGGGCCTGGCAGGCTTCGTGGTCCTTGCCGCTATCAATCTCGCCATCTTCGTTTTCCAGCGGCTGCAGGGAGAAGGCGCAAGCACCGCCAACTAGGTTTCTCGACCCGTCAACGGATCGACGGATTTCAGGACGAGAGTCAGACGATGGAGGGATGGAAGAAGTGAAAGAGAGACAACGAATAGTACCACTGGTGCTCAAGGCCGTAGGAATGGCCATGGGGGTAGCCAGCGTAGTGTTGAGCGTCCTGGGGACCGTGCCGGTGCAGACCAATGTCATCCTTCTGGGCATAGGGGTTTTCGCCCTCGGCCTGGCCGCACTGGATCAGGAGACGGACTAGCGAGGGGCGACGGAGCACGGGATGATATCCACACTGCAAGGGACAGTCGCTGACAAGGGCGAGAACTTCCTCCTGGTGGAGACCGGAGGACTGGGGTTCAAGGTGCACGTTCCCTCGCCCCTGGCGGTTCGCTGGGGCACCACCGGCAGGCACGTGCAACTCTTCACGCACCTTCACCTGCGCGAGAATGAGGTATCCCTCTACGGATTCGAGACCAAGAGCGAACTGAGCTTCTTCGAGGCCCTGCTGGGCGTTTCGGGCATCGGACCCAAGATAGCTCTGGGCACCCTGTCGGCCGGCAACGTGGATGCCCTCCGCTCAGCGATCGCCGCGGGTGACAGCGACTACCTGACTCAGTTGCCGGGCATAGGCAAGAAGACCGCCCAGCGGATCATTCTTGACCTGAGAGGGAAGTTGAAGCCGGAGGAACTGATCCCCGCCCCCGCCCTCAGCCCTGTGGACGAGGACGTTCTCGCCGCCCTCCTCTCCATGGGATACAACGATACCGAGGCCAGGGCGGCCGTGGCCTTGCTGCCTGAAGGGGAAATGGCGGTGGAAGAACGGCTACTCCTGGCCCTCCGCCGCCTGGGAGGCGGATAGACCCGCACTGTGGCTAGGGAGCGCTGGTCTCCCTCATCTGGCGGATCAAGTCCTCCACCAGCGTCCGATCTTCAGCGTCTGGAACCAGTTCCAGGTACCTCTCCAGGTCCGCTATGGCTTCCTGGTAGTTGCCCAGCCGGTAGTGGATCAGGCCACGATTGTAGTAGGTGAGCGTCAGGCTCCCATCCAGCTCCAGGGCCGCATCGTAGTCCTCCACGCCCCCTTCCAGATCGCCCAACGTGGCACGAGCGTTGCCGCGGTTGTTGTAGGCCTTGGCGTATTGAGGATCGAGTCCCACTGCCGAGGTGTAATCATCGACGGCCAACCTCAGTTGCTCGGCCACCTCGTCGGAGAGGAAAGGAACCACCTCCGGCGCGTAGCCCGTTTCGTCTACCGACAACTTGACCGCGTAGTCGTAGTGGGCCCGGCCGCGCAGGAAGAAGGCCTCGGCGCTCTGTGGGTCCATCTCTATGGCGGCGCTGAAGTGATCGATAGCTTCCAGGTATTTCCCTTCTTCGACTAACGACTCCCCTCGCTCGATGTACTCAGCAGCACTCCCCAGCGGCGGGGTGGCTGGCCCCATGGGGCTAGCGCAGCCCACCAAAGACATGGTCGCCAACAACAAGAGCAGGGCCGCTCTCATGGCCGAACTCCTTCCGAGGTAGCCGCCAGATACCTGTCAAAGAAGCTCACGACCCTATCCCGATAATCGTCCGGGTGGACCTGGTCCACCCGCCGATGTCCCGCCCCTGGCGCAATCCATAGCTCCTTCGGTTCCCCGGCTTCCTCGTATAGACGCCGCACGTCCTCCACGGAAACGTAGGGATCCTCCTCACCGTGGATCAGGAACAGGGCGCGCGGAGCTATCTTGTCCACCCAGCGCCACGGATCGCTTTGCTCCAGGTCCCCTCCTACCCGCCTTCCGGCCAGCCAGAGGATCGCGGGTCCCAGGGCGTGGACCAGCCAGCGAGGCACACCTCGCTCCTCAGCGCCCTGCGCCAGCGCCCTGCGCAGCCTCACGAAGGCGCCATCGGCCACCACCGCCGCTATCGCCGGGCACTGGGCAGCGGTGCTGATGCCCACCACGGCTCCCAGCGAGAAACCCAGCACACCCACCCTGCGTATGCCCTTGCTCTGGAGCAGGTCTATAGCCCCCAGCAGGTCCTTCCGTTCGTGATAGCCAAAGGAGGTGAAATCCCCCTCCGAGCGACCATGGCCGCGGAAGTCGAAGAGGAAGCAGCTGTAGCCGCCCTCTCTGAGCCAGGGGACGTACTTCAGGTCGGGGTCCTTGCTGCCGAACCGTCCATGGCCGAAGACGATGGTCCCCTTGCTGCCCGAGGACCAGTCTTCGTCCTCCAGCGAGAAAGCCGTGACCCCTCGAGCAGGGATGAACCAGCCATGCAGAGTCAGGCGGTCTCGGCTGGGGAATAGAACCTCCGCGAAGGGAAGACCGTAATCACCTGGGCTACTCGGCTCGTCCGGCCTGGGGGACTTAATCAACTCCGTTGACCACCGCCAGGCCACGGCGCCCAGCGCCAAGAGCACCAAGAAGATGACCGAAACCGAAACCACCAAGAAGACGGCCACGAATCCTACCACCGTGCGCGGAACTGTAGGCCTCGCGGGGCACTCGTCTCAGTTGGGGAAGAGACGAGACACCCTTCTCGCGTAATTCTCGTACTCCTCACCGAAGTGAGCGGCCAGCTCCCGGTCCTCCAAGATGGACAGCACCCACAAAGCCAGGGTGAACAGCGCCCAGTTGGCCCCCAGGGAGTGTGCATAGCCGCCCGCGCCGACGAATTGAGGGAACCGGTTCGGGTTGAACAGAAGTATGCCGAAGAAGGTCACGCCGATGGCCGAGAGGAACTGCGGATGGCGCACCAGGGCATAGGGTCCCCTTGTGATCAGCCTATCGTCCAGGCGCCGGAACAGAAACGACTGTCGAAATCCCAACACCACCACAGACCAGCCGCCGAAGGCCAAGAAGAGGGCGATGGCTACCCAGCACAGGACCTCCGTCCAGTTTCCCCAGGGCAGCCAGCCCACAAGGCCCACGGAGAGATAGGTGTACTCGGGGCCCGGCGAATAGAGGGCCAGCCAGCCCGCGCCGATGAGCAGGATGCCCAGCGGCCGGATCACGGCCGATAGGATGTAGAACCGGGAACCCCACCGCGCGGCCAGTTGGTGCGTGTACCGTGTGGCCCACAAGCAGACCACGCCGCTCAGCCAGACCAGCGGCGCCCACTCGTGTAACGGGGCCAGGGCTCCAACGTAGATCGGAAAGATGGGAGGGAACATGGTGTCGCGTCAACCTCCTCCTGTTTTCGCGCCCATCGCCTGGAGCAGGGCTCTCAGCGACGCAACGGACCTCGCAAGGCATTATACCCCAGCAACCTCACCGTGACAACGGCACAGGCCATTGTAATCAGGGACCAGCGCCGCTAGAATAATCCCGGAGAGGACAGATGGCCCGTACGCCACCCCTGATCGGACTCAACTGCGGGTACCAGAGCGACGCCAGATACCCCGTCCGCGACCAGATAGGGCTCTACACCCCCTACTACCAGGCCCTGCTCTCCGCAGGGGCACTCCCGGTGGTCGTTCCCATCGTCGATGACCCAGCCGCACTGACGGAGTACCTCAACCGTCTGGATGGTCTGATGTTCACGGGCGGAGAGGACATACCACCTCAGGCATACGGTCAGAAGAAAGACCCCGCGACGGAAGAATGTCACCCCCGCCGGTTCGCCCAAGACCGGCTCCTGGCGGAGCTGGCCCTTCAGCGAGAGATCCCCGTGCTGGCCATCTGTATGGGCCTGCAACTGGTCAATGTGGTCTACGGCGGCACGCTGATCCAGGACATCCAGACCGATATCCAGCACACCCCCGTAGATCCAGGGAACGATAGCTATCATTCCATCGTCTTAGAGAAAGAGAACCTGTTGCACCACGTGGTGGGGGCTACTGAGATAGAGGTGAACTCCGCCCATCATCAGGCGGTGGAGAAGCTGGCGCCTGGACTGCGGGTGCTGGCCCGTGCTCCCGATGGCATCGTAGAAGCTATACAGATGACGGACCGGGAGTTCTTCCTCGGTGTGCAATGGCACCCCGAACGAATTGTGGACAGGCCCGAACAGCTACGGTTGTTCGAGGCCTTTGTCAGCGCCTGTCATCCAGGCTCGTAGTGAGGGCTTTAGCCCATAGACGCGCTCAACCGCACACTTCAGACCTGTTCGTAGTAAGGGCTTGAGCCCGTAGACGCGCTCCAGTGCACCAACGGGAATCGATGAAGCGAGCAAGCATCGCCTTCGCCCTCTCGGCAGCCCTGCTGGCCTTCAGCAGCCCTCGGGCTCTCGCCCCAGTGCCTCAGTGGGTGGCCTTCTCCTTCCGCGGAGGTGAGGAAGGGTATGGACCTGTGTCCATCGACCCACTCATTGAGGTGGCCGCCCAGGGAGCGACGCTCCAAGACACCGCCTTCCTGGATGAGCAGACGACTATCGTGCTGGGGGAAGGCACGCTAACGGTCGTGCACCAGCGCCATGAAGTCTGGGGCAGCGATCCCTCCTGGGACGTGCGCCAGCTATTAGTGGCGGACGTCAACAACGATGGGCAGCAAGAGGCGGCCTTCGTGCTGTGGAAGCCCTTCCGCCTGGAGCCCGCGATCATCTACGATACCTTTGGCTTCCCTTCTCTGTGGGAGGAGGGCAGCCTCAGGAACCATCTCTTCATCTACGGGTGGCGAGAGGCCGCCTGGCAACACCTGTGGTGCAGTTCGCCCGTCGCCGACCCCATCATAGAAGTGGCCGCACCAGACATAGATGGCGACGGGGCCAACGAGTTGGTGGTACTCGAGGGAAGCTACGACGCGCCCGATGCTGCTGCCCGCCACGTCAGCGTGTGGCGATGGAACGGCTGGGGCTTCACCCTCCAGTGGCGCAGCCCCCAAGGTGTTTGGGACCACCTTATGCTGCAAGACATCACCGACGACGGTATCCTCGACATCCTGGTGAAAGAGCCAGGCTGAGTAGTGACCATGAATCTCATTCGCACCCAAGGACGATAGTATGCGTGCTTGGGGCAACGGAATACCTTCCTGTGTCATTCTGAGGCGCGAAGCGCCGAAGAATCTCAGAACAGATTCTTCGCTTCGCTCAGAATGACAGCCCAAGAGCAGGTTGCTGCCACTTTCGAAGTGGAGAAAGGAGTCTGGAGAAATGACTTATCATCGTCGCCCCCGTCTATTGCCTGCCTTCATGGCCTTGACCATGGTCCTGAGTGTCCTGCTGAGCGGCTGCGCCAGCCCTGCCCCCGAGGCCACGGAGGCGCCGCCCAGCCCGACGTTGGCGCCCACAGCCGGTACGGGGCCGACCGACACCCCAGAGCCTACGGCTGAGCCAACAGCCACTAGCTCGGCGGAGCCTGGGGTCCACGTTGGGCTACTGACCAGCCCCCTGTCGGCCACCAGTACGGGCTTCGCTTCCCACGAGCCACTGTTGGTCAGCCTGCCAGCAGCCCACGCGGGATACACGTTGCCTGTGGACCTGGGTAGCGTGACCATGCACGATAGCTTCGCCTTCAGCGCAGCCCAAGAGCAGCTACTGAGCACCAATGGCTTTGTGATCGCGCCTTCGGAATACAAGGAGTTCTTTCACCTCTACGAGGAGGCTCGCTACGCCGAGGTGCCCCCCTTCATCACTACCGACTCCGTTTATCACATCTACCACCTCTTCTTCGACCAGGTCCTGCGCACCCTGGAGGACAAGCAGTTCTACGCAGACCTGGAGAAGCTGACCGCGGGCATGCTCTGGGCCACCGAAGGCCAGTACAACACGCTCAAAGGCACCACCCTCGAGCAGGCGGCACTGCGCAATCTGGGCTACTTCGCCGTGGCCTACCGACTCCTCAACCCCGATGCCTCAATCCCTTCAGTGGTGGAGGAGCAGGTGGAAGAGGAACTGGCCCTCATCGAGGCCCACGAGGGCTTCGTCGAGTCGCCAATCCTGGGCTACCCGGAGGACTACAGTCAGTACGTGGCCCGCGGCCACTACACCAAGAATGAAGCCAGACAGCGCTACTTCAAAGCCATGATGTGGTATGGACGGGTGACCTTGCGTCTCAAAGAGCGTGACGAGACCCTCTCGGCCCTGCTTATGGCCCAGGCGCTGGCCAACACCGAGATCGAGGGGGAGCCAGCCTCGACGATATGGACGCGCATCTATGAGCCCACCTCCTTCATGGTGGGCATCAGCGACGACCTGGACATCTACGACTACCATCCCCTGATCGAAGAGGTGTATGGCTCCCTTGGCAACGACCCCACCATCTTCTTGGACCAGGACAAGCTGACCCAATTCGTTCAGGCAGCAAGGGAGTTGCCGCCGCCTCAGATCAACTCCATGTGGGTCTACATCTGGGAGGATCGCGACGAGGCCACGCAGGGCTTCCGCTTCATGGGCCAGCGCTTCGTCATCGACGCCTACATCTTCCAGCAGTTGATGTTCCGCAGCGTGGGCACCCTGGACGACCCCCGCATGCTGCCCAAAGGGCTCGATATCTTCGCTGCCATGGGCTCAGAACAGGCGTACAGCATCCTTGAGGAGATGGACGAGACCCACTACCTCAACTACAACGAGCAGATGAGCAAAGTTCGGGGCGAGATCTCCGCGCTGGAGATGGATAGCTGGACGCAGAACCTGTACTGGTCCTGGCTGTATAGCTTCCAGCCCCTGATAGAGGTCAAGGGCGACGCCTATCCCGCCTTCATGCGCAACCCCGCGTGGGTCCGCAAGGACCTCCATACCGCTCTGGGCAGTTGGACAGAGTTAAAGCACGACACCATTCTCTACGCTAAACAGGCCTATGCCGAGCTGGGAGGTGCCTTCGAGGAGCCGGAGCTCAAGGGGTACGTCGAGCCCAACCCCGAAGCTTTCGCCCGCCTGGCCGCCCTCACCAGGATGACCATCGATGGGCTGGAGGCGCGCGGCCTCCTGGACGATACCGAGACCATGTGGGAGATCAGGGACAACCTGGAACGGCTGGAGTTGCTCTTGACCCAACTGGCGACCATCGCCCAGAAGGAATTGGCCGGCACCGCCCTCACCCAGGAGGAGCAGGAGGTGATCCTCTTCTACGGCGGCGTGCTCGAGGGGCTGACCATCGCCGCTGCCGACAAGGATGACGTGGAAGGCCGACCCGTCCTGGAGGACCAGGAGGCCGCTGTCGTCGCCGACGTGGCCACGGACCCCACGGGCTTGGTCCTGGAAGAGGGTGTGGGGCGCATCCAGGAGATCTACGTAGTGGCGGAGATTGGGGGGCGGTTGGTGGTCACCAAGGGTGGTGTCTTTTCCTACTACGAGTTCCCCTGGCCGATGGACGATCGGTTGACGGACGAAGCCTGGCGGGAAATGTTGGATCAGGGCCAGGCACCGGATCGACCAGACTGGACCGCGAGTTTCATCGCTGAGTAGGGCGGGCTGGCCATGGGTGCCGGTCGAAACAAACCCGACAGAGGAGGAGACATGGAGCAGCCGGAGCAGGTGGAGTATCACCCTCTGCTCAAAGACCTGCCGGAGAGCGAACGTCCTCGGGAGCGACTTCAGGCCTACGGCCCCGGTTCCCTGTCCACGTCCGAGTTGCTGGCTATCCTCCTCCGCACCGGGACCAGATCCGAGAGCGTGATCAACCTGGGTAGCCGCCTCCTGGCCCAGTTCCACGGCCTGGCGGGGATCGCCCGAGCCAGTTTCGCCGACCTGTGCGAGGTTCATGGATTGGGTGTGGCCAAGGCGGCCCAGATCAAGGCCGCCCTGGAACTGGGGAAGCGACTGATGGTGGCCTCCCCTGAAGAGCGCCCCCAGGTCAAGTCACCGACAGACGTGGCCAACCTGCTGATGCTGGAGATGGGCTTCCTGGAGCAGGAGCACCTCAGGGTGGTCCTGCTGGATACCAAGAACCACGTCCTGGGCATGCCCACCATCTATGTGGGAAGCCTCAACACCTCAGTGATGCGCGTCGGGGAGTTGTTCCGGGAGGCTGTAAGGTCCAACTGTGCCGCCGTGATCGTGGTCCACAACCACCCCTCGGGCGACCCCACACCGTCTCCCGAGGACGTGAGCATCACCCGGCAGATCGTGGAGGCGGGGAAGTTGTTGGACGTGGAGGTGCTGGACCACCTGATCATCGGCCAGCAGAGGTACGTGAGCCTGAAAGAGCGGGGATTGGGGTTCACGTAGACCACGACAGCGACTCGCTGCCGGACAAACGCGATCCTCGCCAGCGGCGATCCTTCGCAGAGTGATCCTGGGCGTTCATAAAGCGGGTGGCTGCGACAACGCGCCCTGGTTGGACGGCAACGTGGAACGACCAAGCGCCGACTAGCGACAGAGCATAACAGGGCCTTGACACGGTGGCTCATCTCGCGTATCCTCTGACAGCCCTCGCGTCAAGTGGAGGCGTACTCGCCACATCGGGTGGAGCCCGCCGCGTGAGCAGTCGGAGGCGCACGAGTGCCTAACACACTACAGAACCTCGACTGGGATACCCTTCTCCCCAGGATCCGTGAGGGGAAATGCACTCCATTCATTGGCGCTGGGGCCTGCGAAGGTAGCCTACCGCTGGGTGCGCAGATTGCGCAAGAGTGGGCGCAGGAGCACGGGTACCCTCTTGAGGACGAAAGTGACCTCGCCCGAGTGGCCCAGTATCTAGCGGTGACTCACGATCCGATGTTTCCCAAGGAGACTTTGATTAGACGCTTCCAGGAGTCAGACTGCCAGCAGCCAGACTTCGGAGAGGCCGACGAGCCACACAGCGTGTTGGCCAAACTACCGCTGCCTGTCTATCTCACGACGAACTACGACGACTTCATGGTGAGAGCGCTGCGGAGTGGCGGCAAGGATCCACACCGCGAGATCTGTCGGTGGAATCGTTTTATCGAACAGGAGCCTTCGGTGTTCGACCTGGAAGAGGGGTTCGAACCAACGGTGGCACGCCCGGTGGTGTTTCATCTACACGGGCGTGAGGACCTCGCGGAGTCGCTGGTTCTCACAGAGGACGACTATCTCGACTTTCTAGTCAGCGTCTGGCGCAGACAAGTCCTGCCGCTGCGCATCGAGAGGGCTCTTTCAGGTGCCTCGTTGCTGTTTGTGGGCTACAGTCTCAGGGACTGGACCTTCCGAGTGCTCTTCCGGGGCATCGTCGGCTCGATGGAGGGCAGCCTGCGCCGCATCAGCATCGCGGTGCAACTCGGGCCAGACAACGCAAATGCGCGACGATACCTGGATAGTTACTACAATCACCTCGACGTCAAGGTGTACTGGGGGACTGCAAGACAGTTTGCTGCCGAACTGGCAACGCGCTGGAGGGCATTCTGCGGCCATGGTGCTTGAACATGGGCATCGGAATCCCTTCGTTGGCCCACGCGCCTTTGAGACTGAGGATCGCGCCTTCTTTTTTGGCAGGGACCGCGAGACCAGCGATCTTCTCTCCCTAGCAATCGCCCACCGGATGCTCCTGTTCCACGCCCAATCCGGGGCAGGAAAGACCTCCATTCTCAATGCTGGCCTAGTCCCGGCCCTGGAGGAAGAAGGCTTTGACGTGCTCTCCGGTCGTGTGGCCGGACCGGTTCCCAAGGGAATCGACAGTAACGACATCACGAACCTGTACGTCTACAACGCCCTGGTGAGCTGCGCCGGCACGGCGGTTCGGCCCAAGGACTTTGTCCGAAAATCGCTTGCCGAGTTCCTCCAGGAGAGAACCGCGAGAAGAGGCGCAGAAGCTGTAGCGATGCCGCGAGCGATCATTCTGGACCAGTTCGAGGAACTGCTGACCGTTTATCCGCGCCACCACCACGAGCGCGAAGGGTTCTTCGAGGAGATGGGCAGGGCGCTCCAGGAAGACCCACTGCTGCGCATCGTTCTCGTCCTTCGGGAGGAGTACGCTCCTCAACTGGAGCGATATTCGCGTCTGGTCTCGGGATGGTCGCTGATGACCTATCGTATGGAGAGACTCAGGCGCAGCCCCGCACTCCAGGCAATCAAGGGTCCACTGGCTCAAGCCGGGCGGTCTTTCGACGCAGGGGTGGCCGAGGGTCTGGTGGACGATCTCCTCAAGGTTCGGGTTACACGCCTCACGGAAGAGGGGACTGAGGTGGCGGAAGTTGCGGGGGAGTTCGTGGAGCCCGTGCAACTCCAGGTCGTATGTCACAACCTTTGGGCTGCCCTGCCGTCGGACGTCCCAATAGTCTCTTTCTCTGACCTAAGCAAGTTTGGTGACGTCGACGATGCTTTGTGCCAGTTCTACCAAGATGCCATTGCTGCCGCGGTTGCCACCACGGGCGTGCAGGAGCGCTCGCTTCGTAGCTGGTGTGGCGAGGTTCTCGTGACGCCCCTTAAGACGAGGGGCAGAGTCCCCCGTGGCCATCTCGAAACCGAGGGCATCCCAAACTCCGTAGTCGACCTGCTCGTGGACGAGCATCTCATTCGCGCTGAGCCATGGAGCGGCGCTCTGTGGTACGAACTCACACACGATCGTCTCATTGAACCCATTCTGGACTCCAACAAGCAAGCTGAGAGCGACTGGGCGCAGCGCGACGCGGCCCGACGACAGCGACTCCTAATCTCCATCACGCTCTTCCTGGTATTGGCGGGGTTGCTCGCTGGAGCCGTTCTGTGGAAGGCTGCCGAGGGCCGGATCGCACGGGAGCGTGCCGAAACAGCGCACCAAGCCCGAATTGCAGAATCTCGGCAATTCGCAGCTCGCGTGCCCGCCGCACTTGCCAGAGACCCGGAGCTCGGCCTGCTTCTCGCCATGGAGGCCATATCAGTCACATACTCGGTAGACAGCAGTTATACGGTTGAGGCGTACGGTGCCCTATGGCAAGCATTGGACAGTCCACCATATGCTATCTTGCACGGACACACGGCGCGAGTCAACTGGGCAGCATTCGGCCCGGACGGGCAGAAGATAGTGACAGCCAGCGCCGACAGGACGGCCCGCGTGTGGGATGTCCACGGCGTGCCACTGGCGACGCTCACCGGCCATAGCGACGCAGTGAACCGTGCATGCTTTAGCCCCGACGGAAAGCACCTGCTGACCGCGAGCGACGATTCCACCGCGCGGCTATGGGGCGAGGATGGGCGCCAAATCACGCAGCTCTCGGGCCATGAAGGCGCGGTCAAGGATGCCGTCTTTAGTGCAGACGGTTATCTGATACTGACCGCGAGTGCTGATCGGACGTCTCGGGTGTGGGACATAGAGGGAGACTGCGTCGCGATCCTCACCGGTCACACGGGGCCCGTAAACAGCTCGGTCTTTAGCCCAGACGGGGAGCTCATCCTCACTGCGAGTGCCGATGGCACCGCGCGCCTCTGGCACCGCCAAGGAACTCCTGTCGCTACTCTCACGGGTCACACGGCGTCCGTCAACCACGGTGAGTTCAGCCCCGACGGTAGACGTGTCTTGACAGCCAGCGCCGATGGCACCGCCCGCCTCTGGGACTTGACGGGGCGCAGTATCGCCACCCTTTCTGGGCACATGGGGAGTGTCATCCACGCCTCCTTCAGTCCTGATGGCCAGCGCATAGTCACAGCCAGCGCCGATGGCACCGCCCGAGTGTGGGACAGAGACGGTCTACCGGTTGTCATTCTTGGCGAGCACTTGGGCCCAGTCAACTACGCCGCCTTCAGCCCGGACGGATTCTTCATCGTCACCGCCAGCGCGGACGGCAGCGTTCGCCTGTGGCACAGGGAAGGACAACGGCTAGGCACCCTCAGTGACCGCAGCGCAGAGGCCCTGCACGCCGAGTTCAGCCCAAATAGCCAGTTGGTCGTAACGGCGAAGACAACCGGGGCAGCACGTCTCCACTATATCTCCGTGGACCAGATGATGACGCTGGCCCGCAGCAGAGTGACTCGCTCTCTTACAGCCGAGGAACTCCAGACCTATGGCGGCGACACATTGCTGGTACCAACCCCGAAACCTGCACCATCCCCGACTGCTACAAGCGCTCCACCATCTCCGACGGTGGCGCCAACCGCGACCCCTACCCCACCGCCGGGCATGGTCCTCGTTCCCGCGGGTGACTTCCTCATGGGTTCCACCGACGAAGACATAGACGAACTGTTCGAACTGTGCTCCACGAACATTCCCGACTGCAAGAGAGAAAGCCTGGAAGATCAATACCCACAGCGGGTTGTACATCTGGACTCTTTCTACCTCGACGAGTATGAGGTCACTAATGCTCAATACGGGGAGTGCGTGCGCGGCGGTGCGTGCACCGAGCCTGAGAACATCACGTCTCGGAGTCGTCTCTCCTACTATGGGAATCCCGAGTATGACCAGTATCCAGTCCTTCGGGTGACTTGGCACGATGCTCAGACCTATTGTGAGTGGGCCGGCAAGCGGCTGCCCACAGAAGCTGAGTGGGAAAAGGCTGCGCGGGGCACCGATGCTCGCCTCTATCCCTGGGGCAACGAGGTTCCAGGCGGTTCCAGACTGAACTACTGTGATATCAACTGTCCGTGGCAACCGTTCAGAGATCTGCACGGAGACGATGGGTACAAGGACACGAGCCCGGCTGGTGCATATCCGGTGGGTGCCAGCCCCTACGGAGCCTACGACATGGGTGGCAATGTGTGGGAGTGGGTCACTGACTGGTACGATGCGGACTACTACGTCTCTGGTCCCCTGTCCAATCCAACGGGACCCAGCGATGGATCCGAGCGAGTCATTCGTGGCGGGTCATTCGAGAACACCTGGCATGTCACTTCGGCCACCTACAGAAGTCGTGCCGCACCACACGTGCGTGCAGACCAACTGGGTTTCCGCTGTGCAGCATGGCCCCAGGCAACACGCCCCTGGCGCTGACCAGGAATGCGAAAGCCTCGTCTTGCTCCGTATCCCCAACGGCACCTATAGAACCACCTGATCACCGCCCAGCAGAGGTACGTGAGCTTGAAAGAGCGGGGATTGGGGTTCACATAGGTGAGCAAGGGCGGGGCAGCTCTGGGTCAGAGGCTGTCCCCGCTCTCGGCATTCTCTTTGAGACGACGGCTCCGGCGGCCCCGTTCTTCGATCACGCCTGACGCGTGTTCCCGCTCGGCCTTGCACCAGGGGCATTCGTCGCCTTCATACTCCAGGTGACAGACGTTACACACCTTTGGCTCCCCGCCATCTTCCTCCAACCGGCCCTCCGTGGCCGGTTCGTGATCCCCCACCATGCACCTCGCCCGTCCTAGGTCGTCCTGGCCAAGGACCCAGGGCACCGAAAGCGGCTACAGCCCAACCTTGGCCTCATCCACTGATCGGTCTCCTGCCTCTACAGTGAAGGCCACAAAAGGGATGGTACACCCTCCTTTTACCCCACAAGCGATGGCGAGCAGCAAGGGGCAGGTGCAAGTGTTCATTGTGCCTCCCCCCAAGAGCGCCACGCTATATGGCAGGCATATTGTAGCGCGCCGTGGGGCGCTCGGCAACACACCCGCCCGGTGGGTTGTCCTCTCCCAGCACCGGCCAGTTGTTGACTCTACTCATCAGCTTGACTAGAATGAAATGGCAAGGGCTTCGTTCTTGCCCTGGGCACTGAGAGATGAACCAAAGCGATCGTAGGGAGAACCTTCAGGTCTCGCGCCGGGGGTTCCTCAAACTCTCCGCACTCCTCGCTGGCCTGGCCGCCATCAAGCCCTACAAGAGCCTGGTGGTAGCTCCCAGCCTGGACAAGCCTAAGGTAGTCCACGTCTACTGTGAGCGGGCCACGGACTGGAACTTCCTCAGCGGATGGTGGGGCAACCACGTGATTCAGGGCGTGGTCAGCGAAATGGTGGACCGCGGCGTCATGGAGCTCACGGGCAGAAAGACCCGCGTAGACGCCTGGAGCGCGCTGATCCCCAACTACGTTCCAGGCCAGAGAGTTGCCATCAAGGCCAACTTCAACAACGCCTGGAGTGTGGACGACAGCGACAACGTCATCGACGCCAGCATCGAGCCGGTGAACGCGGTCATCGCAGGCTTGAAAGA
>Ga0315274_10004615_pt1 | contig 20213 bp, 29 predicted proteins | sample YL17G02_20_MG_FD_203700 | JGI IMG/M metagenome (GOLD analysis project Ga0315274, IMG submission 203700) | Sediment microbial communities from Yellowstone Lake, YNP, Wyoming, USA - YL17G02_20 | ecosystem: Environmental > Aquatic > Freshwater > Lake > Sediment | place: USA: Wyoming | collected...
TGCATACATTGACTTGGACGGGACTTGTCTATACTTTTCCTTCCCTAATACAAGGTTTGATTTTAATTCCTTCCCATTTAGGGGAGTCGAAATAGATATAAAAATAACTTTAAGGCAAGATTTTGTAACCAGAACATAAAAAAGAAGGTGATGACTTATAAAAATAAGATATAACAGAACTAGTGAATTAGAAATAGTCGGAATTGGAGTTTTTAAACCTAATCAAATAATAGAAATAGATGATGAAGTAAAAGCTGAAAAATATTTAGATACTGGCTATTTCGATGAGATAGAAGAAATTAAAAAAGAAAAGAGAATTAAAATAAGAAAATTTAAAAAAGAAAAGGAAGTGTTTTAAATGCCAATTGGAAACAAAGGATTTATTGGAGTTAAGAAAGAGACTACTTGGGGATCAAAAGTATCAGGTGATAATGATTTTTATTTGCCGTTTGTTAGTGAAACTCTTATTGCTAATATCGAAGAAGTATTATCGGCAGCACAGAGGGGAGTACCTGATGAGCCAAAATCATATCAAGGGGAAAGGGCTTTTGCTGGTGATGTCGTAATAGAGGTGCATCCGGCAAGTTTGGGAGCTATCTTACGAAGTGCTTTTGATGTGCCAGATACAGACCCTGCAGGGACAACCGAAACTTTACTGGAAAATTGTGAGGATGCCTGGAATGAATTAGTGGATGGTGGCGTAATATCTGGATTAGATGTAGTGGATTATAAAAAAGGTAGTGGTTCAGTTAAAATACAAATTACTGCCGATGTATCAGCAGGTGATATTTGTGCCTCTGAAGTTTTAGCCTCCACCGATATGCGTTTAGATACTGCTTTAAGGTTCTGGATTAAATCGGATGTGGCCTGTGATGCTTCCGATTTAGCGATCAGAATTAGTGAATATGCTTTATGTGCAACTACTGGAACTTATAAAGATGTACTAGTCCCTGCATTAGTCGCTGGAGTTTGGACAGAATGCACTGTTACTATGGCTTCTATGACTGAATTCAATGCAGTAATTAGTATTGGTTTAATACTTATGGTAGATAAAGGTGAAATGACTGTCAATATTGATGATATTAGAAGAGTAGTAACTGGAACTGCTGCCACTGCCAAACAGCATATATTTATACCCAGACAAGATGATTTTCATGCAGATTGTCCTCTCAATCCCTATACTTTAGAAGTTTATCGGGATCAAGGGGATTCCTTCCAGTTTTTAGGGGGAGTGGTAAATACCTTAAAATTAGATTTCTCCACTACCGATAAAATCTTAAAAGCAACTTGCGGAATCATCAGCAAAAATTTAGGTGATGTGGCAAAGACTTCTGTGGCTCTTGAAACTACTAATCCATTTACGTGGAATCAGGCAGTAATATCTATAGGTGATTCACCAGTCGTTAATAATGATATATTGAGTTTCGGAATAGATTATAACAATGCCTGTAAAGCAAGATATACCCTCAACAATACTGTAATACCCAGAAGTATTATCAGAGATGGTTTTAGAGTTACAGCAGTTAATTTTGTAATCGATTTCGTAAATAGGACTGAATACAATAAATTTTTACTGGGGTCAGAACAGGCTTTTCTAGTAAAATTTGAAGGTGCAGAAATAGCTGGCAATGCTGGTGTTTATTATACCCTACAGATTGATATGCCGAAAGTTCAATATAAGGCTTTCCCGATTAATATTGGTGGACCAGGAAGATTGACCTGTGCAGTTACCGCAAAAGCTAATTATGATCCAACTGGTGGGGTCTTGTATGCCATTAAGGCAAAGTTGATTAATTTAACACAAACATATTAAAAGAAAGGAGGCATTATGTCTAAAGTAAAAATTGGAGATAAAGAATATAAATTAAGTAGGTTAAATTATAAAGATGTTAAAAAAATGAATAGGTATAGAACAGAAAATAAATTAGATGATTTAGACTTTGATACTTATATACTTATTTATACTTTACAGAAAGCGAATCCTGATTTTAAAATGACCATCGATGAATTTGATGAATCATTAGATATAAATGAAATTGATTTTGTAAGAAAAGAGATTAATGATTATTCAGGATTCAATAAATATATCAAGAAAATACAGGATGAAAAAAATTTAACCCTTGGGATTGGCAAGAAATAGTAAAGAAATTTACCATTGGTTTTGGTTGGGGACGCAATGATATAATGTCAATCCCTTTAGATGAAATTGCTGATTTCATAGATGACGTAGAAATCTTATATAAAATAAAATTAAAGAAAATGGGAATTGAAACAAAATATATGTAAACAAAATATTTGATTTATTTTGTTTCAAAAAAAGCACTGGCTCTACCGCCACCCCCATTTGTTGCATCAGAGATTACTCCGTGGGAGAAGCCACCCCCATCACCTATAGAAGTTATAGGTATTTCTGGTTTTAAATTTATATAACCTTTAACTAATAGAAAACTAATAGATAAGATAATTAAGAATAAAATATACTTTTTCATAATAATATACCTCCTATTTTTTGATTGTAATTATATCACAATTTAAAAAATAAATAAAGTTTAGAGGTGATTAAATGCCTTTCGGTTCAGAATTAGTAGTAAAAATAATAGGTGATGCCTCAAAATTAACCAGTGAATTAGAAAAGGCTGGCGGGAACGTCAAAAGTTTTTCTGAAAAAGTAGGCAATATCGGAAAAGTAATGACCATTGTAGGCGGGGCGGTTACTGCTGCATTTGCACTGATTATTAAAAAGACTGTTGATGCTGGCGATGCCTTCAATGACATGTCTTTGCGGACTGGCGTTGCAGTAGAAGAATTATCTGCTCTTGCCTATGCTGGTAAACAAACGGGAACAGATATAGAAGCGATAGAACTTTCTCTTAAATTCTTGACCCGCGCAATGGACGATACAGCCAGAGGAATTGGAACAACTAAAGATACCTTTGCGGCATTAGGAATATCCGTTACAGATACAGAAGGAAAGTTAAGACCTACCGTTGAGGTAATGAAAGATGTCGCTACTGCTGTTGCGGCAATAGATGACCCTGCTCGACAGGCTGCAGTTGCTATGGAGTTATTTGGAGCAAGAAGCGGCACACAGTTAGTTCCTTTACTTAAATTAGGCGAAAAAGGTATTGACGATTTAATGAAAAAAGCTGAAGAATTGGGGATTGTCCTTTCTACTAAAGAAGCACAGGCGGCTGATGAATTTAAAGATAAGATGAATGATCTTAAAGATGTTTTAGGGGCGGCAGGAAGAGATATAGCTAATGTATTAATTCCTTCTCTTACTGCATTAGCTGTAAAAGCGGTAGAGATAATTAAGAAAATTCGGGAGTGGGCTGAAGAACATAAAACATTAATAGATTGGATTGTAAAATTAGGGGCTGGATTAGGGGTTTTGGCGGCAGTAGGGGGACCAATAATATTAGCAGTTAATGCTTTTGCGAAATTACACGCAAGTATGGCTTTGATTAGCACTCTTTCAAAAACTACATTTATTCCCACTTTAGGCAATATTGGAACGAAATTAGCTTCATTCGGTTTAGCCAGTGGACCAATTGGAATTATGATTGCATCTATCGCAGGATTAGGTCTTGCCTGGAAATATAATTTATTTGGGATGAGAGATGATTGGGATAAAACAATTAAATATATTCAAGATACTTCTGTTAAATTATTAGACGGAATGAAATCTATGGTAAATGGATTGAAAGATACTTTAGGTGGTGGTGGAGGTGGAGCAGGAGCATTCTCTGGTGAAATAAAAGGATTTGGAGAACAACTTGAAATAACTGGAGGGAAGATAGAAACTTTTGATGAAATGGTGGCAAGAATGGCAGAAGAGACTAAAGTGGCAAACGAAGCAATAGCAAAATCTACTCAGGATTTAGCGAATATAATGCAACCCACTTATGATAAATTATATGAAATGAGTCATACAGCAGAAGAGGTTGCTGTTAGAAGTTTAAATGCTCAAAGGGATGCACAAACAGAAGCAGTCAAAGCATTAAATTTATCTGCTGATGCACAGGCAATGGCACTAACTAAAATATCAGAATTATATAATATTGAAGTAGGATTAATAATCTCAAAGTTGGAAGAAGAAAAGCAAAAACAAATAGAGGTAGCAATAATAACCGAGAAAAGTTGGGAAGCAGTAGGCGTAGCCACAAGAAAAATAAGAGGGGAATATGATCCCTTAATAGATAAATTAAATGAATTAGCAATAGTAACAGAATCATCTGCGGCAAGACAAGTTAAAGCAATGCAAACAATAATAGATGCCGCTGGAAAAGTTACTGCCATTAAATTACCTGGTGGCGGGATAATATCAACAGAAGCCATCACCGCACCGAATGTAGGAGCAGAATACTATGCTCCTAAACTTCAAATAGGTACTCCCCTTGTAACGAAAACAGGTTTAGCAGTAATTCATAAAGATGAAGCAGTATTAACTCCAGAGCAAAACAAAGCCTATCAAAGTGGTGGGAGTCAATTTACTGTAAATATAAATAATCCAATAATTAGAAATGATGACGATATAACTAAAATCAGAAATGAAGTAAAAAGAGCACACGAGGAATTGGTAAGACAATATGGCCGCACAGGTTATGCACCAGCATATTAAAAGGAGGTGTAAATTATGTCAGAAAATAAAAATTATGATGAAGAAGTAGAAAGAATTAAAAAAATAGTAGAAAAAATTCTTGAAGAAAAAGAAAAAGAATTTATGCGTAGAGGTTACGATATAATACAAAATCCAACAACTTGTGGAAATTGATGAGGTGTAAATTATGGCAGAAGGCACAATTTCAATAGGTTCGACAACGCTGGATACTCCAGTAGGGTATAAAGCTAAAGAGAATAAATTGGAATTCTTTGAACGGACTCCTTATGGAGTTTTGATTATTAATCGAAATACCAATGCCGAAAGTCAACCTATATCCGTATATAGTTTTGAAATATCCGATGTGGTAAATAGCAAAATGTTGGCTATAAAAGCGGAAGTGGCTAAGATAGGCAATTTATATTATATCGATTATTTACAGATAGTAGAAGTTTTATCCGGGGATGGAACTACTACTACTTTTTACACTCAAAGGATGATGTCAGGTTCTACTCCAGTGCCAGTAGTTACTTTAACCGGCGCAACAAAAATTGTAACCGTAACTGAAAGCACTAATCTATCAGCTGGTAATGTATATGCTAAAGCCGATGTTAGTGGTAGAGCAAGATTTATATTTGGAGATACCCCACCAGATGTTGATGATAATATTATTATTCAATATGAACCTAAATTTTCAATTAGAATTACAGATTATATTTATACCGGCAGGATAAAAGATGTAGGTAATTATACCTTAATTTGTGAGGAAGTTTAATTATGGAAACAATTATAAAATATGAGGAAGTGAAATAATGAATATAAATATTGGAAGTGAAGCAATATATAATAGATATAATTCTGGTCCAAATGAAACGTGTATTAACAAAGCTAATCCAGCTTCTGTAACTGGCAAAATAACGCAAGTAGAAGTATTTGCATTGCTTCCAATAGAAATAAATTTGAGGATAGCTACCTTTATAAAAATAGGAACTAATCTATTCTCAACGAGAGATTATCAAGATGTCGGTAGTGTTGCGGCAAGTTCAGCAGTAACTGGCGTAGAAATTAATAATGTCGGTTCGGGGTATCAAATTAATGATGTATTAAGAATTAATCAAGTAGCTGACCCAGAATCAGATAAAGCAGAAATAACGGTTACCACTATTAATGGTTCAGGTGGAATAACAGGAATTGCATTAACTCATGCTGGGATATTACATCACGTTGAAAATGATGTTGAAACTCTTGACGGTTCTGGTTCTGGTGCAACTGTAAACGTTCTTACTTTAACAGGGAAACAGATTATTATAACTGACATTGATGTTATTGCAGGTGATTATATTGGGTTTAATACCTCAAATTATGGAGAAGATGGTGGAATTTCTACTGGTCTTACTGGCGGACAGGGAATATGGAGCACAAACGATTTTCATATACCTTGTACGAGCAAATCTTTTTCGTTGACTAGTAATTATTTGTTATCCATTGGTGGAGAAATAACACCAGATACAGTACCAGTAATACTACCACCAGAAGAACCGGGTGTAGCACCAAGTGTATGGCATCATAATGGAAAAACGATTATAAAATGTTTTCTGGGAGTAAATGCACAACCTATGGCACAAAAAACTTATGCTAATATAGCTGGGACATTATTAGTAGATGATAATGATTTAGGTAATTTTTTCGGAGTAAGGATTCCTTGCTCCCTTACTGTTACCAGAAATGTTGTTGGTGCTTGCCTAAATACCAGTCAGGGAATACGAGTTACTATTACTGTTGACGAGGAAGATGTAAGTGATTCCTTAGTAGGCAATATAACCATAGCACATAATCTAAATTATATCAGCACTTTTTCATTTAATTTGGGTAATCCAAAATATTCTCCATTAGTTGATTCTCATATAGCCGTTAATTCAGTTGTAATAATTACTGCCTATATTAATGGGCAGGCAATTAAGATGTTTACAGGGTTGTTAGATGAGACTATGACCACTTATGATGGCGGTTATAGATTACAAATTAATGGACGTGATTATGGCAAGAAACTATTAGATAAGACTATGACCTTAATATCGGTGCAAGATTCAGCAAGTAATTCAACAAGAGGTTCGATAGTAAAATATCTTGCTGGGCAGGCAGGTCAAACTAATGTAAATGTGCCTATTGGTGATAAGGTAACTATTGACCACAGTTTTCAAGACCAGACTGTTTGGGATATGGTTCAGAAGGAATGTGCAATAGAGGGTTGGTATGTGCGGTTTGATGAAAATGGAGTAATGAAAGTAAAGACCAGAACTATTAAAACTGATACAACTGATTACCCCACTCCCGACTGGGAATATGGAGAAGATAAATTTATTCAATTAGGTTTAGAAACATCGGATAAGGGAATTATAAATAAGGTAATTATTTTAGGTGCAATATTTGAAGAAGAAACTATAACCATTACACCTGCCGATACCACTATAACCCCTCCAGAAGTAGATGTTCCAGAATCAGAATATACTGAAGATTCTATCCCCATATCGAAAAGTTTTGTCTTAGGCGAAGTTGTAACCGCTTGGTCTTATAGTTCAGGTGGCTATGCGGTTACTGTTTCTTATGACGGGCCAATTAAACCCTCTGGATATATCTTCCCAAAATATCAATCTTATAGATTTCATATAACAGGATCTAATATTGTAGATGTAACTTATTCTATAAGTGGTGGAGCGACCATACAAGGTGGAAATAATACTGGGTGTCTTATTTATCGGGATATACAATCTACACTGGAATGGATATTCACAGAAAAGGCTTTTTCTATAACTATTACCATTAAAACTAAAGTAGAAACTGCAGGTGGAGACGTTTGGATTGCTGATAATCTTCCTGCAGAAGTGGCCGCAGATACAGTTGTATCTACCATAACCTATACGCAAGTAAAGGCATCTGTTGAGGATGCCGCATCTATTGCTTTATATGGTGAACGTAAACCTAATAATGAAGGGACTTTAGAATTCCCATTGGCTGAAACAGAAGCACAATGTAAACGAATAGGAGAAAATATTATATTAGATAGTCATAGGTTTATCAAACAACCTGATGATGAAGTTCCTTTTAATCCCAAATTAATCGTAGGGGAAACAGTAGAATTTACCGATAAAAAGATTGGTTACGATGAGGATAGATATTTTGGAGAAGAAATAATCCATACTATTGATATAGACAAGGAAGGCAAAATAAAGGCACGCACCAGAACAGGATGTGTTTATTATGCTTAATTTAGCACAAGCGAACAGACAGAATACGGCAGGGAATATTACTTTTAGGAATACCTATATCACAGCCGAAATAAAAGAAGACCAGGGGAATGGAAAATATAAGGTTGAGATAGCAGGCTCAGGAAAAGATTATCCCAATGTATTTACGATTGTAACTGATCCTACCTATGTGGTAACTAATAAGGTTGGGATACTTTGGGAATATGGCAATCGAGAAAAACCTGTTATAGCAGGTATATTAAGAGATATTAAATTTATTGAAGTGACTGGCGGGGTAAATTCGTTAGGCACTTAAAGGAGTGAAAATGATAAATGAAAAAATTATGGATACTGTTAATAATTATAGGAGTTTTAATTATGTTTAAACCGATTAATTCGATTATAAAGGATTCGATTGGCAATATTATTTATCGGGGTAATGTAGTAACTGGAATTGTGGCAACCGATAATGGAGATAAAAGTTATGATGTCTTTATATCCGAATCAGAGAAAGCATACCCTCATATATTTACTTTATCAGCGAATCCTAATTTAGCGGTCGGTGATAAAGTGCGAATCTTATATAAAAATGGTTGTAAAGAATTACCGATTATATTACCACCAACGATTGCAATTCCTGCAATAACGGGTGAATGGGTAAGTCCTACAGGATATATTGATGCTTTATATGATGCTTCAAAAGGATGGTTTAATCCAACAAGAATTTATGATGAAAATTTAGAGAATTATTCCGCATACAATGTATCTAAATTAAGTTGGACTCATTTTATTGAACTTATCCATGAAGCTATGCTTTGTAACAAAGTTCGTCTTTATGTCGGTTATCTTCTTGGCAATATAGATAAAATTGATATAGATGCCTATTATGACGGAGTATGGCACGATGTTTATGAGGGTGATTATGCACACGAATGTGATGAAACTGGTAATCCTTTAGAATGGTATGAAAAATCATTAGATTCTATACAAACAATTACAGAGTTTAGATTTCGTTTTTATAATTCCCATCCTTCAAATGCTTATGGTATAGGAATATATGAGGTAGATTTCTTCAAAGTAGATGAATAAAGGTGAGGTGATTAAATGGCAGTAGACCCGAATCCTAAAATATACAATGCGGCCGATGATACAGAAATCACCGCTATAAACTTTGGCACTGGTGATGCAGGAAGTTATGAAGATGCTGAAGCAGGCGTAGAATATCACGTTTGGAATGATAAAGGAAAAGTTTTATCTTCTTCTACTATGACCTCTGTGAAAATCACCGCCAGAGATGCTGATGGTTTAGAAGTAAAAAATGTTACCATACAAAAATGGGCAGAAATTAAATCTACCACTATAGTAGCAGGTGTTAATGGTGGAAGTATAACTGGATATACCGATGATGATATGCCAGAATTTCAGCCAGTGGGGAAAGATAATTACCTTGCTATCGGGGACATTCCTTGCGATTGTTATAGGAAAATATTCGTTAGGGTGAATATTCCGACCAGTGCATTAGGGATAGGATATACTTTTAATATTTATGTTACTAATCAACAGCCTTCTTCTTCTATTGCAAAATGGATAACTGGTTTATGGGGTAACGGTATTGTTAATGGAACGCATACCCTTGAAGTTACCGCTCATAATGTAGGTGTTGACTCATTAATTGTTATAGATTCGGGAACTGCTTTAATTTCTGATAGGGAATCTTATTTAAGTGTGGCACAAACTTATACTATCTCAGTTGTAGCAGGGACTTATAAAATATATCTTACCAGTGTAGGGGTAATAAGTTCAACGACTGGAACGATACCCACTAATTCGATATGTCTTGCCTATGTTACCATCGCCGGTGCAGTAGTAACTACTATTGTTGACTATAGAAATATCTATAGTTTTCAAAATTACAACCGGATAATTGCTCAACATTTTCAAGATATGATGGCGGCCGATCCTGACGGAATCCACGCAGCAATAACAGGAACAGGTGCAGAATTAGAAGTCACTACAGCCATAACTAATCCTGATTATGCAAGAAATATAAGTATAACTACAACGAATGTAGCAGCACCTTCTGGTAATGTAATAATCACTGGAATAGTTAGGGGGGTAAGTGATACTGAAAGTATTGCTATTATAGCAGGAACTATTGCTTATGGTAATAAGGCTTTTGATATAGTAACGAAAATAACTTTACCTGCAGGGGTAACTGCTGCCGATACTGTAACAGTAGGATTTTCGGATAAGATAGGATTATCGAGTCAAATAAATGCTATTTCGGCAGTTTTCAAAAAGAAAGTAAATAATACAGACAAAACCTCTGAATTAACTGGCAAGGTTAGTGCAGTTTATCATACCGTAGATTGCTCACCGATTGCAGTTTATCAGGACATGGAATTACGATATGCAAGAGGCGATGATGGAACTTGGGCCGAAACTCCAGATACAGGAATTGGTTATACTATTCCAGTTCAAGCTCTAACTTCAAGTCCTGCCGATGGGGCAACCACCTATTTTGGAAATTTACCGAAAGCTCCAGTTACGGTTGCCGCTACCAGCAAAATATATATTAGAAAAGCAGGAACGATTAAGATAGCAGAAATCTATTGTTACTCTGGAACGGCAGGTACAAATGAAAGCTGGTCATTATCTATTAGGGTAAATGGTGCTACCGATTATTTGATTGCTGCAGTTGCAGCAGCTACTAATGAAAGGGTATTCAGTAATACTGCATTGAGTATAGCTGTAGTTGAGGGGGATTATATTGAAATTAAAAGTGTGCAACCTACTTGGACGACAAATCCATTAACCACTATTTTCGGTGGTTATATTTATATAGAAATAAATTAAAAGAAAGGAGGATATTATGAAACGAATATTAGTGTTTGTAATGATTTTATGTATGGCTCTTTTACTTTGTGCGGGGGCGCAAGAACAGGGAATAGACCCACTAGGCGATAAAATGAATGATAACAAACCTGGTAAGGTAACTACTCCTATACCTCCACCTGCACCTGTTGCTAAACCAGTTACACATCTAACTGTCAAAATAATTGATGATATGAATGATAAAGTAGTCGAACTAAATAATTGTATCGTACAAGTAGTTGGAGAGTTGCACATTTGTGAAGACTCCTTCAATTATTCAAATTCCTTTATAGAGGGAGATAAGTACGAGATGGTTATTTGGGTAAAACTTAAAAAATAAACTATGAAAAGAGGTGAAAAAATTATGAAGAAATTAATTGTACTATTAATGGTAGTTTCCTTTTTACTTGTAGGCATAATATCAAATGTCTTTGCTGTAATTGCTCCCGCAAATGTAGGTCCAACTACTAACTTTCTTGGCGATGTAGGAGTCCCAACTGGGGGCGGATACTATGTCAATGATACTTTAGTTTTGGCTGCGGATTCTCTTACTTTTAGTGGAACAGGAACACTTAATGGACTTGATGCAGTAGACGCAACTGGTGAAGATACCATCGAAGCTCTTATATTTGATGCTGATGCTGAAAGTATTTCAGGAACTTGGGAAGTACAGGATGATGTTGATTTAGCCTTTGGTAATGACGCTAATTGGTTAGTACAATATGATGAAGCTGTCGATGACCAATTAATCTTTCTTACTGCTGGAACTGCTGCTGGCGCTGTTACCGACCCCTTATTTGAAATTATAGTAGGGGCAACTCCTACTTCTAATCAAGAAGTGTTTGGTGTAGCAAAGGGGACTCAAGCGTCGAATACATCGTTGTTTAGCGTTGACGAAGATGGAGACGTTTTAATCCCCGGAACTTTAGGAGTAACTGGAGTAGTTACTTTGACTACTGCTCTTGGTGCAGACCAGGGTGGAACTGGGGTAGCGAATAACGCAGGGGAAACCTTAACTTTTGTAGGTGATGATGCAGTCGAATTTACTACTTCTGGAGCGACTACATTAACCCTTCCAACATCAGGAACATTAGCTACTACTGCTGATTTAGCAGCTGCTGGAAACCATATTGACCATTTTATGGATGTAGATGCCGCAGACCCTGATTACGTGCACGTTGCAATAGTTGGAACTGGTGCAAGTCAAGATGTTTCTACAGGAATTACTAATCCCGATTTTGGTAGAAATATTACCGTTACTTCTACTGCTGGCTCTGTTGGAGTGGTTACTATCACTGGAACGACTGCTCTCGGGGCACTTAATGCAACCGATGCAATAACTATAGTTGATGGTAGTATTGCTTATGGCGTAAAGGCGTTTGTAACCGTAACAAAGATTAATACATCTGCTGCCTTTGTTAGTCCAGAAGAAGTTACTATCGGTATAGGTGATGTAATCGGATTAAGCAACGGAATTAGTGAAGAAGCTGATATATACAACAAGGTCGTTGATGGTGTAAATGAATTTGATGAAATAAGTACAAAAGGAAATGCCACTAACGAAACTCTGGATTGTGCAACTATTGTACAGAACGAAGATATTACAATTTATTATCATCCGTAATAGATTATAAGGGGGCAGGTAAAACTGCTCCCTTGATGATTTTTAAAGTAGGTGAATGTATGAGGAAAAATAGAATAATCATAATTATTTTAATATGTCTATTATTATTACCATTAAATATTTTTGCGGTAGATTATGCCAAAGTGGGAGCAAGTGGCGATTTTAATGGGAATATAAATATACCAAGTGGAAGTGCTTATTATATCAATGGAGCAGCAGTCAAATTGTCCAATTTTGCCGCCACTACTTCTGCCGAACTTGCGGGGGTGATAAGTGATGAGACGGGTAGTGGTGTATTGGTATTCGCTAATGCTCCAGTTATAGACTTTTATAATGCTTTAGGTACTGACCATTTTTATTCGGGAGATATAGATAGCGAACCTGTTGGTGAAACGGTTGCTTTTGGGCAATTATTATATTTTAATTGGACGGATAAGGAATGGAAAATAGCGGATGCTGATGCTTCAACTACTGTGCCAGGATTAAGAATTGCTCTTGAAGCAAAAAATGATGGACAGACCTGTAAGATGTTAGTGAGGGGTTATATAAGAGATGATTCAGCCTTTGAGTTTGCAGGAGCAATGGTTTATGCTTCACAAACAGCAGGGGCAATGACTTCTACCGCACCTTCGACTGCAGGTAATCAATTACAAAGGGTAGGAGTAGCAAAGTCTGCTGATATATTATTCTTCAGTCCAAGTATAGATGTGGGTGAAATATAAAAAGGAAGGAGATATTATGAATATAAAAGTTAGTATTCAAAGAAATCAGATACATCATTGGATTAATGCAGATTTAAGTGAAATATTGGAATTTGGTATGCGATGTCCTGAATATCCTGATTTGCCTACTTACGGTATGATGGTGGATTATCCGATTACTCAAAATAAAATTCTTACCGCAATACAAGATAGATTAATCCTCATTAGAGACCAGATAACAAGGGATAATCTAATTAGACAGCAAATTGAGAATATGGGTTATCTTAATTTTACAGTGACTATACCAGATTAAGGAGAAAAATATATGAAAATAGAATTAGAAATTCCCGATGATGTAGTAGAAGATTTAAGTTATCGCAATTTATATCTCATAGCTGGTATTGAATTAATTGCCCTTAAAAATAGAGACGATAAGTGGAAAATCAAAACCAGTGCTTGTTCTATGTGCGGTAAATGCTGCAAAAAATTAAAGGAAGGTTTTAGCTTTCCCGTAGTTAATGGGCAATGCGTTTATCTTGAAAATCCTCCCGGTTTTGGTGATAAGTGGATTTGCGGATTGGGTCTTAATCGTCCTTTGGGTTGTAGTGTGGTAGATTTTACTGCTGATTACTGCACGGTGAAATATGAATATGTGAAGGGATAAAAATTATGCTGATAAGATGTTGCTCCTGTAAAAAAGAATATGGTTTAGAAGGCAATATCTTTGAATATGAAAAGGGTTCAAGATATCCTATTCTAATTTGTCCTTATTGCGGACTTCGACACATAATAAATTTTATGCTCTTTGATAACAAAATAGAGAAATTAAAAAAGGTAGAAAAGTTAGATTTAACTACTTATTATCCCACTTTAGGTGCTTCGAGGATTGCAGATGCCAATAGGGTAGATAAATCTCTTGCTGATGATGGTGATGTAACAGGTTGGGTTAAAACTAATGACTTCATTCTGGCAACAAGAATCTACGGTTCTAAAGGTGCTTACAACTATGCCTATACTTTGAAATGGAGAAATGTTACCGATAGCGGTTCTTTTGCGGCAGTAGGGGCAACAGGGGAAATATCCTATGCCGCTGATACGGTTTTGGTAGATGGGCAGGCATTACCAACGGAAAGTAAAATTTGTTCTGCTCAAACTAATTATACCTGGCAAAATGGAATGGAAAACGAAGGGGATAATATTCTACCTGACTCAGGAACATATTCCCTTGCAGATGAATATTATACCGAACTGCAATGGGCTTTAGATTGTAGTGGTGCTCACGATAATGATGTATATGAATTTGCACTATATACCAATTCGACTTTAATCGGGACTTGTCTTGCAAGTATTCAAATGGGACCTCAGGATTGGTTATCTCCGACTGGATATGTTGATGCTGATAGTGGATGGACAAATGAAGCAAATGCTTACGATGAAAATACTACTACTAAAGCCCTCGTGACTATACCTGCTTCTTCATGGTCATCATATTTAGAACTTACTCATTCTGCAATAAGTTGTTCTAAAGTGAGATTTAATGCATATTATTATGCTACAGAAATTACTCAAATAAGTTTAGATGTTTATTATTCGGATGCTTGGCATAATATTTATGAAGGTATTTTTACATTAAATGAATGGGTAGAAAAAGAAATTGGTTCTACTCAGTCAGTAACAGCAATGAGGATTAAACTTTATAATATTAAAGTTTCACAAATTTCGAATTGGACGGCACTTTATGAAGCAGATTTTTGGGGAGTGGCGGCAGGTGGTGGTTGGGCTCATAAGTGGAATACTGCGACAATATCTAAATTCGATAATCAAGTAATTAGCAAGTGGAATGAATTACCATAGAAGGAGATGTAATTTATGCCTGAAAAAACTACGAAAGAAATAAAGGAGATGATGAGATGAATTTTCTTTTAGCAATATTTGTTATGGTTTTAAGTTTTGGAATTATTATGCTCGGAATATTTATTTTGCAATGGATTATTTTTTGGATACTAAATAAGTTTTGCAGTATCAACATACCTATAATTTTTAGGATTATTATTTCTGTAACTATAACTTATTTAGTATATTTTGTCTATTTTAGGAGATGATGATATGGCTGAACGAATAACTAACGCAGTTTTATATGAAATGATAAAGAGCGTTAAAGAAGATACTACAGAAATTAAAGGTAATGATAAGGCACAATGGAAACAGATTAATAAGAATGCTCAAAATATAGCGGGTATGAAGGGGGCGAGTGGAGTCATTGCGGTATTAGTAACGGCAATAATGAACGCCTTTATTCTTTTCTTTTTTAAGGTGCAAAAATGAATTGGATAGACCGTTTTCATCTAATAAGAAGATTGCTATTAGGTATATTTACGTATTTTTTCCTATTAATAACTTACAGATTATTTTGTGATGGGGTGGTCCTAGACGCATTTAAGGTAAGTGCTTATGGGATATTTGCAGGGATAGAAACATTATTAATCAAGTTTTATTTAGATAGTAGGAATATTGAAATAAATAATAAATAATAAGGAGAAATATTATGTCTTGTTATGATTGGGATTGGACAATGCATATAAAGAGGAAAGAAGACAAAATTACGAAAGAACAAGCAATACAATTTATGGAAAGTTTACCAAAAAAGGGACGTAACATAGATAATCATTATATAGAACCTTATGATGATTGTCTTGATAAAGTTATTGATTTAATAAAAAATAAGGTAAATTAGTATGGTTGAGACAAAAGAAACATATTTTGAGATTGATGATAATAAGGAGGTGGTAAAGAAATAGAGAAGTGTCCAGAATGTGGTTCTGATAAATTAATTAAACGAGGTTATGATCCTCATAATAAGCAGAAATATCACTGTAAGAATTGCGGAGCATATCCTACCGAAGGGGCAAAGAGACATAGGAATAAGAAAGATATAAAACCCGTAGGTGAAAAGTTAATAAAATTATTAACAAAGGGTAACTTTTCCATTGAGGAATTAAGTGATAAAAGCAAATTAGTTCCAAAAGAAGTAAGAAGGATAATCGCTGAGTTAGAAGAGAAAAAATACAATATACATTATTTCGATAATAAAGTTGAACTTACAAAAGAACTAAAACCAGGCAACATTCAAAAGTTAAATATTGAATATTGGAAAGGCGATAAAATAAAGTTAGGTTTCGTAGCTGATACACATTTATGTTCTAAGTTTGAGAGATTAAAAGAACTTAATTTAATTTATGATATTTTCGCAGATGAAGGAATTAAATTAGTTTATCATGGCGGAAATTATATTGATGGGGAATGCAGATATAACAAGTATGAAATCAATAGAATAGGATCAACCCCACAAATAGAATACTTTATAAATAATTATCCTAAAAGGGAAGGTATAGTTACAAAATTTATTGCTGGGGATGATCACGAAGGTTGGTATGCTCAAAGGGAACGTCTCAATATCGGTGAATATACCCAGATGAAAGCCGAACAGGCAGGAAGAAAAGATTTAGAATATATTGGTTATTTAGAGTGTGATATACCACTTGAAGGGGTAGAAGGTGAGTCCTGGATGAGAGTAATGCACGGTGGTGGTGGCACTGCTTATGCTCTTTCATATACACCACAGAAAATAGTTGAAAGTTTACAAGGTGGAGAGAAACCCAGGGTATTACTTTTAGGCCATTATCATAAAATAGATTATTGTTTTCCAAGGGAAGTCCACGTTATACAAATGGGATGTTTCCAGGACCAAACTACCTGGATGAGAAAAAAGAAAATGCAGGCACATATAGGCGGCGGTATATTATACATGAGTTTAGCAAAAGACGGGACGATCAACCGTATAATGCCTGAATTTTTAACATTCTTTAATAAGAAGTTTTATATCGGAAATGATAAATATTGGATTAAATAATTCGTCAGGTATAGTATCATTTATATTACATCAGGGATGCACAAAACTACGGCATATTGTTCACTTGCCGTAGGAATGTAAGAAATAGTGAACTATAAAGGATTTGTAAATTATGTATATATATTTAGCTGAAGGAGAAACAAAATTGACCGTTACAGGAAGACAAACAATCCCGTTTCCCAAAGTAGATACTTCTACAAATATAAAAACATCAAATACTCTAAAAAGAGTTGATGATTGGCTAATTGATAATGCCGTTACAGAGGCAAGGATACGGAATGACGATTACAACCTAAGACAATTTGAGAATATTAATCGGGAGAATATAACTTCAAGTGATAAAGATTCAGCACATTTATATTTATTTAAGTGAACGCAGAGCGATACACATTTTAAGAAGTGTAAGCAGTTAAGGACAGAGAATTAATATTTTTGTTAATTTGTATGTAGTAGGTTATCTACAAGATAACTTGCGTATCATAATATATCAAATATGATACACAAACGAATTAGGAGTATTTATGACCATCTATGAAATGTTGGATAGGATAGAGGATGCAACCGAACAGGAGAAATTAGAATTGGAATTGGAGATATTGGGTCGTCTATTATATTATACCGGCGACTAATATATTAGATTCAGCAAACATTGAAACGTCTTAATTACTGAAAGACCGTTTTATAGCATTTACGGGAAATATGTCGTCTTTATGTATAGGAATGAGAGGAGAAGATATGAATATAAGACAATGGTGGGTAGTAAGACAATTAAAAGATATTGCCTATGAGGTAAAAAAAGTTTCTGGTTTTCCTGCCTCTGCTTTTATTTCTCAGGCTATCTGGGAAACGGGATGGTTAAAATATATACCTTGCGATACCATAACTAAAAAGAAATCTAATAATATCCTGGGGATAAAAGCTAAACCGGGGAAATATGAGGGCACAAATGGTTATGTAACTTGTGGGACTCACGAATGGGATAAGGTCCTAAATAAGTATATTTTTATACCAAAGGCAACCTTTAGAGCATACTTTAGTTATAAAGAATGTATGTTGGATTATGTGAACGTAATAAAAAATTCAACGATAATCATAGGTGGCGTAGAATTAAAAAGATACAGAAGGGCACTTACCAATGAAGCCTTGAGAGATATGCGGATCTTTATTCGAGAAATCTGGGTAGCTGGATATGCAACCGATAAATTTTATCCGGCAAATGTTATTAAAATAGCGGAAAAGTGTGGGTTAATACCTAAAATAATGGGTTAAAATGGCAAATCGAATTTAAGGCTATTGTGGCGTTCGTAGTAAGGTTTCTCTATTTTGAAGGTCATAAAGTACATAAATAAGGACGAAAGCGGGACAAAAAAGGACAATATGTCCCTCTAAGAAGGATAAAATAATGAAATCTATACTTATATCAAGGACAATTATCTTAACATTATTTTTCATAAGTTTATTTTTTGTAACTGGGTTAAGTGATGAGATAAAATTTGTAGAACTAACCATTGATAATTTTCAAGAAGAAGTTTTGGAAACTAATATCCCTGTCGTAATAGATTTTTGGGCTTCCTGGTGTAAACCTTGTGAGACGATGTCATCTATCATTGAGAGATTGGCTGAGTTTCATAAAGATAAAGTTAAGTTTGTAAAGGTAGATGTAGATAAGAATAGAAAATTATTAGAGAAGTTTAGACCTTTGAGGGGATTACCATTATTAATTTTCTTTAAAAATGGGAAGGAAGTGGATAGGATCGTAGGACTTGTGCCATTTACTATTATAAATAATAAGATTGTATTTTTACTGAAGGAAGAGAAGAAGAAAGAAAAGAAGGATAGTTGTGATGGTGGAACTTGTGATCCGCCACCAGGATACTAAATGGAAAGAAGGTAAAAAATAATGGAATTTGTAATGGAATTTTTGGCTAAATTTTGGTGGGTCTTAGTAACTATAGTTCTTATTGTATTATTATTTTATCCGAAAGAAAAATAAAGAAATGGAGATGATTAAAATGACAATTATGCAAGAAACTACTATAGTCAGGGCAAAAATATATCCTGAACCTGTGGTAGATGTAATTGAATGGGAATGTCCTGAGTGTGGACAGAATCAAAAAGAATATACCTATCATATTGAGGATAGAAAAGAATTGTATTGTGAACGTTGTGACAAAAGTTTTATAAGAGAAAATTAAAAATAAATATAAAAAAGTTGGGATGGGAACAAAAATTTAAGAGAAAGGAGATGAGATAAATGGCTCAGTTACTTAAAATATTTGGGATACTAGCAGGAGTGATTCCTATGGTTTTAAATCTGATTAAAGAATTTGAAATTCCAGGATTCGGAGCAGAAAAGAAGAAAGTTATCTTAGATACTGTCGCTTTGCTTTATGACAAATTAGAGATTACTGCTATTGCTAAAGATAAACTTTTAGGAATTGTTGGTAGTTTTATAGATATAGCAGTGGCTTTCTTTAACATAGTCGGTTGGTTTAAGAATTCAAACCCTATCGTCAATTCTTAGGGGATTCTTGGCTGGAGAAGAAAACCATCTCTAAGTGGATAAAATTATTTAAGACATTAGGAATTTATGATGAAGACTATCACGAGAAATATAGGCACGAGATACACAATAAAAGATATAAGACTTATATTAATTTAGTCTTTGGAGATATACAAGAAAAGATTAATTTAATAAAAGAATCTCAGATTAAAGAATATTTTAAAAATTTTAATGGTTGGAAATATATCTTTAAAATGCCTTAAACCCGAAGCTGGCGGGAAATCCAGCCTTCATTTTTTCCTCCTGAAAGACCGGGTGGAGGTGTTCCCCCGGTCTTTTTTAATTACATAGCAAGATATTACCTAAAAACAGCACTTTTTAATTAAAAGAAAAGCAAGAAAGTGCCTAACTATTTTTAAAATAAATTTGACAAGTGTCAAAGGGTATGATATTGTATTTTTATGAAAGATAAAAAGGAAATAAAACAATTAGTTAAAGAGATGTTTGAGATAGTAGATAAACTTAATATAAGTTATACTGAATTAGCCAAAATGTTAAGATTAAGGTCAATTAAAAGTTTATATCGTTGGAAAAATGGAGAATGTATGCCTCAATTAGTTTATATTCCAATGATTAAAAAGTTGGTTGAACTTTTTAAGGAGAGAAAAAAGATAATATTATAAAAAACACTCGGTAGAATTCGAAAGTCTTGATTTTGCTATCTGAATTTGAAAATTACTTTACATAAGATTTATT